>JGI24709J26583_10002535_pt1 | contig 14996 bp, 12 predicted proteins | sample BioPla2DNA1_FD_26583 | JGI IMG/M metagenome (IMG submission 26583) | reverse complement strand
ATTCATGGCAGAAAAGAATTTGTCTGGCGATGTGTGACTAGAATCGAGCAAGGTCCTGAAGTTTGTAAGAACCGAACCGTAAAAGAAGATGAACTCTATGGCGCTGTTATGGCTGCGATTAATAAACTGCTTGCAGGTGGCAACAATATGATAAAAACACTGGAAGAGAATATTCATGCGGTTATTGGTGAAACCACAGAATACCAAATATCAGAGATTAACAACTTACTAGAGGAAAAACAAAAAGAACTCATCAAGCTGGCTAATAAGGGGCAAGACTATGAACATCTAGCAGATGAGATTGATGAGCTGAGAGACAAGCGACAGACCCTTTTAGTAGAAGACGCCTCTCTTAGTGGCGAAAATGAGCGAATCGATGAGTTAATTGAATTTATCCGCAAGAACAAATTCCGCACTCTAGAATATGATGATAAGCTTGTAAGGAAGATAATCCAGAGCGTTACAGTCTATGAAGACCACCTCGTCATAGCCTTCAAATCAGGCATTGAAATGGAAATATGAAAACCAGAAGCAAATAGCCCATGACTCTGAAGTAGAGTTGTGGGTTTTTTACAAACTAATTAGTCTGATATAGTACAATAGCGTAACTTTACTTTCGGTTAAATAAAAAAACAAAAGAAGAAAGCACCACTTTGTGTTATGATTAAGTTTGACAAACAAAATAAAACCAAAGGAAGGTGCTTTCTATGTATAACAGTATACTACAGTTTATTGAAGAAGACATTAAAAATATTGAAAAAGATTTAGGAAAAATTTTAACAAGTGAAATAGATGTGGATCATCTATCAGAAACAGTTCATGATAAGGTGTTAAAGCTAGGGAAAAACCTATTAGGAGAGCTTTATGAGAAGCTTGATGACCTTATTAGGGAAAGTAGTGCTAGAAAAGAAAAATGGAATATAGATAAAAGAAATCAAAGCAAAGAGATTCTAGATATTATGGGACCAATTAAATATAAAAGAACAGGATATGTAGATAAGAAAACCGGTGAATATATATATTTACTAGATGAAATACTAGGAATACAAGCCCACCAAAGAATAAGCAATGGTGCAGCTGCAAACATCATAGAAGAGGCTGTAGATTCTAGCTATAGAAAAGGTGGTATAAATGCAAGCAAAACCACTCCAGCAAGCAAACAAGCCACAAAAAGACTAATACATGATACCCAGATATACATGCCTTTAGAAAAAGTAAAAGAGAAAAAGAAACTAGAAAAACTATATATTGTTGCAGATGAAGACCATGTATCAGCACAATTCTGGGAGAAAAAAGGAGATTTAAGAGAAGATAAAAGGTGTAATAAAATTAATACAATAATGCCTAAACTAATCTGTTTATATGAGGATATAATAAATGAGTCGGGTGAAAAATCCTCAAATCCAAGATACAAATTAATTGGTAAAAGATATTTTACAGGAGTTTATAAAGGTGAATCAGGAAATACAAAATTATGGCAAGAAGTTAGTGATTACATAGAGCATGTTTACGATACAGATGTTTTAAAAGCAGTATATATAGCAGGTGATGGGGCTCCATGGATAAAAACTGGATGTGAGGTAATCGAAAACAGTCATTTTATTTTAGATAAATTTCATATGATGAAATATATTAATAAATCAGTAATCCACCTGTTTGATAGTGCTGATGATGCAAAGACCGAGATATGGGAAGCTATTAACAAGGCTGATAAAAAAGCCCTAAGAGATGTCTATCAAAAAATAATTGATATTACAGAAAAAGAAAGTAAGTTAGAAGAAGTAAAAGGAGCATATAAATATTTAAGCAACAACTGGTCTGGTATAAAAATACGAACCACAGATAAAGAAGGCTACTGGAAATGCTGTGCAGAGGGTCAAATAAGCCATGTATTAAGTGCTAGATTAAGTAGTAGACCCATGGGATGGTCTACCCTAGGATGTGACCAAATGAGTAAATTTAGAGCCTTTAAGATGAATGATGGGAAAGTAATAGATTTGCTAAGATATCAAAAGGAAAAGCAAAAAAAAAAGAAGGCAGAAAACATGAAAGCCTTATAAAAGAATTAAGAGATAAAAAAAGTAATTGGTCTATAGGAAATGGTATGAAAGGTGAAATTCCAGGTATAGAAAAAAGAGAATTACATTGGATGAAAAACCTGGTAAATATAGCAATTTCAATTGCATAACATGTCATTAACTGCTTAAATATAGAGCACAATGTGATAAATAAACAAGTCAAGGACTTTAGCCAAAGGGTATCCTTGAGTTGTTTATTTAGCATATGTAAAATCTATAAGCAGTAAATGACACTAGTAAAAAATCAAATAATCTATTATAATAAAATCACAATTCTAATAATTCTAACTCTAATAATAAAACTTAATCATCATAGGTGCCTTCTAACCATTAATATCCGAAAGTAAATTAACGCTATCGTTAATGCTAAATCAATTGACATCGATAGGAAAATATGTTACCATAATAATGAAAGGGGCGATTCTATGATTTCATCTTTAAGTAACAGAATAACAAAATTATTATGTGAAAAAGAAATTATTGAGCCGGATAAAAAAGACGTGTACCGTTATGGGTACGAAATATTTATTTCAAGTCTTATAAGTCTGCTAATTGTGATTTCGGTCGGAATACTAACAGGTTACATCTTAGAATCCGCCGTGTTCTATGTAGTTTTCGTATTCACAAGACAATACTGCGGTGGGTATCACGCTAACACCTATTTAAAATGCAATGCCATATTTATTATTATATATTCAGCTGTTTTACTGGTATCAAATATTCTTTTGGATTTTTATAACATATTTTATCTAGTAATATTTTTAACCGTATATTTATCAGCGATTTGGGAATTTGCACCTATCGACAATGAGAATAAACGGTTAAGCGTAGATGAGAAAATAAAAAGTCGCAAAATAAGTATAGCATTAAGCTTTATTTGGATTATTCTATCTTTGGTACTTTATTTTATATACACCAAATTATCCGTAGTCTTTACTTTAACATTGTTTGCCGTAACGATGTTGATTGTGATAGAAAAATTACAACGAAAGCAATTTGGTAATATGTCAACCCCTAATTTGAAATGATTTCAATATAAATGGGTAACTTTAATAGACCTACGGTCTTTCAGAAAAGAAAAACGTAAGTTTTGGGTATTCAATATTAATTACCTACTCTTATCCACAGAGTAGAGCCTACTTTTGTCCAGCAGGCCAAAAAGCATACGTAAAAATTTACGGGAGGTCAACGCGAGTGCTCGTTTGTGCTGATGAGTTGTCACTTCAGCATGTTTCTTGCTATAGAAGGCGTGAAACTCTGGACAGTGTTTAATAACACTGTTAGTAGCCTCTATGATGTAATAACGTAAATAACGGTTTCCAGCTTTACTCATTGGATTGTTTTCAGCCCTAAAGTCACCAGACTGATTTTCTCTCCAAACAATACCAGAGTATTTTGCAAGGGCATCATTGTTTCTAAAACATTTAATACTGCCGATTTCAGCAAGTATGCCAGCAGAATATACCTTTCCTATACCAGGAATAGAATTAAGAACTTGATATTCTACAGGATTTAGGCCCTTAACGGTTTTTAGTATTGCCTCATCTATTGCTTTTAGCTCTTTTTCAAATGCAGAGATGCAATTAAATGAGCTACTAATAGAGACTGTAAGGGGCTCATAAAGGCATTTATCAAGGCGATAGGAATTCCTAGCAGCTGTTTGTAGTAAAGTAGCAGTTTCAGCAGGATCTAAGATCCGACCACGGCTCTTACTATTGATAAATTCAATTAATTCCTCTGTTGATGAGTTAATTAGATCATCATTTGTCATAAATTCAGTAAGTATAGCTTCTGCAGTTGCACCGTATTTGTTTGAAAATGGATGATCCCCATTTTTGAGCATAGCAAATTCACTGAACTTTAAGAATACATTGTTCAGTAAGCAGGCTTTCTCTTTAGCGACACATTCAGAAATATGTAACCTATGGCGTGTAAGCCTTTGTAGAGCTAGATATTGGGAGCCACGCCAAGGCTTGATAGTAATTCGTCCAACACGGGCAAAATCAGCAATAACAAATGAATCAATACCATCATTTTTATCTAAGGAATTAAAAGAAGCTTTATAATTAGCTACTTCTTTAGGATTTAAACAATAAACATGGGTTGAAAAAGGTGCAAGTTTTTCACAGGTAGATAGATAGTTTGCAATGTGTACTCCATAAAAACCAGTAGATTCTAGGCCTATGATAACATAGCGAAACTGATTGTTTTTTCTAATACATCAGCAATCATATCTTCCAAAACTTCAGCACCGCCCCTGGCATTAGGTATTGACTTCATCCTAATGAAAAACTCTTGATTGAAGTCAATAGCGGAAACAACGTTAATTCTGGAACCAATATCAATTCCAATGAAAAGCGTTGATAGGTAATCGATTTTCTTCATGAATATTCACCACCTTTCTGTTAGTAATGAAGAAAAGTAATCATGGCTTATCCCAAACCAATACACCGGCCTAAACCTCGCGTTATTAGCACTGAATCAGTAAAAATACCCTGCTGGAGGCTAGTACTGGGGTGCAGCATTTGTGTAATAAGTCTTGGTGTATCGTCCGGGCTGCAAGCTTTCTAGGCAATAGCTTAATGCTTTGCAAGGAGTGATAGCAGCGACCACAGCTACGATTCTTATAGAATCATTATAGCACTTGGGATAGCAGATAATAAAGTGTAACTATTAATTATATAGATGTGAAAAGGATGTCCAGCACTCGAGGTAGAGAGTACCTCTAGATGTAAAAGAATTATCCTCCATCTATATCAAAAAGGAATAAGTTTATAACCTGTATTACTTGGCTATAAACATATTATACGAGGAGTGTTAGCAATGAAAGAATTACAAAAGAAAGTTTTGAACGCAGTTGCAAAAATCGGATTAAAAACTGCTGAAAAGGCTTGCGGAAATGCTTCTTTTTTCGGTGTGCATCAGCCCAAAGAGCCGGAAATACTGAAACAGGCAAAAAAGTAAGGCTATCCAAGGCAATGGCACAAATTAATGCAATCTGTCCGCCTGTTGGCAACGAGAATAAACCTTTGGATGAATTGTAGAAAAAGATTTACAAACGGAAAACAATAGTTATTTGTATTTCAGAGATTTCCGTAGCTATTGTCTTTCGATGCTTAAATCTAACATCACTCGTAGTGGATATTATTTGGGCAGTCGCTATATATCTGTACAGGGATGTTGATTTTGGGAAAGGTTAAGAACAGTTGCCTTTCTGAAATCTGAAAAATTGAACTGTTCAAAAAAATCGAGGAGGGTTCTGTAATGATTATTAAGGATTTATTCAAAAAAGCAGTATCAATGTTTACTTGTGCTGTTATGGTTTCAGGCTTTTTATCTTTTGTTCCTGCCAGTGCTGACGGCGGATATTCGATTCCGTCTTGTGTTCTTTTTGCACAAATGAAAAACGAATCAATTAAGATTAACGCACAGAATATCGGGATAAATGGTGATGTTGTCACAAATGGTGTCTTTACTTCAGTTGGTCGTATGAACAATAATATTAATGGGGTTGTTTATGAAAACCAAGAGAACCGTATGATTAACTATCACTCCGCAATCGAAGATATGTACTTTGATGCTGACGTTGAATTCTTGACTGAGAATTATGTAACATCGATGTATAATACTACAATTTCGACACCAACTTTTGCTGAGGGCACATTCAATTCGAATGGAAGTTTGTTTCTTAATAATACGGCGCTTATGACCGTTGAGGATGTAATTATCGAAGGCGAAACTTTTAATGCCAACAACTCAATCATATATTCTCAACTTGGTGATGTACACGTTGATAACAATAATTTTTCTATGAACGGACTTATTTATGCTCCGTTCGGAACAGTTTACATTAATAGTAGTAATGTTAGCATCAATGGTTTGATTATCGCACAGGATATTGAGATCATAGCAAACAACAGCGTTAATATTAATAAAAACGAAAACTTTATGCGTCCGTTTGAATCGGAAGATTATACTATACCTACTAATATCGAAGAGGATGGTGACATTCTTGATATAGGTGAAGCTTATTACAAGGAAATCACATCTTTAGACGATATAGTATATGCAGGCAATGGCATATACTGTGTAAAAAATCAATTCTTGTTGTCTGCAGATGATACTGTAGGATTCAGTGATATTTCTGCACTTGCAGCTCAATACAATGCAACTATCGTTGGTTATCTTCAACTTACTAATGACTATCAGATTGAATTTAATACCGATGTTGATATTGAGGAAATAAAAAACATAATCTCGCAAATTGCTATGGATTTGTTTGTTGAGAATATTTCTTTAAATATTGTACTCCAAGAAACCGGAGATTTCATATCTAATGATAGCGAATGGAATACTGAGTGGGACGAAGCAAGCCCTGGAGGAAATAATTGGGGCATTGAAGCGATTAGACTTGAATCTGCTTTGATTAATTTAGGTGTAATTGCTAATGAAACTGCTTCTTCTGCTGATGCTGACGTTAGTGGTCTGCACAATATTAAAATTGGCTTAATGGATAGTGCGTTTGATGAGTGGCATGAAGATTTGCGGTTTACGCAAACATGGAACAACTTCACTACATTAGCTGACTTAGTAAGTTCTGGTGAAAATCATGGAACGCACGTAGCTGGAACAATGGGAGCGCTTTTTAATAATGGAGATGGCATTACAGGTATAAGTGTGAAAAACCGTCTTTATGGATATTCATTTAATGGAAACACGGATTTAAATTTAGCCAACGCATCAACAATTTTCGAGTATAAATACGCCCTTGTTTCTTTGATAGGAAATAATGTTAAGGTAATTAACCTTAGTTGGGGATATCGCGCTATAGGTTTCGGGGCTTCTCAAGACGTATCATCGGCAAAATTATTTATGATTGAAAATGCAAATATAATAGAGCCATTTTTGGAGAAGTTAATTGATAAAGGGTATGAATTTTTACTCGTTATGTCCGCTGGAAACGGAAACAATGTAAATTACTATGAAAATCCAGGCTCCACTGCAGGGTATGTAAGTGTTGTTGATTATAATGCAAACCCGACCGCTTATCCCGACGCAGATACAACAACTACTTATGGTGCTCCTAATTCAAGTGCAACGAATATCTTAAATGAAGTTGATGCACAATATAACCACTTCTTGTCTTATGTGAAAAAATATAAAATTTCTTCAAGAATCCTATGCGTTGGTTCTGTTGATAGCAGTTATTCACTTTCAGCTTTTAGCAATGTTGGAAGCAGGGTTGATATTTTAGCTCCTGGTGAAAGCATATATAGCAGTGGTATAACGGGGACTCATAGTGGCGGTAACTATTATTCTACAGGCGGAACTTCAATGTCGGCACCCCATGTGTCTGGAACTTTAGGCTTAGCCTTTTCTATAAATCCTGCAATTGAAGCATCAAGGTTAAAAAATATTGTAAAAGCTAATGCAAGAAATATAAGATTAGAAACACGATTTCTTGATGCTGCTGATACAATTGAATGGACGATGTATGTTCTGGATATATTAACTGAAACTGGTGAAAACACATCAAACAATCAGTATAATGGTATTGCTATAGGTAGAGTCATTGACGAAAATGGCGACCCATTAAGCGATGTAAAAGTTACTGCAATGTTAGAAGATGCAAATGGAATTTCTGGCAATAATGATATCGCTAATGTTGTTATGACTGATGACGAGGGATATTATGAAATAATTATTCCTGCAGGAACTTATCGTTTAGAGTTTGAAAAAATGTTGTATCTCGGCGAAACAATGTACTATCAGGCAATTCAAGAAAGAACTGTCTATTTAGATACTATCACCCTTTATGATGAATCGTGGACTGACAGCATTTTCTTGAATATGTACGGGCAAGTCTACGATGCCATTACAGGCAGTAATGTTTCGGGAGCACAAGTCAAATTGAGGAATGGGTGGAATAATAAAACTGGTTCATACGTGACAGGATTGTTTGGTATTGTTAAGCAAGAAACTACAGATAGCAGCGGTTCATATTCTGTGTCACTGCAGGTTGGAGCATACACAGCTGAAATTTCTAAAAATGGTTATGTTACGGCATACATCAATGTTACATCTTCACCTAATAATGGAATACAGTATGCTACAATAACTCCAGTGTTAGATGACAACGAATACAGAATTATTCTAACTTGGGGCGATACTCCAAGAGATTTAGATTCTCATTTAACTGGTACTGTTAATGGCAACTCATTTCATGTGTATTACGGAAGCAAAAGCTATTCATATAACGGAACTACAATTGCAAGTTTGGATTGGGACGATACCAGCAGTTATGGACCAGAAACCGTAACACTCACATGGACTGGCGATATTGGTAACTGCACATATTATGTGCAAGATTTCACCAATGGTAGCAACTCAAACTCTACAGCTCTCTCGTATTCTTCTGCGAAAGTAATGGTATATCAAGGCAACAGTCTTATAGAAACATATAACGTACCTATAGGATTTAGAGGGACACGTTGGAATGTATTTTCTATCAGCAATGGTACAATAACAACGATTAATACAATAACTTGAGGGTAAGAACTATGAAGAAAGTAATGGTAAGAACTATGAAGAAAGTAATGGTAAGAACTATGAAGAAAGTAATGGTATTGTTATTGTTTGCTTTCGCTTTGTGCAGTTTGACATCTTGTGGTGTAGAAAATTCCTTTAACACAGAATCCAGCACAGAGACGGATTCATCAAGTGAGGTTATGACTTTGAATGATGATAGTATTCTTATATCAATAATTGCTTATACCCCTAAATATGATAATTACAATGTTTTGTATGTTTCTGCAAACGGCACTGTTTCGTGTGGGATATTTATCTCACACGAAACATCACACGAATTTCTTTTAAAATGGCAAACAAATGATAAATCTATATGGGATTCCCTTAAGGATATAACAGAAATGGGAAACATAACAAGTGAAGATTTAATAGAAATTAAAAAAAGTATATTATCTGTGGATTTGAACAGCGACTATTACCATCGCTCCGAGGAAGATGCCTTTCCAGATGTTGAAGACAGAATTAGTTATATTATAAATTGTTACAAATGGGAAGATGGGAATACAGATAAAGTTTTTCGTGTTATTTCATACGGTGAATCTACTGGTACGTCATACAAGACATATGATGAAAATGCCTTAAAAGCTTATGCAATTTTAGAAAATTCAGACTTTATTGTGCAATGGAAGGATAATATCGAACAACAACTTATTTTTAATTAATGTGTACTCTATGAAGAAAAGTGAATACCTAAAATACAGATAAATAGTTTCTAATAAATTATTTATTCGATAACACTGATAAATGGCTTTTAAAGTATATAATTTATTATCAAAACAAACCACTGTTACAAATGAAGACTTTTGGACAGATATATTCTTATATGACGGTTATATTTATCTTACAAATTCATTTTCAAATGAAAAAAGCTTGTACAGAATTGCTGTTGATGAAATTAGAAACGGAGAAAAAGAGATATTTGCTCAAATTAATGTAACTGAATTCAATATAAAAGATGGAAAATTATATTTTATTTCAGATGAGAAAAAAATATATGAAATGGAGGATAATCAACTTAAAATGGTTGATGCTGAGTAAGCGTCAACCCAAGCACGCCTTATAAAATATAAACATTTTTATTATAATACCTTTTATGGAGGTGTTATATTTGAAAAAAAGAAGATATAGGACAAAAGAAGAAAGAATAAAACTTTATAATAATTACATTGAAAGTAATTTAAGCAAAAAGGCCTGGTGCAGCCTTAACAACATTCCACCATCAACTTTTGATGCATGGAGAAGCCTTGCCACCAAAGAGGATACAAATAGCCTTGTTTTTATTTCTCCTAAACCTAAAGCAGACAGAGAAAAAGAAATCAAAGCTTCCATATCAAAAAACAGAGTCAATGGTACAGAGACTCTACCCTTTAACACTATACTTGAAATTGGTATATGCAAACTTCATATCAATGAGACCACACCTTTTTCTTTCATAGAGCAAATAATCAAGGTGGTGAAAGAAGCTAATGTTTGATTATAAAGATTATAAAGTACTTTTAGCATGTGGAGCTGTAGATATGAGGAAAAGTATAAATGGGCTATGTGAAATAGTTATGAGTGAGTTTGAACTTGATCCCATGGAAAAAATACTCTTTGGCTTTTGTAACAGGCAAAGAAATAGAATTAAAATATTAGTATGGGATGATAATGGATTCTGGATCCATTTCAAAAGACTTGAAAAGGGTAAAGTGATTTGGCCTGAAGTTTATAATGATGAAATTACTATGAACTTTTCCCTAGAAGATTTCTATAATCTAATAAAGTCACCTGGCATTAGACAGAAAATAAAACGTCAAGAAATATGGGCAAAACATTGAATTTTACTAGCTTTTCTCCCACTTTTATGGTATAATGTATCTAATAAAAGAAAGAAAAATGGGAGGATTTTTAGAGTGGAATTATTAGAAAAACTAAAAAAAGAAATAGAATATTTAAGCTCTAAAATTGCGGACCAAGAGGAAGAACTTAAATTAAAAAATAATAAAATCAAAGTAAATGAAGAAAGAATCTTAGAATTATCAAGGCTTAACGATTGGTATATAGAACAATTGAAATTACGTCAAAAAGAGAAATTTGGCAAGTCTTCTGAAAAGGTAGATGAAGCCCAGCTTTCTCTTTTTGACCTTTTTAACGAGGCTGAAACTTTAAAAGAGCCTATAGCTATTGAACCTACTGTAGAAGAAGTTTTTGTTAAGTCTCATACAAAAAAGAAAAGAAAAAGAGGCGAATGCTTTGCAAACTTACCAGTTGAGATAATTGAATATAAAATAGACGATGAAGATTTAGTATGTCCTAAATGTGATGGAAATCTAACTGAAATGAAAAAAGAAGTGAGGACAGAGATACAAATAATACCTGCTAAGGTAAAAAAGGTAGAACATATTACTTATGTTTATAGTTGTAGACTTTGTGATAAAGAAGGTGATTCAGGTTTTATCATAAAAGCGGATTCTCCAAAAGCCTTGATTCCAAAAAGCATTGTATCTAGTAGCTTTTTGTCTTATATAATAAATCAAAAATTTGCTCTTGCCCTTCCCCTATACAGGCAAGAACAGGAATTTAAAAGACTAGATATGGAAATAAGTAGGCAAAATCTATCTAATTGGATTCTAAAAGGAGCAGCGTTATTAAACCCTTTGTATTTAGCCTTGAAGATGGAGCTTTTACGTAATTATTTAATCCATGCAGATGAGACGACATTAGAGGTCTTAAATGAGCCAGGTAGAGAGTGCCATCAAAAGTCTTATATGTGGGTATACAGAACATCTACTGCCTGCCAAAAACCAGTTATCCTTTATGATTATCAGATAGGTCGAAGTGGTGACTATGCTAAGGAATTTTTAAAAGACTGGAAAGGGGAATTTCTTCATTGTGACGGCTATGCAGGGTATAAAAAGATAAAGGATAAAACTTTATGTGGTTGCTTTGCCCATGCAAAAAGAAAGTTTCATGAGGCTTATAAAATAAATAAAAATAATCATGAAGCCAAAAAATGTGAAGAGTATATAAGTAAGCTCTTTGCCTTAGAGCATAAGGCTGACGATGCCTCATATAGTCTTGAAGAAAGGCTATTAATGAGGCAAACCGAATCATCCAAGCTAATTGAAGAATTCTATAATTATATAAACATAATTACCCTTAAAACCTTACCCCAAAGTCTACTTGGTAAGGCTATTACTTATGCAATAAATCAGAAAGAATATCTGACCTCGTTTTTAAAAGATGCAAGAATCCAGCTAAGTAATAATTTAGCAGAACAAGCTATTAAAATGTTTGTGATTGGTAGAAAAAACTGGCTTTTTTCTAATACACCTAATGGAGCAAGTGCTTCTGCTACAATTTATTCTATTATACAAACGGCTATAGCTAATAATTTAAAGCCCTATGACTATTTAAATTATGTTTTTAGCCAAATTCAACTCTCTAAAGATTTGCAAATAGAAGATCTACTACCTTGGTCAGATAAAATACCAGAAGAATGCAAAAATACAAGCATCTAATTAAGATAAAGCTATTATACTTGATTAGGTGCTTTTATTATAGGCGTGCTTCCGTTGACGCTTACATAATAACTATCGTATTCATGGAAGCTTAGGCTATTTATCACCAAAAGAATTTAAAAATAACTTTGTCCGAATTTAATTTGTACTATTTTGGGTTGACAGTCCACGATACAAAATATCAGCTCCGTGACCTCGGCAGCATTTACCCTATCTTCCGTGTTATGTATGAGTCCGAAATATACGAGAACGGCTTTGCACTTGTTGATGAAGCTTCCGAAAAGGAAAACGTAATCAACGAGCCAGCACCCAATATCTCGGAAGTGTCTGAGCTAAACGGCGAAAAGCACGATTTCACTATCACAGACGAAAACCTTGGTGTCGGCGGTGCAAAGTCAAAGTTCAAGGCGAATGTAGAAGCAATCAAGCTCCTTAACGAGCTTGAATTTGAAAACAGACGAGCAACTCCCGAAGAACAGGAAGTTCTCTCCCGTTATGTCGGCTGGGGCGGTCTTGCACAGGCATTTGACGAAAACAATTCGGCTTGGTCAAACGAATTTACAGAGCTTTACACGCTCCTTTCCCCTGATGAGTACGAAAGTGCAAAGGCTTCTACCCTGAACGCACATTATACCTCTCCGACAGTAATCAATGCGATGTATGAAGGACTTGAAAATCTCGGTTTCAAGGGCGGTAATGTGTTAGAGCCTGCAATGGGCGTAGGTAATTTCTTTGGTGTTATGCCCGAAGAAATGAGAAGCGGCAAGCTGTACGGCGTAGAGCTTGACAGCATTTCAGGCAGAATAGCAAAACAGCTCTATCAGAACGCAGACATTCAGATAAGCGGATTTGAAAAGACCTCTTTCCCCGACAACTTCTTTGATGTTGCAGTGGGTAATGTTCCTTTCGGGCAGTACAAACTTGCTGAAAAACGTTATGACAAGCTTAATCTGAACATTCACGACCATTTCTTTGCGAAATCGCTTGACAAGGTTCGTGCAGGCGGTGTTGTAGCTTTCGTAACCTCAAAGGGTACTCTTGACAAGGCTAATCCGCAGTTTAGAAAATACCTTGCACAAAGAGCCGAACTTCTCGGAGCTATCCGACTTCCGAACAATGCTTTTAAAGATAACGCAGGAACGGAAGTAACCTCTGACATTATCTTTCTCCAGAAGCGTGCTAAAATGCTTGACATTGAGCCTGATTGGGTACACCTCGGTCAGACAGAGGACGGAGTTCCCGTAAACAAGTATTTTGAGCAGCACCCCGAAATGATACTCGGTGAAATGAAGCAAGGTGTAGAGTTTTCTATGTACGGCAATGCCGAAGAAACAGCTTGCGTTCCCATCGAGGGAGCAAGCCTGAAAGAACAGCTCAAAGAAGCTATCAAGAATATTCAGGGTAATATCCCCGAAGTTGAACAGGAAAATACAGAAAAGGTTGCAGAGAGTATCCCTGCCGACCCGAACGTGCGTAATTTCTCCTATGCAGTAGTAGATGATAAGCTCTATTTCAGAGAAAACAGCCGTATGTTCCTCAAAGATGATTTGCCAAAGGCAACCGAGGAGCGTATCAAGGGAATGTGCGAGCTTCGTGATTGCGTGAGAACGTTGATTGACTATCAGCTCAATGAGTATAGCGACTATGATATTCGCTCACAGCAGACAGAGCTTAACAGAGTCTATGACGATTTTACAAAAAAATACGGCTTAATCAATTCTACGGGTAATGCAAGAGCATTTTCCGAGGACAGCTCCTACTACCTTCTTTCTTCTCTTGAAGTTCTTAACGAGAACGGAGAACTTGAACGCAAGGCAGATATGTTCACAAAGCGTACTATCAAGCAGAAAGCACAGGTTACAAGCGTGGATACAGCTTCGGAAGCTCTTGCGGTATCTATTTCCGAAAAGGCTCGTGTAGATATTCCTTTTATGGAACAGCTTACGGGCAAATCGGAAGAACAGCTTGTATCTGACCTTAAAGGTGTCATTTTCCGCAATCCTCAAAACAATCAGTGGGAAACTGCTGACGAATATCTGTCGGGCAACGTTCGAGGCAAGCTTGAATTTGCAAAGAAAGCGGCAGAAGTATTTGACGAGGATTTAAGCGTAAACATCGCTGCTCTTGAAAAAGCTATGCCAAAACCTCTTGAAGCAAGTGAAATTGATGTCAGACTTGGTGCGACTTGGCTTGATACGGATATAATCAAGCAGTTTATGATTGAAACTCTCCAAGTTCCACGATACTTGCAGAATATGTTTGATGTGAATTTCTCGAAATACACGTCTGAATGGAACATTGAAGGCAAGAATGTGGACAGAAGCAATGTAGCTGCCAATATGACCTATGGCACGGCAAGAAAGAACGCATACTCTATTATCGAAGATACTCTTAACCTCCGTGACGCACGAGTTTACGACCGTGTGGAACAGCCTGACGGTACAGTTAAATCCGTTCTCAACAAGAAGGAAACGATGATTGCTCAAGAAAAGCAAGAAGCTATCAAGCAAGCGTTTAAGGACTGGATATTCAAAGACCCCGACCGCCGTGAAATGCTCGTAAACAAGTACAACGAGATGTTCAACAGCTCCAGACCGAGAGAGTATGACGGAAGTCATATCACTTTTTCGGGTATATCCCCTGAAATTCAGCTCAGAACACATCAGCTCAATGCCATTGCACACACGATGTATGGCGGAAACACCTTGCTCGCTCACCAAGTGGGTGCGGGCAAAAGTGCGACACGTTCGTAACTGAAAAGGTTACGCACAAGGTCGTATGAAAATAAAAAATTTGAATACGGTTCTTGGAGAACTGATATTCCGACAGG
>JGI24709J26583_10002534_pt1 | contig 14997 bp, 10 predicted proteins | sample BioPla2DNA1_FD_26583 | JGI IMG/M metagenome (IMG submission 26583) | reverse complement strand
CCCCGCCTCCGTCCGCCTGCCGGATGCGTTCTACAACGTCACAGGCGCCCGCACCTTCCTCAACCTGCCCGTACCGGCCCTCTGGTTTTTGGCCGTAACCTTCATCGCAGGCTTCATCCTTCATAAAACCAGCTACGGGTTTAAGGTTTACGCCACGGGCGGCAATGAGGAAGCGGCCCGCCTGTCCGGTATCCACACCGACCGCATCCGCATCACCAACTTCGTGCTCATCGGCGTCGCTTCCGCCCTGGCCAGCATCATTCAAATGGCCTATCTGCGGGGCGTCACCCCCACCGCGGGGCAGGGCATGGAGCTCACCGCCATTGCATCCACTGTCATCGGCGGCACCTCCATGTTCGGTGGGGTGGGAACCATCGGCGGCGCCTTCATCGGCACGCTGTTCATGGGCGTGGTGCGCAACGGACTGGTTTTGATGGGCACCAGCGCTTACCTGATCGACTTGATCATCGGTATCGTGCTCATTACGGCGGTCTTCTTGAGCACCCTTTCCACCAGGGAAAAGCGCTAGGCTTGCCCGGCTGCTGCCAGAGCCCAGCAAACCTGTGACAAAATCTGCTTGGCCAAAAGGGCGGGACGGCTGCTGCCCACGGCCGCCAGTCCTGCCCGCCCTGGCCAGGACGCCAGATTCAGCTGCTTCTGGCTTAGGCGCCTCCACTGCTCAGTGGAGGTTTTTCTTTTCAACCACCCCATGGAGCAGCGGCCAGCTCACCTCTCCTCCCAGGGCACCTGCCCCGAGCGGTAGAAGTTTACCCCCGCGGCCCGCAGGCGCGGTCCATGGGCGGCCAGCCGCAGGCGGTATTCCTCCCAGCTTCTCCCCTGCCGCGGCGACCAGCCGATCTCCGCCACGCCTAACAGCCGGGGAAACAGCATGTATTCCATATCTCCAAGGTTGTGGATGGTTTCAGTCCAGAGGGGCGCTTCCACCCCCAAAACGTCTTCCTCGCCGACATCCGGATAGACCGAGACCGGATCCCAGCTGTAGGCATCTTCCACCTCAATGAGGGCGGCCCAGTCCTGGCCCAGCTCAGTTTCTGGCCCGTATTTCATATCCAGATAGACACGGGTGCAGGGGGACATGATCAGCTTAGCTCCCTGCCTCACCGCCTCCCGGGGACGGGTATCCTTGCGCCAGATCTGGACCAGATCCCCCGGCCGCAAACCCGCCTGGATGATCTCGTCCCAGCCCACCAGCGTTTTACCCAGTTCAGCCACGATATCCTGAACGCGCCCCATAAACAGCCGGTATTCCTCGTCCTTGGTGGAATGGGCCTCATCGCCGCCCACGTGGAGGTAGGGGCCCGGGGTAAGCGCGGCCAGCTCCCCTAGGACGTCCGACACGAACTTATAGGTGATCTCCTTCTCCGCCGCCAGGGTGCTGAAACCCACCTTCATCCCCCGGTACAGCCCGGGGGCAACTCCATCCCGGTTGAGCTCGGGATAGGACGCCAGGGCAGCATTGGTATGCCCGGGGAGATCGATTTCCGGCACCAGGGTAATGGCTCGGCTCTGGGCGTAGGCCGCGAGCTCCTGGTATTCTGCCTTAGTGAAAAAGCCCGCGCGGCCCCCCTCCACCGCGCCGCTTCCGCCGTGAAGGGCCAGGTTGGGCCAGCTGTCGATCATGATCCTCCACCCCTGATCGTCGCTTAAGTGCAGGTGCAGGCGGTTGAGCTTGTAAGCCGCCAAAAGATCCAGCAGGCGCTTAACCTCATCCACGGTGAAAAAGCTCCGGGCCACATCCAGCATGGACCCCCGCCAAGGGAAGCGGGGATAATCCTCTATAAAGACGCCCGGGATCTCCCAGGGACCTTCTGCCGGCGGCAGCAGCTGCCTTAAGGTTTGACAGCCGTAGAAAAACCCAGCAAATCCCCGGGCTCTGATGATCAAACACCCCTCCTCGGTGCTGAGCTGGTAGCCCTCTTCCCCCAGCTCAGTACCGGCGCCCTGGGCTGTGAAATAGATGCAGCCGGGCTCAAAAGCCTGGGCCGCCTCCTCCACGGGTAGGGGCAGGCCAGTTAGGGGCCGAAGCCGCCCTGCCAGATACTCAGCGGCCTGCAGGGCCCAAGTGGAACCTGCCTGAACACAGATTCTGCTCTCCGGGGTTAGGCTGCATACCCCGCCCCGCTTCTCCAGAAGAACGGGCTTGGGGATTAAGCTTTCGTACTGTGCCTTGTTCATTGCCTCCATGCCTCCATCTTGCTTGAGCTGCGGACTACTTCCGCGAACTGCGGGCCAATCCCTGCCGGGCTCCGGCGCGAAAAGTGGGCCCCCCGGCGGGCGGCCCACTCCTCAATAGACGTTTTTCCACCCCTACATCTTAAACCCTTCCGTGAGCTGCATCAGCCGCGTGGCCTGCTCAGCCAGCTCGTTGGCGGAGGCGGTGATCTCCTGCAGCGTAGCAGCCTGCTCCTCTGTGGCGGCAGCCATCTGCTCGGAGCCGCTGCTGAGCTCCAGAGCATAGGAGGCCACTTCCCGGATCCGGGAGCTGATGTTGTTGATGGCCCGCCCGATCGGGCGAAGGTCTGGCCCGCGGACTCTACACTGCTGGAGCCCGCCTGCACTTCCCCTATGCTCTTGTTGGCTTCCCCCATCACTTCCCCGATCTGCACGTTCACTTCCCGCAGGAGGCTGGCGATCTGCTCCGTGGCCGCGGCGGACTGCTCGGCGAGGCTGCGCACTTCCTCGGCCACCACCGCAAAGCCCCGGCCCTGTTCCCCGGCCCGGGCCGCTTCAATGGCCGCATTGAGGGCCGGGTTGGTTTGCTCCGAGATGCCCCGGATCAGATCGGTGATCTTGCCAATTTCCTTGGACTGGATGCTGAGCTGTTCCACACTCTTGTGCAGCTGGGCAAAGCTCTCTTCAATGCTCTTCATCTGGTTGACCGCCTGGGCAATGGCCGTTTCCCCCTGGGCGGAGATCTGCCGGATGGCGGTGCCTTCCTCATCGATGGATTGGACGTTGTCGCTGGTGCGCTGCACCGAGCTGGCAAACTCGCTGGTGGTGGCGGCCATTTCTTCGGTGGAAGCGCTGATCTCCTGGCTGGAGCGGTAAACCGTCCTGCTCAGGTCGGCGGTCTTGTTGCTGGCTGCCTTTAGTTCGCCGATGAGCCTGCCCAGCTCCCGCTGGAGAGTTCGAAATGCCTCGGCCAACACTCCCAGCTCGTCTTTTTTCTGCAGCTGCACTTCGCTGGTGAAGTCCCCTTCGCTGATCTTCTTAGCTGCCGCAGCCAGCTGCAGCACCGGCCTGACCAGCATGCGGTTGGTAACAATGGAACCCACGGCAAAGGCCGCGACCAGGAAAATGAAGCCGATGAGCACCGTGCGCCCCAGCTGCCGCTGGACGTATGTATTGGCTTCGGCATAGGAAACCATGGCCCCCAGCGGCCAGCCGGTGCGCTCCAGCGCGGCATAGGCCACGAACATCTGCTCCTGGCCGGTCTAATCCACCTCACCGGAGGGTGAAGAAAGCACCTTCTGCAGAATGTCGGCATCGGGCATAGGTGTGCCCACTACGCTGGGGTCAGGATGGGCGAGCACGGTCCCCTCCGTGTCCATGAGGACTAGGAAGCCGCTGTCCGCCACCCTGCGGGAAGAGATAATGCCCGCTAAGCGCTCCAGGGTGACGTCAATACCCACAACGCCCAGGGGCATGCTCTCACCCTGCCTTTTGACGGGCAGGGCCGCGGTTACAACCAGCTTACCAGTGCCTGTATCCACATAAGGTTCAGTCCAAATCAGTCCATCCGCCGCCAAAGCCTGCGTGTACCAGGGGCGGGCGGTGGGATCAAATCCGGGAGGCAGGCCGCCAGAGGGCCAAGGGTAGACGTAAAACGCCTTATCCCTTGTTCCGTAGAAGGCATTCTCCACATCGCCGTGGGAAGTTACATAACTCCCTAGAACCTGGGAGACCTCAGCTTCCAGACCAGGTTCATCTAAGACGGCCAGTACATCAGGGTTGCGGCTGAGCATGACCACCGCCTCTTCCACCGACTTGAGGAATCCATCGGCAAAGGCGAGTCCGTTGGACAGGGCTTCCCGGCGGTAACGCGCAGCATGTCGGTGATCATGTCCCTCGTTTGGCGGTATTCATTAATGCCTAAGACCAAAACCGGCAGCATAATCACGACAAAGACCAGCAGCAGCATCTTCCAGCGCAGCGATACTCTCTCACCAAACACACCTCCCGGTGGGATAAATGCGGGTATTTCAAAATTCTCCGCATTTTCCCCTATTCCTCCAGGATGTGATTAGTGCCTCAATTCACTTACCGCCGGCGCAGCGGGGCAAGGGGCACCTCCTCCACCCGCAGGCTGCTGGCGCTCCAGGGTATCCCGCCGCTGAAGAGATCTTCGTCCCCTAGGGCAACAGCGGTGGATGCCGTGACTACACCGTAGACGAGATGGCCCAAGAGTTCCCTCAGCACTGTTTTGGGCTGGACATTGCGCACGTCGGTGGCCCCCATGTTGCTCAAGACGCCGTAAAGGCCCACCCAGGCCAAAGCTCCTGTGGTGAGCCCCTTGAGAAAGGCCCGATCGCGGCCTGTAAAGGTCAGCGTATAAACCGTGGCAATGCCCAACAGGCTCCCCACCGTGGCATCGGCCAGCCAGCCCGCGGCCTGGCCCAGGGGTGTATGGGTTTTGTAGGCAGGCAGCAGCATCCCCGCGGCGCGCTGGGGGCCCGCTCCTTTGCTCAAGCCAGATCTGGTCATGAACCCGCCCACCAGATCCTTGGCCACTACGCCAGCCAGCCCTGCCATCATGCCCAGCTGCAGTCGATCCCTCACTTTGATCACAGTATCACCTCAGGAATTAGCATATCCAGCGAAGTATGCTTTTCCCCGTCGGCAGGAACAACAAAAGCTGCGGCGAAGAAGGAAAAAAATGCCGAAGAAGGTGACTGCGGTGATCCGCCATCCCGACCACATGCCAGTAATTGCCACCAAACTGCAGTGCCCGCAATACCAGGCGCAGATGGTGGAGCGTACTGCTCTCCTCCAGCGCCTTCCGGGTCCTGATTGCAAGGTGCTGTTGGTTTTGGCCCCTGCAGGCTGCGGCAAGACGGTGCTCTTAAGCCAGCTGGTTCGCGCCTCTGCCCGTCCCGCCGCCTGGTACAGCCTAGATCCCCATGATGATGAACCGAGGACCTTCATCAGGCATCTCGCGGCTGCCCTCCAGAGGCATACTACCCTAAACGAAGTGCAGCTACACCGCTTAGTGTCTAGGACGGAACCGGAAGCGCTGTGCCGCCCTGCACTAAGCTTTTTTGTCGACGCACTGGAGGCCAGCTCCTCTGGTCTGCTCATCGTCTTGGACAACTGGCAGGTGATCAGCGATCCCATCATCTACCGCTTCGTTTCAGAGCTGATCCCCCTGCTCCCTGCCGGCAGTCAACTGGTTCTCAGCGGAAGGAGCTCCCTGGACCTGTTGGGCCGTCTGGCCCTGGAAGGTCTGCATTTGGCTGGGCAGGTGCAGCTCATCGGCCGCAGGGATCTAAGCCTGACCCCTGCGGAACTGGAGCGGTTTTTTGCCCTGCGGGATAGCTCCCTAACCGAGGAGCAGCTGGAGCTGGTGGCTGCCCTGAGCGGCGGCTGGCCAATCACAGTGAGCTTTTTCGCCCAGCTGAGCAGCGGGCCGGAAACAGCCAAAGAGAGAATTCCCCCTGCCCTGGCCGCCTACATGGATCGGGAGCTGCTGCAAGAAATGCCGGAAGAAATCTCGGACTTTTTGATCAAGACCTCTGTGTTCTCCCAGTTTACCGCGGCCGACTGCGATCAGCTCCTGGGCAGTACCGGCTCGGAGGAGAAGATCCGCTATCTCCAGGCCCACCAGTTCTTCTTGGAGCAGCTGGGCGAGCAGTACAACCTGGTGCCGGTGGTGCGCTCCCACCTGCGCGGCAAACTGGGGCCAGAAAAGCCCGGTTTATACAAGAAAGCTGGTACCATTGCCATCGGCCGGGGTAATCTCCCCCAGGCCATCGGCTGCTACCTGGAGGCAGGGGAAAGCGAAGGCATCCCCGACCTGGTGGCCGCTTTAGGGGAAGAAGCGGTACTCCACGGCAGGTGGCAGGAGCTCAGCTCCTGGCTGGAGGAGGCCCTCACCTTGGAGCAGATCCGGGGCGATCCCCGGCTCTCCCTGCTGCAGGCGCTGGTGGAGATAAACCGCGGCCAGCTGGGACATGCTCAAAAGGCTGTGGACCGGGCCGAGTCCCTCTTCACACTGGCGGGTGACCAGATCGGTCTAGCCGAATGCCAGCTGCTCAAGGCCCGTATCTCCCGGGGCCGCGGCGCCCAGGAAGAGAGCTTCCAGTTTCTCTTTGACGCTGAAACCAATCTCTCCACTTCCCGCTTCAAGCTCCTCCTGGCCATCGAAAAATCCACCATCTATTACGCCGCCGGACGTTTCCGGGAATCCCGGGAGATCCTCAGGCGGTGCCTGGAGGAATACGAGGGGGCAGGGGATGCAGAAGCGCTGGTGCGAATTCTCGAGGCGTTGGGGAACGTCACTTACCTCTTGGGGGAACCCGCCCGGGCGCTCCTGCTGTTTANACGTGCTTTATCCCTCTGCCCTGAAGGCGTGATGCCGGGGTATGATTTCCAAGACATGATGTCGGCCATCTATGATGATTGGGGTGAAACGGAGCAAGCCCTGCTCATCGCCGAGCGCAGCGAGGCGCTGCGGGAAAAGATGGGCTTAACGGAGCTCCTCCCCTCGTCGTGCCTGCAGCTGGCCATGGTCTACACCAACTTGGGGCGGTTTGCCGATGCTGAGCTCTGTTTCCGCCGCGGGATTGACTATGTGCGGGAACATGAGAGCAATCGCTGCGATTTGGCCCTCAATTTGGTTTTCCTGGCGCGCACCCTGGCCATCCAGGGCAAGTGGGTCGCNGCNCGNGCCTGCGCCCTGGAAGCCTTGGAGGTGGCAGCGTCCCTGCCCCGTTTGTACAGGACCTCCGTGCCCACGGTGGCCGCACCCATTTTGGCCCGCACTGGCTCCTGGGATTGGGGCCTGACTCTGCTCAAGGAAGCCGCAGCCAGTGCCCAGGAGATGGGGTTCAGCAAGTGCCTGGCCTATGCCTACCAGTCCCTGGCCTATCTCCATTTCCTCCACGGCGATGTGGAAAAGGCTCGGGAGTACACCTATCAGGCACTAACCACTTCCGCCAAGATCAACGACCTGCAGAACTTCGTATCCTGCTACCACTGGTACCATCCCCTCTTGATGCATGGACTCGCAGAGGGGATTGAAACCAGTTTCGTGCAGCGGGTACTGCGCAAGGTGGGAGAGCGCTGCCTCAAGCACCTCCNGCCCTTCGTGCCTGGAGGCAGCCCCGAGGCCAAGCAGCGGATCATCCCCGTGCTCGTGGAGATCGGCGGAGATGAGGCCTGCAGCCTCCTGGCGATGCTGCAGAAAGATGCTGTGGAATATGTGCGCAATATGGCTGCGGAAGCCCTGGAGCGCCTGCGGAGTCCTGAGGAGTCGGCCCACCGCGCAGCGGTACCCGCCCTGCGTCTGCAGCTCTTGGGACCCGTGCGCATCTTCGTGGATTCCCAGGAGCTCACGGGCATCAAATGGCGCAGCCAGAGGGCCAGGGATCTGCTTATCTACTTAGCCCATGTGGGCCAACCCGTTACCAAGGACCAGATCATCGAAGCGCTGTGGCCCGATGACAACCAAGACCTGGAGAAGGCAGATGCCCAGTTCCACACCACCCTCTACCGCCTGCGCACTGTGCTGAAGAACTACGGACTGCCGGATCTGATCCAGCGGGGCACCGACGCCTACTCTCTAACGGTGCCCGCGTCCACAGACCTGGACCGCTTCGAGGCGCTGCTCAAGGCCGCCCTCAGCCAGGAAGCGGATTCGCCGGAGCAGATGAAGCTGCTGGAAGAGGCGCTGAAGCACTACCACGGCGATTACCTGGAAAACCTGGATTACCAGTGGGTGATCCCCCACAGGGAAGCGCTGCGCCTGCGCTGCGGGGAAGCCCAGCTGCGCCTGGTGCACTGCTACTTGANGGCCAGCCAGTACGAGAAGGCCATCAGCGAACTGGTTATGCTGCTGAAACGGGACGAACTGAACGAACTCTACCATGCGCTCTTAATCGAGGCGTACGCCAAAAGCGGCCAGCGCCAGGCGGCCCAGCGGCAGTATGCCCTGCTCACGGGCATCCTCCAGAGGGAACTCGGGGTGAAACCTTCCCCAGAAACACAGCAGGCCTACCACAGCCTCAACCTAGGACCCCCAAGCGACTGACGAGCAGAGGGACGGCTCCAGAGCAGATCTGGAGCCGTTCTTGCTTTCCTTGTCCCAAGCCATCATTCGGGANACCGGGCGTATAAAACGTTGGGGGCAGAGACGTATTTGAGTTGGCTATCATCCCAAATGCCTTCCCAGTCGCCCTTCGCAGCCGGGCCAGGCCAACCCACATTTCCTCCGCGCTGAGTATCGCGATAGGAGGTGAAGTAAGCATTAGCAAAGCCCTGAAGGCGAGAAAGGTTGCTCACATCAATGTCGACATCCTGGTATGCCCTCAAGATAGTCCCTGTGCCTAGCTGAATGGTCGTTTGATCAAGAGCCAGGCCGCTGAGGAGTACATAGGGAACACCGGTGTGCAGCCACTCGACGGACTGGCGTGTAAATAGAGGCCAGCGTTCGCTGTAGACGTAGATAGCATTGTAGTCGTTGTCGACGATAACCAGGCTGTTGTCCGTGTCAATGTTCACATCGACCTTCAGCGGGTACAAATTGCGCTCAAATCTGCAGTTCTCAATGGTGCCCTTGGGAGACATGAGATCCAGGGCGCGGTTGTTATCCTTGAAAAGCGTGTTTTTGATCGTAACTGCGTTAGAGTTATCATAGACCCTCAGAGCTGCCCAGCCATCGGACAAGCTCTCGCCGCCGCCTCCGTAGGCAATGACGCAGTGCTCAAAGGTGGCTCTAGCCTCGGTCTCTATTAGGATGGAGTTCCAGTCACCGCGCTGGGGATCATCAGGAGCGGGTCCACTGCTGTCGCCGCCGTAGGTGCTGTCGTGTATTGATGTAAAGACGACAGGTCTTCCCGCTTCCCCCTTGGCCTCCAAATTCGTTCGGACGGCCATGTCGGCACTCGCGGGCAGTTTCACCGTGACGCCCGGCCCCAAGGTCAGCTTGCCACTGTCGTCAATGTACCATTGGTAATCCTCCAGCACAAAGGCGGCTTCCGACTCAGCCCAGGAAATGCTCTGGGTGAATGTCGACGTGGGCCGCGGCTGCACAAAGATCCCCTGATAGGTGTTCTGTTCACTGGGAGCCTGCGGATTGTGGAACGTGTTGGAATCGTCCAGGCTCGTAGAGACGTTAATCGCCAGAGGTTTTTCGTTGAGATAGAAAGTATTCCCCTCGATGGTTACCTTCTCCGCCTCCACGGCATATAAGGCAAATCCCTCGGCGAAGGCAAAGGTGCAGTTCTTGACCGACGTACCCGAGGAAGAGCCCAGATCGAGCATACCATCCATCCAGCCGCCGCCGCCGTAGTAGAAATGGCAGTACTCGAACTTGTTCCCGCTTCTGGTGCCCAAATACACTGAACCCCATACGCCGGGTTCGGGCGTGGTCGCATCCTGGTTCCCATTGGTGTCGCCGCCCCACAGATCATCGTGGAGGGATGTGAAAACTACTGGCGACTCTGCGCTGCCCTGGGCTGAGATGCGCCCGCTGTCACGTGTAAGCAGGGAAAGGCCGTCGCCGAACTTCACCACCGCGCCAGCGTTGATGGTGAGCGTGCCCCTAACGTAAATGTCGTGTTGATCGATTACGTAGATATTCCCAGCTACCCAGGTCACTGTACCGGTGATATCTTCTCTTACGTACACAATACTGCCTTTGACGGTGAAATACCAGGTATGGGAACTGGACACCCCCGCACTGTTGGTCACCTTAACTGTTACCTGGGCCGGGCCAGTGGTTCCTGGGGCTTTCCATTTCGCGGTATTCAGCTGCGGGTTTTCTATGGTTCCCCGGGTGCACGTCCACTCGGACTCCAGGGGCAGTCCCTGGGGATCATTGGTCTGGATGGAGAGTATGATCTCTTCGTTGATATTCACCTCAGCGCGCTGTGTGGGGCTGGATTCCGGTTTCGGGTTGAGAATCCTGGGCGGTTGTACGCTGCCGATGGTGATGGTCCAAGTATGGGAAGCCGTACCGCCCTTCCCATCAGCCACCGTCACCTTCACAGTAGCGCTACCCGCCGTACTCGGGGCTGTCCACTTGGCCGTGCTGGTGTTCCCAGCATCGAGCGTGCCCTTGCTGGCCTCCCACAAATAGCTCAAGGCATCGCCATCGTCATCCTTGGCAGTAACACTGAAGTCCACTACTTGTCCAGGAATCACAGTCAGAGTTTTACCTGCTGGGATGGTAGAGGTGATTTTGGGAGCCTTGTTCCCACCGCCGCCTCCGCCGCCGCAGCCCTGCAGCAGCAAGACTAAAAACAACAGTAAAACAACAAACAGCTTGCGTTTCCCACTCAAGACAAGACACCTCCTAAGTTTCTAGGGCTTCTTGTCTGTTAGTGTAGCAGTGGGTTCTAACCAAAAACTGACCAAATTCCATCCATCTGCAGCGAAAAGCGCACTAAAACAGAAAAACAGACCGCCGAGGGCGATCTGAGCGGTATTACTCCTACGATTGCAGGAAGCCAGCTGAAAAGGGCGAAGATCTGGGAGCATATCCTATGGTGGAGGTCGTGCCCGTGGTCTTATGGGGTCCCTTGGTGAATGCAGCGGCTATTATCTGCGGTGCGCTCTTGGGAAGCGTGGTCCGGCTGGCGGAGAAAACCAGCCAGACCATCATGCAGGCCCTGGCTCTGGCGGTACTCATTATCGGTGTTTCCATGGGCCTGCAGAGCAGTAATATCTTGATCCCCATCGCTTCCCTGGTTGTGGGGTCGATTCTGGGGGAGAATCTGGATCTGGAAAGCCGGATCGAGCGCTTCGGGGAAAAACTGCGCGCCATGGGCGGCGGCCGGGTTAAGCTTGGCGCGGCTGATTTTTCCCAAGGTTTTCTCACGGCAACCCTGGTTTACTGCGTCGGGGCCATGGCTGTGGTGGGCAGCCTGAACAGCGGCCTTACCGGGGATCACCAGGTGCTTTATGCCAAATCCATGCTCGATGGCACCACAGCCGTTCTTTTCACGGCCTCCCTGGGTCTGGGCGTGGCCTTTTCCGCCATCCCGGTCTTTATCTACCAGGGAGCGATTGCTCTTCTCGCCACCTGGATTGCTCCCTTCCTCAGCGAGCTTGTCATTCAAGAGCTCACCGCAACTGGCGGCATGCTCATTTTAGGCATCGGGCTGAACATGCTGGGTTTGACCAAACTGCGGCTGGGGAATATGCTCCCCGCGGTGCTGATTGCGGCTCTGATCGCCCTGCTTTGGCCCTAGGGCAGTTCTACTCAGCGGGCCGCGATACCTAAAATGGCGTGCAGGTAGCAGGCGAAATCGCCGATCTCCCGGCGGTCGTCGGTTAGATCTTGGCGCCAGCTTGTATCCTTTTCCTGCCTGGCCAGGTACCTGGCCAGGGCATTGCAGGCGCCGATCAGGGCGTTATGCGTGATCGTCCTGGCTTCATCCATGTTCATCCGCTTCTTGCCATCAGCAAGCTGCCAATCGGTGCGCATCCGCGCATACTCCACCGCCAGGCTCACCAGATCGGAGTACAGCATCTGCGCATCTGCATCTCCCCCAACCGCGGCCTCCAGCCGGCGGTGGATGTCCAGCGCCGTTTCGTAACGCACACAACCACCTCCCTGGGATCTGTAAGGTCATCCCGCGGGAAAGGGCTCTTCTGTAAACCCTGCGTCGCGGTAACCCTGGCGGATCAGATCGAGGTAGGACTCCCTGGGTTTGACTCCGGCGTCGCGCTCCTTCCTCTCCTCAGTCATCACGTAGGCCATGACCGCACACTCTGCATCCTGGAGCGTGACAACAAAACTCCGCTTGCGGTAGGACTTGGGATACCCTTCCCACCGATCCAAAGAAACCTCGTCGTCCTGCCCGATCTCCCAGATCACAGCTGGGGTCTTCGCTCCCCGCCGTGGCTCAATGGTGGCTGTGCGGTAAAACTTCAGGTTAAAATCGGGCAGGTAGGTCGGGCCCAGCAGTTTCGCCCCGGGGCAGCGCTCCTTCATCTGTCCGGCATACATATTGCTCCCGTAAGCCGCATATTTCCTCCGCCTGGGCCTAATTTCCCCTAAGAGCCGCCGCCACTCCTCTGTATGATCGGCCCCCCAGGCTCCCTGATAAACCCCTTCTTTTTGGAGGACTGCCTCCCGTTCATCCAGGATGTTCCAGACAGCTGCCTGGAAGCGGGGGGCAAGCGCCGGTGAGCGTTCTAGAAACTCCCGCAGCCCCCCCTGTCTGAAGGCATCCAAGGCCTCAATCGTTCCCCGCTCCGCCTCGTAGCCGTGCCCCCTGAGTTCCCTTCCCAAGCTGGCCTGCAGAGCCCTGGCCAGCACTTCTTCAACGGTCTTGGGGGAAATCCGGGGCTCGGGCCGCAGGTATTCCCGCATGAAAATTGCAGCCGCCAGGTAAGTGGGGTAGTATCCGAAGTCTACCCGTGCGTCCGCGGGCATTTCCCAGCTGTCGGTTAGGCGAAAGGATCCATCCTCCGCTTGAAACCGGGCAAGCTCAAGGAGGAGTTCAGCATCGGTGGAGATCCTTCCCTCCAGAATATCCTTCAGTGCTGCGACCCCCGCCCGCAGGGCCGGGAAATCCGGGTCACGGGCGGAGACTCGCTGCAGCACAAATCCGCTGTTCATGGTGGAACCCCCTTCGTGGATTGTCGAGATAACCACACACAAGCTAAGCACAGCAGGCTTTTTCAGTTAGCTGCAGAAAACTACTCTCAACTGCCAGCCAGACCGGCTATGACGGGAGGGACGTACCGTATGGACTGCACTGCACTCAGGGAAGAGATCAGGACTTACCTGGGGCTTGCTCCCCCAGGTTCGCCCCCGGCGTTCCAGGTTTTAGAAGAAGAGGAATGCGAGGGGTATTCCAGGTTTTTGATCAGCTATGGGGGAAGTGAGGGCGATGAGATACCTGCCTATCTCCTGCTGCCCCAAGGCTCCGGGCCCTTCCCCGGCGTGCTCATCCACCATCAACATAACGGGGAACGGCATCTGGGGAAAAGTGAAGTGGTTGGCCTAGCGGGCGACTTTCTGCAGGCCTTTGGCCCGGCCCTAGCCCAGCGGGGCTTTGCCGTCCTTGCTCCCGACTCCATCTGTTTCGAAGACCGCAGGCCCAACCGCCAAGGCACGGTTCCAGATGGGGACAACGACTTTTTTCAGCACTACAACGAAATGTGCTACCGGCTGCTCCGGGGGAGCACCTTGATGAAGAAGGTGCTGGACGATGCCAACATCGGCTTTAACCTACTGAAAAACCACCCCCTTGTAGATGAAGCCCGCATCGGGGTCCTGGGCCATTCCTACGGTGGAAACACGGCCATCTTTCAAATGGCCCTCAACACCGAGCTGGCCTTTGGCTGTGCCAGCGGAGCGGCCTGCACGTACGGGCAGAAAATGCGCGCCGGAACGGGCCTGGAGATGGCGCTGGTCATTCCCGGCTTCTCCGCCCGCTACGAGCTCACAGACCTGGTGAAATGCGCCGCTCCCCGCCCGTTCCTTTTGGTCTCTGCCACAGAGGATAAGTACTCCCTAGATGCCCACATCATTGAGGCGGAAGCTAGAAAAACTTACGCGCAACTAGGTGCCGCAGATCGCCTGGTGCACCACCGCTACGGGGGCGGTCACGCCCTAACCGAAGAGAGATTCTGGAACATCATCTCTTGGCTGGTGGACACAGCCCGTGGGCCTACTAGCCCCTGAGGGTGAAGCGCGAGACCAGCTCCTGCAGTTTCACGCCGGTGTCCATGAGATCCTGGGCAGAGTCGGCCACTTCCTGCATGGAAGCTGCCTGCTCCTCCGTGGCGCTGGCTATGTCGTGTCCGCCGCTGTTGATCTGCTCCAAGCCAGCGGTAAAGGATTCCACCTGACGGTTGATTTCCGCCACCGCCCCCAGGATGCCGCCGAGGATTTCACTGCCCTCCCTCACCTTTTGCAAAGCGATTTCCGCCTGTCCGGAACCTTCGCTCATGCTGCCCACGATACCGGCGATCTTGCTTTGGATCTGTCCGATGAGGGTGGCGATCTCCTTGGTGGCCGCGGAGGACTCCTCCGCCAGCTTGCGGACCTCTTCCGCCACCACTGCAAACCCGCGGCCGTGTTCCCCGGCCCGGGCCGCTTCAATGGCGGCGTTGAGGGCCAAAAGATTGGTCTGTTCGGCGATGGCGCTGATCGCGTTCACGATATTACCGATCTCATCCGAGAGGGAGCCCAGGCCCGTTACGTCACTGGCCAGGGTGTAGGTCATCTCGTTGAGGGCTTCCATTTGGTTCACAATGCCGGCCACCGCCTGGCTGCCGCGGCTGGCCTGGCGGGACACTCCCTGCACCATTTCATTCATGGCCCGGGCGTTGGCATTCATGGAGTCTAACGTCCCGGAAAACTCGTTGGTGGTGCTGGCCACTTCTTCCACCGAGGCACTCACTTCTTCCGCGGCTGCGGCCAGCCGGGCGCTGGTGTCAGCCAGGTCAGCGGTGGTTTCCGAGATCAGGCTCAGCGCTTCCCTGAGGCTGTCCACTGTTTTGTTTACCGCCTCCGCCACACTGCCGATCTCATCCCTGGAACGCATCTCTACGCCTTTGGTCAGATCGCCAGCGGCAGCGGATTCAATGACCACCTGCACCTGATGGAGGGGCTTGGCAATCTGGCGGCCAAGGAAGATCGCCGCGGCTACGCCCAGGATCAAAAAGCCCACCGCTACCAGTGCAGCCACATTACGCAGGCGGTAAACATCTGTGAGCACATCCGCTTCCAGTGCTCCCACCCCGATGATCCAGCCGGTGGAAGGCACAGGCGCCACCGCCACGATGCGGCGGCTCCCT
>JGI24709J26583_10002532_pt1 | contig 15003 bp, 10 predicted proteins | sample BioPla2DNA1_FD_26583 | JGI IMG/M metagenome (IMG submission 26583) | reverse complement strand
CGCCTGCCGTTCCGCTTCAACTGAGCGCAAAGGAACTACAACGGCTCGAAAATAAGCTCAGTGAAGGCATTGTCTACAACGTGCCCGGTAAGGCCGATCTGGTTATCGAGTTTCAGAACAAGATCTTGCTTAATAAAGAGGTGGACGTGGTGCAATATGGTTCACAAGACGTGCTCGCGAGGCGGATGTTCGAGAACCAGAAGCAGCCCATTCAGGTACACTTCCATCCCGAACTGGGTGCCATCAAGCAGATTATACAATAGCACTAACAAGCAAAGCGGACAGGTTAAAGTCTTTGCCTTGAAATAGAAGTAGCAAAAACATGAAGTTTAACTTTTAACATGTAATGAAAACCAAGCGGCCGTTTATTCTTCTCCTGTTCCTCGCCTTGGGGTTAGGGCTGATCCCTTCTTGCAAGGGAGGGTTCGGTAGACCCGGTGGCTCCGGGATTGTTTTCGACAGTATCGTGGCTAGACAGCACGTGCCCCTTTTCCTGGTGAGCGACACCGCCCTACCCTATTCCGACCTGAATATAGCGTTTACCTATCCCAAAAAATTCAAGAATAGGAAGTCGCTGACCCGGCTCCAACAGATATTTACCGGCACCTTTTTTGGTGAGGTGAGCTACGACACGCTATCGCCACGGCAAGCGATGATACAGTACTTAGAAACCTACACGAAAGAGTACCGGGAGATTGGGGAGATGTATAATGAGGAGAAAGCCAAACTGGGAGATAGGGGGCCCTCGTGGTACTGGTACTGGCTTGAGCACACCAATAAGGTTCTGTATCAAGACAGAGCCCTGCTGAGTTACGCCGTGGAGTATAGCGATTACACGGGCGGTGCCCACGGATCGTATAATATTACATACACCAACATCGACCTTAAGAAGCTGGTCACGCTCACCGAAGAAGACCTGTTTCTGCCCGGCTATTACAAGCCACTAACCGAAAAGATCCTGCAACAACTAATGCGTGAATACCAGGTTGACCAGCCCGATTCCCTGTTATCGCACGGGTTTTTCACCATCGATGACATCGTACCAAACAACAATTTCTGGTTAAACGATGAGGGAATTCACTACTCTTACAACCAGTACGAGATTGCACCCTACGCCATGGGTGTCATTGATGTGATGATCCCCTACTCGGAGTTAACCGACATCCTTATTCCTGGCGGGATCGTGCAGCGCTATATTCAATCGGAGTAACAGAACTCCCATCAGCTTTACACGACATGCAAGAATTGGATCAAGAACAGATATTGAACGAGTTAACCTCACGGGAGTACCAGTACGGGTTCACTACCGACGTGGAAACCGAGGTGATCGAAAAGGGATTAAACGAGGGGGTCATCCGCTTGATCTCCGCCAAGAAGGAGGAGCCCGAGTGGTTGCTGGAGTTCCGCTTGGAGGCGTATCGACACTGGTTGACGATGGAGCCGCCCACGTGGGCGCACCTGGAAATTCCCGAGATCGATTACCAGGATATCATCTACTACGCCGACCCCACCAAGCGAAAGAGGCCGGGTAGCCTCGACGAGGTGGATCCCGAGCTGCTGAGAACGTTCGACCGCTTGGGAATTCCCCTGGAAGAGCAGAAGATACTCACGGGCGTGGCGGTCGACGCGGTGATGGATAGCGTATCGGTGAAGACCACCTTTAAGGAGACCCTGGCCGAGAAAGGGATTATCTTCTGCTCGTTTAGTGATGCGGTGAAGCAACACCCGGACCTGGTCAAGAAGTACATGGCCACGGTGGTGCCCTACACCGACAATTACTTCGCGGCCCTCAACTCGGCGGTGTTTAGCGATGGTTCATTTGTCTACATCCCCAAAGGGGTGCGCTGCCCCATGGAGCTGTCGACCTACTTCCGCATCAACACGGCCAACACGGGCCAATTCGAGCGGACGTTGATCATTGCTGACGACCGCTCGTACGTGAGTTACCTTGAAGGGTGCACCGCACCCATGAGGGACGAGAACCAACTTCATGCCGCCATCGTGGAGATCATTGCCATGGAAGATGCCGAGGTGAAGTACTCCACCGTACAGAACTGGTACCCGGGCGATAAACAGGGCAAGGGCGGCGTCTACAACTTCGTGACCAAGCGGGGAATTTGCAAGGGGAATCGCTCCAAGATCTCCTGGACGCAAGTGGAAACCGGGTCGGCCATCACCTGGAAGTATCCCTCCTGCGTTTTGGCGGGTGACGATTCGGTGGGTGAGTTTTACTCCGTCGCGGTCACCAATCATTTCCAGCAGGCCGATACCGGGACCAAGATGATTCACCTTGGAAAGAACACGCGGAGCCGCATCGTCTCGAAAGGGATTTCGGCGGGCAGCAGCCAGAACAGCTACCGGGGGTTGGTAAAGGTGACGAGGAAGGCGGAGAACGCCCGGAATCACTCGCAGTGCGACAGCCTGCTGTTAACCGACTATTGCGGGGCGCACACGTTTCCCTACACGGAGATCAACAACCCCACCGCGATACTGGAACACGAGGCAACCACCTCGAAAATCAGTGAAGAGCAGATCTTCTACTGCAACCAGCGGGGACTGGATGAAGAGCAAGCCATTGGGCTGATCGTCAACGGCTACGTGAAAGAGGTGGTGAACAAACTGCCGATGGAGTTCGCCGTGGAGGCACAGAAGCTGCTCGAGATCAGCCTGGAAGGAAGCGTGGGGTAATACTCACCAGTCGATGGGCGTTTTGCCGTGCGCGATCAGGTAATCGTTCGTTTTGCTAAAATGCTTGTTGCCGAAGAAGCCGCGGTGAGCAGACAGCGGCGAGGGGTGCGGTGATTTGAGCACGAGGTGCCTCCTCGTGTCGATAGAGGCCCCCTTTCGTTGCGCGTAGGCACCCCAGAGGATAAATACCAGGTGGTCGCGTTTCGTTGCGAGCTGATGGATGGCCGCGTCGGTGAACTCCTCCCACCCTTTCCCCTGGTGTGAACCTGCCCGGTTGGCCTGGACGGTAAGCGTGGCGTTCAGCAGCAACACACCCTGCCTGGCCCATCGTTCCAGGTTTCCCGAGGCGGGCATCGGTTTCCCCAGGTCGTTGGCTATCTCCTGGTAGATGTTCACCAGCGAAGGCGGCAGTTGCACCCCATCGTTCACCGAGAAGCATAAGCCGTGCGCCTGCCCCGGTTGATGGTAGGGGTCTTGCCCCACGATCACCACTTTCACCTCATCGAAGGGACAATTATCAAACGCGTTGAAAATCAACCTCGCCGGGGGATAAACCGTCCGCTTTCCATACTCGTTCCGCACGAAGTCGGTCAGCACCTTGAAGTAAGGCTTTTCAAACTCCTGTTGCAAATGGGCTTTCCAGCTCTCCTCAATTTTTACATCCATACCGTTCCTACTTTTTCCAAAGGTAGGGAATTTTATTCATTTCATTTATCCCTTCTCACAAATATGCGCTATTTTTGTAATATGAAGAAAATACACTCAACGCGTGATTTTGATTTCTACAGCCCCGAGTTTTCGGAGCTGGAGCTCAGCTTCGCGGGCGATGTGAACGCGGGCTTCCCTTCCCCGGCGGAGGATTTCTCACGGGAGAAGATCGACTTGAACAAGCTGCTGATCAAGCATCCCGAAGCGACCTTCTACGCGAAGGTGAAAGGAAGCTCGATGAGGGGCGATTTTAGCGAAGGGGACCTCTTGGTTATCGACCGGAGCGTAGAGTACTCGGATAACCGGATAGCGCTCTGCTTCATCGATGGTGAGTTCACCCTAAAAAGGATCAGGTATATCGACGGCAAGTGCTTCCTCACGCCTTCTAACGACGATTTTCCCTTGCTGGAGGTCAACCCCGAAAGCAACTCCCTCATCTGGGGGGTGGTCACCTACTCGATAAAAAAACATTGATGTACGCGCTGATCGACTGCAATAACTTTTACGCGAGCTGCGAGCGGCTATTTAACCCCACGTTAGATCACCGCCCGGTGGTGGTGCTGTCTAACAACGATGGCTGCGTGATCGCGCGGAGCAACGAGGCGAAGCGGCTGGGCATCCCCATGGGTGCCCCGGCATTCGAATACCGCTACCTGTTCGAGCGGCAGCGGGTGGCGGTATTCTCGGCCAACTTCCCGTTGTATGGCGACATCAGCCAACGGGTGATGAACATCCTATCTACCTACTCCCCTAACCAAGAAATATATAGCATCGACGAGTGCTTCTTAGATCTGTCGGGAATTGAACCGCTCAGGGAGCAGGGGCTGGAGATGCGGGCGCGGGTGAACCGGTGGGTCGGCATCCCCATCTCGGTGGGCATTGCGCCGACGAAAACCCTTGCCAAGGCGGCCAACCGGATCGCGAAGAAGTTTCCGAACCACTCCGAAGGGGTACACGTTATCGACACGGAAGAGCTGCGTGTAAAGGTACTCAAGTGGTTACCGGTGGACGACGTGTGGGGAATTGGGCGGCGCTACGCGAAAAAACTGCATGCGGCGGGTATCCACACGGCCTACGACTTTGTCCAACTGCCGGAGTCGTGGGTGTTGAAGAACATGACCATCGTGGGGCTAAGGCTGCAAAAAGAGCTGAGGGGCATCCCGGCCATCGAGATGGAGATGCCCGAGAAGCGGCAATCCATCGCGACCACGCGCAGCTTCGACAGGGATTACCGCGGGTTCGATGAGCTGCGGGAGCGGGTATCGACCTTCACCTCTATCGCGGCCGAGAAGTTGCGGGCGCAAGGCTCTATGTGTCGTCGGGTGGTCGTTTTCATCGAGACGAACCGGTTCAGGGACGAGGCCGACTTCTACGCCAACCGCGTCACGGTGAAATCCCCCTTCCCCACCTCCTCCACGCTGGAACTCGTGCATTACGCGGTGGCGGGACTCAAAGCGATTTTCCTGGAGAACAGGGGGTACAAGCGTGCCGGGGTGGTGCTGATGGACTTCGTGGATGCCAACGAGTACCAGCCCGACCTCTTCTTGAATTCCAACCCGAAACATAAGAAGCTGATGGAGGCGATCGATACCCTGAACAACAAGCACGGGAAACGGCTCGTGCGACTGGCCAACCAGGATGCAAAGATCCACAAGATGCGCCAGGAAAGGCTCTCCAAGGCCTACACCACCGATATCAACCAGCTCCTCGAGGTAAGGGTGTAACATTCTGGCATTTACCGACTCTCGTACGGTCCGTGGATGGACTTCACCGTGTACTCTTCCGAGCTATCGTTCAATACGTAAATGGTGTAAAGGTCGCCACCCGGGTGAACCCGGGTAACGATATGACCTTGGTGGCTTTTCAGTTGGTTAACACGCCTGCCAAGCACTACACGGGTAGCCTCCATGAGGTTGGTCGCGAAAATATCCCGCTCACCCGGGTAGATCGATCGGTCCAGCAGTCGCTGCAACGTCCGGTGATCGGGATGAGTGGCCGACCACAGCTGCATGATGATAACGCGGGGGCGTACCGCCTTCAAAAACGGTTCTCCCATGGCATCATGATAGGCATGATGGTTCGCATCGCATACCTCCACCGGGCCGGTAACCCACCCCACCGGTGTCTCGATATCGCGCCAACTACCTATAGCGTTAGAGTGGACGATATCCCCACCGCTAAAATAGTCGAACTTCCCGTAGGAGATACGGATAGCGGCACTACACTGATTCTCTCCCGGGAACTTATCCGCCTCCAGGGTTTCCAGTGGCGGAAAATGGTCGCGGGTATGGTCACCCACCCCCGTCCAAACAGTCCCGTTGGCAGCTAGGTTCCTGATTTCGAACTCGGGATATCGTTCCGCGTTCCGAAGCAGTACGAACTGCTGGTTGGAACCGACCACAAACTGCTCGGCCGTGGCACCGTTGGCAACATGGCATTCAACAAACCGGATGTAGTTTGCCATGTTCGGATCGCTGGACATCGGCTTCGGGTAGTTGTACTCAGGCCAGCCGCGATCCACGATTTTCCTGAACGGGATCCTGTCGCCCACCTCGGTAATCCCCGTGAGCAGGTAATCACCTTTCTCCGACTTTTCACGAGCAAGCCGCACCTCCCCCATATGGTCATCGTGAAAATGGGTCAAGAAGATATAATCGATCTCTTTTCGGGGTAGTGGTTCTATCGCACGCTGGATGTAACGGCTAATCCACTCTCCCGCGCTTTTACTTTCATCGGGACGGGCGGGCGTTACACGAGGCGAAGGTACCACCTCACCGGCATCCACCACCAAGGTGGTTCCATCGGGAAGGGTGGCGAACAGACACTCCCCTCTACCGGTATTGATGTGGTGCATATCCAGGTAGCCCTCAGACCATGGGGGAAGGGGTTCCCCCACTTTGACCTGCGCTAACAGTATGCCTGGACAGATTATCGACAGTAATAGCAGCGTGATTCTTAAGTGTATACCTGGAGAAATACTCATGCGTATGGCGTGGAAATTAGAGGTTTAACCATTATTTAATTGCTTTCGTAGGGACCATGTACCTCTTTGATAATGAAACTTTCCGTAGTATCGTCCAAGATCAAAACGTGGTAACTATCTCCACCGGGATGAACCCTGATAACGATATGTCCCTGTGTACTTTTCATTTGACCGACCAACCTTTCACCCAAGACAACCCGGTTGACATCAAAAAGGTGGGTGGTGAAGATATCCCTGTCGCCCGTATAGATATATCGCGACAGCATATTGCGGAGCGCGGTGGCGTCCGGGTGACTCAAGGCAAATCCCTGTATCACGAATACGCGGGGTTGCGTGGCCTGGATGAATCCTGCCCCCATGGCATCCTTGGCATGGTGGTTCACCTCGCACACATCCACGTTGCCGGTGGCCATGCCTATCGGCGTTTCAATGTCCCTCCAGGTGCCCGGCGAGTAGTCATGCACCAGATCCCCACCGTTAAAGTAATCGAACTTGCCATAAGATATCCGTATGGCAGCGCTGCACGCGTTTTCTCCGGGATACTCCTCTTCCGCCAATTGATCGAGCGGTGGGAAATGAGCACGGGTATTGTCGTGCCTGCCTGTCCAGACCTGGCCGTTGGCGGCAATGTTTCGGATCACGAACCCGGGGTATCGCTCCGGCTGCTTTAAAAGCTTAAACTGCTGGTTGGAGCCGACTTGAAACCGTTCGGCTACCGTACCGCTGTTTGCCACGTGCCAGGTAACAAAACGGATGTAGTTCGCCACGGTTGGATCATCGGAAAGCGGTTTCGGGTAGTTGTAATCGGGCCAGTCGCGATCCACGATCTTCCCAAACGGGATCAGTTCACCCACCTCGGTAACACCGGTAAGGATAAAATCGCCCTTCTCAGACCTTTTATCGCTGAGCTCCACGTTACCCATGTGGTCATCGTGAAAGTGCGTGAGGAGGATGTAGTCTAACCGCTGCTCGGGTAACGGGCGTAGCATGCGATGTATATAACGGGATATCCACTCACCGGAGCTTCTGCTGCCATCCGGTTTAAAGTTACGCTTGTCCGTGCCGGTTTCACCGGCGTCAATCATCATCGTGGTTCCATCAGGCAAGATGGCGAGCACGCACTCCCCTTTGCCGGTACTGATATGATGGATATCCAGGTAGCCGGCACTCCAGTCGGGGTACTCTTGTCCCACCTCAACCTGTGCATCAACTACCTGGGTGATACAGAAGAAAGTAACCCATAATAAGGGCAACATATATCCTTGTCTCATCGCATGCCATCTTTAATACTTTGCACCTACCTTACACGTGACCTTTCAACCATCGCCCCATGTTGGCGGCATACGGCAGTGCCACAGCGTCTTTTAATACCTTGCACGTACCTTCCAGCCCCGTCCCCGGGCGATGCCAAGGTCGCACTCATTTGCTCCCGGGTTACCGCCAATAAACAACGAGCCCGCTCCACCCTCGTGAACTGTGCCGAAGAGCCTGTTCAAAGCTTCACCCGTCAAACGGTTGTCTGTACAAACCGCGTAGTTTAGCTTTTTATTGTCACTCAAATCCAACGAGGTGAGTCGATTTTCATAACAGTCCACCCTATTAAGCTCGCTGTTCGCACGTAGCTGCAGATCGGTCAGCCTGTTTTGGGAGCAGTTCAGTCTTACCAGCACCCCGTTTCTACCGAGATCAAGCTTCGCGAGGAGGTTGTTGTGGCAGTAGAGTTCGGTTAGCAGACTGTTTCCAGCGAGGTTTAACGTGGTCAGTTGATTGCCGTTGCACCAAAGAACCCTTAACGCGCTATTTCCCGTTACATCCAAACGTGCGAGTTGGTTGTCGCCACAATCCAGATGGGTCAATTCCCGGGCTTTGCTGACATCAAGGCAGGTCAAACCGTTGCCTTTGCAGTCCAATGCCGTGATATTCTCCCCATCCACCGAAATGGTGCGAGTGGAGACCTGCGTATAGGTGTGCTTGACCAACACGCCCTTGTTCTCATTTAGACTCACGCGCTCCTCTCCCGACCCATCACCCCAGTCGACCGTGGCTACGCCGCTTCCGGATAGCCTAAAAGTGACATTATCCACATCTTGAGCAATCATATGGATCTTCCCGGGATATTCCCTGTTTTCCACGAATGAATCGGGGTAGGTAACGAAAAACATCGGCTCGTTTTTTCGAGCGGGCGTCCAGATATCCAGGTCTCGACTGCTCTCATAGAGCTTCACAATCCATGAGTCGAATTTGCGTTCATCTTCGTACAGCACGATGACCCGTGCCCCGGCACCCAACTCGCCGTAGACCTGACGGCCGCTTGCCTGCCCAAACCCCAAGCAGATACCGTCCAAGCAGCCGATATAGTTGTTGTTGTGGTGGTGACCCACGAAAACGCCCATTGCATCTTTGCACGCCTGCATCGCTTCAAACAGGTTGGAGCGACAACCGGGTGAAGAGGGCTCAACCTCCTGTTGAACCCCCACCGTGGTACTTTTCCCGATAACCTCATTGAATTCCGGAGAGGGAATATGGAAGAAGACCAAGGTCGGAACGGGTATTCCCCCGTTTTGCCCGGTAAACATGGCGCTTTGCTCTTTGTACCATGTCACCTGGCTCTGATCGATCCAATTGTACACGCCCGAGTGGCCTTCGGGTGCCTCATTTGTTGCTGACACATCGAACACGTAGCAGAGAGCGGCTGTTTTTGACGAGGTCGCTGACTGTATGGGCAGCACGTAGTTCCCTACCCCGCTTACCTCTACGGGACCGGGTACGGTTAGATTGTAGGGCAATCCCCCGATCAGATCCATCGTCTGATCCTTGGTCAGCTCATACTCCGCGTCATGATTCCCAAACATGGCAGCCCACGGTGTTTTCGCGTCAATCATCACCTGCGCGACCTTTAACCATGCCCTTTTCCGGTTGTCTGAACCGACCACGTCCCCGGTAAGCATCACCAGATCCGGTTTTTCCCGCTCAATCACCTTTTTCATCATGACGAGCACGCTATCGGAGCGATAGGAGTCAGCTTGCAGGTGGAGGTCCGTGAACTGGACGATTTTGAATGTCGAATCGGGATTGAATATTAGCCGGGGCTGCCCTTGTCCACTAACGAAAAGAGTCCAAAGGAGAAGAGCAGCCGCGGTAAATAATTTTCTCATGTAGCCCAATTGTATCACTGGTAAGAGTGATTCTGTTCACGTTCGACCACCGGAACTTGCCAGTAGTAATCTGCATAGGGTGGCATCACGGGCGAGAAAACGGCCGGATCCCTATCCCCGATACCGATGGGCAGTTGTAACCCGATCAGGTAATAGGTTCTATCGCCATTTTCGGTCGCCATCTCCTTGATGCGTTCATTGTGAATCATGTCTGCCGTGAGGGCGGCTGATTCAATGCTCGCCAAGCCCGCTCGGTTACGTACCACGTTCAGGTCGGCTGCGGCACCGGTCTTATCGTTCTTATTGTACCGGATAATCGAGCGGGTAAGGNACACCTCTGCCAAGCGAATAAGCGGTCTGTTCGATCGGCGTTGGTCGGGTGCCCTGAACCACTTGTGGCTCCACACCATGGGAGGTACCTGATCCGACCTCGGGTCCACCTCGTTACGGGCGTACACCTGCTGGTATCGCTTGTCGCTCCTGGCTTCCTCTGTTTCCGACAAGTCGTCATTCATCCACCCCACCTGTTTCAGGGCCCAGTGTGACAAGGGCTGGCTTGCCCAAGCGGCCATGCTATTCCTTGAGAAGTGGCTCCATCCATAAATCGTCTCCATACGCCCGTAGGCACCTGAAGTGCTATTGCAGGCCGTTTGCCAGATCACCTCTTTACCCCAGCCATCGGCACCGTTTTTGTTGAACGCCTCGATGGGATCTTCGGTAAGGTCATACAAAGGACTACCTAAGATGTAGTTGCATTCGGTCAAAGCCTTGTCATGCTCTCCCTTGATAAAGTAGAGGCGCATGAGCATCGCGGAAGCGGCTACTTTGTTGGCCCGCGCCCTGACGTTCACCTCGTTCACCAGTGGGGCATGATCCTCGAACAGCAGTTTCTTGGCTTCTGTCCAATCCTCCTCTATGGTCGCGTACACCTCTGCAACGCTTCCCAGCTCTGGGTTCTTCAACGCTTCTGACGAGGTGACGAAATCTCTTCTCAACGTGAAGTAGCGACCGTCGTTGCTGCCTTTGGGGTTGTACGGGGGAGCGTACATCCTGGCCAAGTACCAGTAGGCCACTCCCCTCATGAAGAGGAGCTCTCCCTTGAAATGATTGACTTTATCCCTTTCGGCTTGTGTCATGCTGGGGAAAGGGTCTTTACCGGTCTCTTCCGCATCGTTCAGCATCTTTAAAGGACCGTTACAGGCGGTTACCATCTCGTACAGTTTCACGAACGTCCCTTCCATCTCGTAAGCGGGTACCGCCTTGTTGAATTCCCGGTTGTAGTATGCCGCGGAGGCACTGGCTCCGACGAATTGGGGGAGAAAGAGGGCGATATCCGACTCCGTGAAGTTTTTAAGCGCCATCGTGCCAAAAGCGTGCGTCCAAGGTTCACGGTTTTGCAGGTAGTAGGGTTCCCTTACTCCCAACTCCAGTTCGTTGACATTCACCCAGGGAAATTGATTGGGTCTTTCCAGCTCGAAAAACGCCTCGTTATCGCAGGCGATGAGCAACACTATCGAGAATATCGCTAATAAATATTTTTTGGTTGTATTCATTGCAAATCAGGTTTATTATTAAAAAATGAGGTTTAACCCAAGGCTATAGGTGCGGGCCTGTGGCATCGAGTTGTAACTTACAAAACTCGCGGCAGAAGCTTGATCAAGGGGGACTTCAGGATTGTAACCCGAGAAGCCGGTTAAGGTAAACAGGTTGGTCACGCTTAAAGAGACGCGTAATGACTGCACTTTTACCTTTGCCGTTAACGATGATGGCAAGGTGTAACCGACGTTCAAGTTGTTCAGCTTCAAGTAATCGCCTTTCTCCAGGAACATCGAAGAGATGTACTTCTCTTCGGTACCGTACGTTACCGGATCTGTCGATGGCTTTCCCTCGTCGTCATAAAAATGTTGTACGTTCATGACCACCCTGGGCCACTTCGCGTTGTCACCGGGTTTTTCCCATGCTTCCGTCAACAGCTTATGGGAAAGGGCACGTACCCCCCTGTTTGGTGTGAGGGTGCTTTGCAGCAACCGGTTGTAAATGTAATGACCGGTGGCGAATGAGAAATTCATGTTCAAGTCAAAGTTTTTGTAGGCAAATTGGCTATTGAAACCACCGATAAACTTGGGTAAAGAGGTTTTCCCTTTTAGGATCATCCGGTTCTCTTCCAGATTGCTTGTTGTGCCCGGAATAATATTTCCCGTATGAGAGGTTGTACCATCCTCATTGATCTTTACCTCGTATATCATGGGTATTCCCTTCTCGGGGTCAACCCCTGCCGATTCGGCCATGTACCAGTTGCCCAGCGGGAGTCCCGTCTTGAAAATCGTGATCACCCTGCTCTCGTACGGTTCAGCTTGCGTGATACCCACGTTGTTGGCATCCGATTCAGGATCCAATGCAAGAATCTTGTTGCTGTTCGTAGAGAAGTTCAGGCCCACTTTCCAGGTAAGGGCTCTGTTCAATATGGTCGCATCCACGTTAAACTCAATCCCCTGGTTCTGCATATCGCCAATGTTCTGCCAAATGATATTCCCACCGAATATCCCGGCCGAGTATGGAAGGGCCACGGCCAGGAGCATATCCTCAACGTTTTGCCTGTAGTAAGCAAGCGACCCGTTGATCCTGTTATTCAGCAATCCAAAATCAAACCCGAAATCCAAGGTGCTGGTCGTTTCCCATTTGATTTCCGAGTTGCCAATGCTGGCCAACTCTGTACTGGGGATTCCCAGGTTGTTGCCGGTTCGTACTGAATACCTGTCGGAGGTGATCCCGCTGGGTATATTGGTATTACCAGTCTGACCGTAACTGCCCCTTAACTTGAGCAGGTTGATGATATCTGCATTGAAGAACTCCTCCTCCGAAATAATCCACCCCGCGGAACCGGATAGGAAGGTAGCCCACCTGTTCTCTGGTGTAAACTTGGATATCCCGTCGCGTCGAGCACTTGTCCCCACGATATACCTATCTTTAAACTTGTAATTGGCCCTACCAAAGAAACCCCGCAGGTAACTCTCGCTGCTTAAAGTGCTACGTCCCTTTATGGATTCGGGTGTACCCACCTCCCTGAAGCTACCGATTAACGACTGACTTTCCAGGTAAGTATTGTGAAATTGTGATCGCGTATTCTCCACGCCCGTCACGATATTCAACCAGTGCTCTTCGCCAAAGTACTTGTCGTAATTCAGGTAAGCGTTGTAGTTAATGACCGTATGCTGGTTTTTCTCCTCCCGCGCCATGGCACCATCAATACGAACCCCTTTCCCGCGATAGGAGAGACCTTTATCGAAAACCAGGTTAGCCCCGAATTCCCCAACGAGGGTGAGGCCGTCAGCCAGTTTCAGTGTCGCGTTCAATCCTTGTAGCACGTTGACCGTTTGAAGGTTGCTCTCGCTATTCACGGGAGAGATACCCGCCAGGGCGTTCGCGCTTGACAGGGGGTTCCAGAAGCCGTTGATGCCCGTGTCCGTATCATCGTAAACCTTCATCCATGGTAGGGAATAAGCGTTCACTTGTGCCCAGCCACCGGCGCCGGCCCTTCCGTAGTCTGATTTCGACCGATTGTTGTCGGAAAACGAGAGACTCCCGCGATAACTGAGGTTGAGCACCTCGTGTAAGTTGTAATTGAGGTTCGCGTTCGCAGAGAAGAGATCCATATCGTTGAACTTAAGGATGCTTTTATCTTTTCTGTAACGCAGCGACAGGTAGGCACTCCCCTTATCGCTCCCCTGGGTCGCGGCTATATTTACCTCATTAAACATCCCTGTTCTGCTTATCACCTTACCCCAGTCGGTATTGGTAGCCATCGCCTCGGCCCTGGTCATGGTAGCGGTTACACCATCCAGTTGATTGAGCGATGCCTGCGGGTCAAAGGTTCCCGACAACTTGCTGTTGGCATACGCTTTGTCCATGATTTCAATATACTGTGGACCTGTTGCCAGGCCAATATCCCGGTTGGCCCAGTTGCTAACTCCAGATTTCACATCTATAGAGATATTCATGGCTCCCTTTTTCCCCGATTTGGTGGTCACGAGAATCACACCGTTGGATCCCCTGGAACCGTAAATGGATGTGGCGGCCGCATCCTTTAGCACCTGAATCGACTCTATATCAGCCGGGTTAATCATCGACATAACGTTCTGTGACGATTCGCCGTCATAAGAACCGCCGAGATTGGTGCTCGCGATGGGAATACCATCCACGATCCATAAAGGATTTGTCCCCGAGGAGATCGAGTTGACACCACGCACTTTAATCTGCACGGGCGATCCTGGTAACCCGGACTCATTGGATACCATGAGTCCCGGTGCCAGTCCCTGTAATGCGGCATCAAAAGAGGCGGCACTGGTCGCCTTGATCAGGTCTTCACTGCTTATCGTAGATATTGATCCGATAACGTCCCTTTTCTTTTGCGTGCCATAGCCAACAACCACGATTTCATCCAAAAGCCCCACGTCTTCATGCATGATCACGTTCATTGCGGATACACCGTCCCAGGCTACTTCCTGCGCGGAAAAACCGATGTAGGTAAACACCATCACCGCATCTCCGGGAACCTGAATCGAAAAGTTCCCATCTATATCGGTGACCGTTCCGTTAGAGGTGCCTTTTTGAATGACATTCACCCCTATCAACGGAATACCCGCTACATCTGTTACAGCTCCCTCAAGTGTAACGTTTTGTGCTACTGCTCTTGTTGAAAGTAGCAAAAAAAATAGGCTCAAGCCTATTAATAGGTTTGATAATTTAATTCTACCCATAGTGACTTAATCAATTTAAAATTCACAATAACGACGCGAATATAAGAAAAAATACACTAAAAATGTTACATTTTTGTTAAGTTGCTGTTTTCATATTCATATAAGGAGCGATTTCCAGGAGACAGAAATGTTAACATGAATCAATATGACTGTACCCCTAATGCCAGGCCTGTCTTTTATAGCACCTGGTCATTTGTCATGACTAAATGGTGAAACAGTGAACCTGTTTAAATGTTTTTTCTTATTTTCGCGTGTAACTAAACTCTTTTTTCATCCCCATCATGCTCATCACGATTATCATATTAATTATTTTAGGTGCTTTTTTAGCTTGGGGAAAATTTCGTTCCGACATAGTAACCATGCTGGCGCTCATGTCGTTAACCGTCCTCGACATTTTGACTCCGCAAGAAGCCATCGCAGGCTTCTCCAATCCGGTCGTACTGATGCTGGCTGGGATGTTTATCGTGGCAGGAGGGATTAATCAGACGGGATTGGCGAAAAAGTTGAGTATTCGCCTCCTGCATTGGGGACGCAAAAGCGAATTGTGGCTTTTCGTGCTCGTCATGCTCGTGACAGCGTTTTTAAGCTCGTTTATGAGCAACTACGGAACTGTCGCGTTGTTGTTGCCGATCATCGTGAGCATGACCCGTGAAGCGGATTTAAATGCCCGCCGTTTTCTGATGCCGATGGCCTTTGCCGCCAGCATGGGCGG
>JGI24709J26583_10002531_pt1 | contig 15009 bp, 12 predicted proteins | sample BioPla2DNA1_FD_26583 | JGI IMG/M metagenome (IMG submission 26583) | reverse complement strand
AAAAAAAGAAAAAAGTGAAAATCATGATAATATAATGGCTCTTATTAAATCAAGAGATGATGCTAAAAAAAGAAAAGACTTTGAACTAGCAGATTCAATAAGAGATGAATTAAAAGAAAAAGGAATTATATTAATAGATACAAAAGATGGAACAGTATATAAGGAAGGAAGTAATTAATGGAACATTTAGTATATATATTATTGATACTAGCAATACCACTAGTAGCTCAAATATTTGTTACATCATCATATAAGAGATACCATGATATTGAAAATGGTAAAAATATAACTGGTTATGATGTAGCAAGAAAAATACTTGATGATAATGACTTAAAACAAATGTATATCGTATCAACAAATGGAACAATGAGTGATCACTATGACTCTGCAAGAAAAACCGTTAGACTCTCAAAAGATGTTTATAATGGAACAAGCATAGCATCACTTGCTATTGCTGCTCATGAATGTGGACATGCAATTCAAGATAAAGAAGGATACTTCTTTATGAGAATGAGAAGCTTTATCTTTCCATTTATTAATCTAGGAACAAAACTTGCTTATGGAATATTAATTTTAAGTATATTATTTCAGCTAGCAGATCTACTTTGGGTATCAATAGTACTAGTAGCACTTGGACTAATTTTTCAACTAGTAACACTGCCTGTTGAATTTAACGCAAGCACTAGAGCAAAAGCAGAAATAGAGAAATTAAAACTTGCCAATACTACCGAACTTACTGGAGTAGATAAAATGCTTAAAGCAGCGGCTTATACCTATGTTGCTGGAGTTCTTGCAAGTGCTCTAGAGTTAGTAAGGTTACTTGCTATATTAAATGACCGAAATTAAGTATAAAAATGTTTAAATCAAACATTTTTTTAATTTGCAAAAATGTTATAATTAATAATAGCAAGGAGAATTTAATGAAATATTATAATTTAAGTAAAAATAAAGTATTAGAAAAGTTAAATACAACAGATAAAGGTCTAAGTAATGGAGAAGTAATAAAAAGACTAGAAAAATATGGTAAAAATGAATTTAATAAAGAACCTAAAAGAAGTATTATTAAAATGGCTTTTGATGAAATAAAAAATCCAATTACAATTATTTTAATAATAGCATCACTTTCATCATTAATAAGTAGAGATTACTATGAATGCATAGCAATTATTTCAATTGTTATTTTAAATGTAACCTTAGGAGTTACTCAAGAATTAAAAGCACTAAAAAAAACTGATGCATTAAAAGAATTAATTAAATATAAAACTAAAGTAATAAGAGATGGAAAGGAAATAATGGTACTATCAAGTGAGCTTGTACCAGGAGATATAGCGCTACTTGAATCAGGAAATAAAATAGGTGCTGATATGAGAATTTTAGAAACTAAAAATTTATCAATAGATGAATCAGTATTAACAGGTGAGAGTACTGGAGTAACTAAAACGTCTAATATGTTAAAAGGAAATATAGCAATATCAAGTCAAAATAATATTGTCTTTGCAGGAACCGTTGTTTTAAGAGGAAGAGCAAAAGCAGTAGTAATTAAAACAGGCACTTATACAGAAATAGGACAAATAGCTGATACTGTAGCCCATATGGAAGAAGAAGAGTCACCTCTAACTATAAGAGTAAATAAACTTTCAAAGCAAATATCATTTTTAATAATAGTAGTAGGCTTAATAATAACACTTCTTTTATATGCTAAAAACATGCCAGGTAAAGAAATATTTTTATCAGTAATAGCTCTTTCAGTTTCTGCTATGCCAGAGAGTCTTCCCCTTGCTTTAACTCTAGCACTAACTGTATCTTCAACGAGAATGTCAAAGAAAAATGTTATTGTAAAAAAATTAAACTCAGTTGAAGCCCTAGGAAGCTGCACCGTTATTGCAAGTGACAAAACTGGAACTCTAACTTTAAATGAGCAAACAGCTAAAAAAATAGTTCTTCCATCAAGCGAAGAAGTAGAAATTACTGGTGTTGGTTATAATAACGAGGGAATAGTTAAAACAAATAATAAAAATAAAAAAGAAGTAGATAATGTTATTAAACAGGGAGTTATTAACAATGAAGGGCAGCTTATGCTAGAGCATAATAAATATACATATTTTGGAGATACCATTGATGTTGCTTTTTTAGCTCTTGGNCTAAAAAACAAAGTAAAATATAATTTTGAAGTAATTTCTGAAATACCATATGAATCAGAAAATAAATTCTCAGCAGCTCTTTACAAAGAAAACAATAATAACTACTTAACTGTAAAAGGATCACTAGAAAAAGTATTAACATTCTCTAGTAAAATGACTATAAGTGGAAAAGAAGTGCCTATCGATAAAGAAAAATTAATCAAACAAAATTCAAAATTAGCAAGTGAGGGTTACAGAGTAATCGCACTTGCTGAATCTAAAGTAAATATAAATGAATTAAAAACCGAAAAAGATATTCCTGATTTATCTTTTTCAGGCTTTGTTTGTTTTATTGATCCGATAAGAAAAGAAGCATCTATTTCTGTAAATGAATGTAAAACAGCTGGTATTAAAGTAGTAATGATAACAGGAGATCATCCTCTAACAGCTGCTAATATTGCTAAAGAATTAAATTTAATTAAAGAAGAAAGTGAAGTGGCAACACCAGCTGAAGTAAATGAATATTTAAAAAANGGNGAAAAAGCTTTTGATAACTTTGTAAAAGAAAAAAGTGTCTTTGCAAGANTAACTCCACTTGAAAAACTAGCAATCGTAGAATCATATAAAAGACAAGGTGAATTTATTGCGGTAACAGGTGATGGAGTAAATGATGCTCCAGCAATAAAATCAGCTAATATTGGTATAGCTATGGGAAGTGGTACTGATGTTGCTAAAGAAACGGCTGATATGATTATTTTAGATGATGACTTTAACTCAATAGTAGAAGGCGTAAAACAAGGAAGAGTAGCTTATAGTAATATAAGAAAAATAGTTTATTTACTTTTATCCTGCGGAGCAGGAGAGGTCTTATTCTTTATATTGGCAATTGCTGCTAATTTACCAATACCTTTAATAGCTATTCAACTGCTGTGGCTTAATATAGTAACTGATGGACTTCAAGATATTGCTCTTTCCTTTGAAAAAGGAGAAGATGAAATTTTAAAAGAAGAAATTACAAGTCCAGAGTCAGCAATATTTAACAATGATTTATTTTTTGAAGTATTAGTATCAGGTTTAATTATCGGACTAACTGTTTATGGATTTTGGGTATATTTAATGAGTAAAAATATAAACATAACATTAGCAAGAACTTATATAATGACACTTATGGTCTTTATGCAAAATATTCATGTTTTAAATTGTCGAAGTGAAAAAAGAAGTACCTTTAAAGTTCCGTTTGATAATAAATTTTTAGCATTATCAATAATAGGAGCTTTAATACTTCAAATAATAGTTATGAAATTTGATATATTTGCTAAGTTTTTACAAATAACTGATATACCAACCTCGCACCTACTCGGACTATTTATTATGTCTATCCCACTACTCTTAATAATGGAAATATATAAAAAGATTATTTATAATAAAAAGTAAGTTATAGAAAAAGTAGTATTCATTTACTACTTTTTAATTCGAATAATATATCTCTTAGTTCCATTGCTCTTTCAAAGTCTAGGTCTTTTGCTGCTTTTCTCATTTCTCTTTCAATAGAGTTAATAAGATCTTTTTTCTCTTTAGCACTTAATTTCTCGGTTGTATCTTCTTTTATTTCATTTGAGATAAGGTCTCTTACTTCTTTTACGATTGTTGTTGGTGTAATATTGTGTTTTTTATTATGTTCTTCTTGTATTTTTCTTCTTCTATTTGTTTCATCGATTGCATTTTTCATTGCATCACTTATTTTATCACCGTACATGATAACATGACCATTTTGATTTCGAGCTGCTCTTCCGATTGTTTGAATTAAGCTTCGGTTACTTCTTAAGAATCCTTGTTTATCAGCATCAAGTATTGCGATTAAACTTACTTCTGGAATATCAAGTCCTTCTCTAAGTAGGTTTATTCCGACTATACAATCATATTTACCTAGTCTTAGGTCTCTTATTATTTTTAATCTTTCAAAGGTTTTTACTTCACTATGAAGATAGGCTACTTTAATATTTAGTTCTTTTAAATAATTAGTTAGTTCTTCAGACATTCTTATTGTTAGGGTTGTTATTAAAACTCTTTCATTTTTATTTACCCTAATATTTATTTCATTAATAAGATCATCAATTTGATTTTCGGTTTTTCTAACCTCTATAGTAGGATCAAGTAGTCCAGTTGGTCTAATAATACTTTCAACAAAGGTATTGTTAGTAAGCTCTAGTTCATAATCACCAGGAGTTGCTGATACATAAATTACTTGATTTATCTTTTCATTAAATTCATCAAATTTAAGTGGTCTATTATCAAGAGCACTTGGTAATCTAAAGCCATAGTCTACTAAGGTTTGTTTTCTTGACCTATCTCCATTATACATTGCTCTAACTTGTGGTAGCGTTACGTGGGATTCATCTACCACAAGTAGATAATCATCACCAAAGAAGTCCATTAAAGTACTTGGGGTTTCGCCTTCTTCTCTTAATGACAGATGTCTTGCATAGTTTTCAATACCATTACAAATACCTGTTTCTNTAAGCATTTCAACATCATATTTAATTCTTTCTTCTAGTCTTTGTTTTTCAATTAGTTTATTATTATCTTCAAAGTATTTTAATTGAACTTCTGCTTCTGCTTCAATTCTTTTAATTGCTTCTTTCATTTTTTCATCACTNGTAACAAAGTGGCTTGCTGGGTGGATACTAATATTTTTTAGACTAGTTATTATTACTCCAGTTAAAGCATCAAATTCATAGATTGATTCAACTTCATCACCAAAGAGTTCAATTCTGATTCCGTTTTTTCTGCCACTTGCTGGTATGATATCAATGTTATCACCGTTTACTCTAAAGGTGCCTCTATGAAAATCTAATTGATTTCTCTCGTAGGTCATTGAGACTAATTTTTCGATAATGTCGTTTCTACTTATTGTATCTCCAATAGAAAGTACTAGCATACTATTTTTATATTCATCAGGCTCACCAATACCATAAATACAAGATACAGATGATACTACAATAACATCTTTATTATTTATTAGTGCACTTGTAGCACCATGCCTTAGTTCATCTATCTCATCATTAATACTTGCATCTTTTTCTATATAGGTATCAGATGATGGTACATATGCCTCTGGCTGATAGTAATCATAATAAGATACAAAGTATTCAACTCTGTTATCGGGAAATAGCTCTTTAAATTCAGAGTAAAGCTGCCCAGCTAATGTTTTGTTATGGGCAAGGACTAATGTTGGTTTTTGAACCTTTTCAATTACATTAGCAATAGTAAAAGTCTTTCCTGTTCCGGTTGCTCCTAAGAGTATTTGATGTTTTTTTCCTTTTTTTATTCCGTCTACTAGTTTTTCTATAGCAGCAGGTTGATCACCTGCTGGTTTGTAACTTGATTTGATTTTAAACATAATTTCCTCCAGTTATATTATTATACACCATTTATTAATTATTAAAGTAAATAAAAACAAGTGTTACCTTGTTTTTATATCTGATGCTTCTAATCTTCAAAGAGATCTAAATCTTCTTGAAGCTTATATTCTTCTTCCTCATCTTCTTCTTCATTTATCATGTCATATTCCATTAAATCACTAGCTCCACTTAAGGCATCTTCAATTAGGCTCATTTTCATCCTTTCTTGTAAACTTTATTACAAATTTAAAAATTGAAATATATAAACTAGATATTAAAGCTGACATAGTTGCAGCTAAAATAACATAAAAGGAAATAGTTGAGGTAATCAAAGTTGTTATAGTACCGTCATTATTTATTAATTTACCGAATGTATTCATTACCACCCAAGTTTGAACAAAAAGTGATGCAAAAGCACCTAAAGTAATTAAATATTTAAGCCATGGCTTTTTATATTTTTTTTCAATAATGTAAATACCATAAGCAGTTCCAGCGAAAACTCCTCCGACAAGTATTACTAATCCTAGTAAAATTAAAATATCAATCATAGACACCTCTTTACGCAATTTTAACATATAATGCTTACTTTTCTTTTAATAATTAAAATTATAGTGTATAATTTACATAGAATAGAGGGATATATTTGGAAGNTATTTATGTTTTTGGACACAAAAAACCCGATACTGATGCTGTGTGCGGCTCGATTGCTTTAAGTTATTTAAAAAACCAAATGGGTTTAAAAACAGAACCTAGAATTTTAAGTGAGATAAATTTAGAAACCGCTTATGTTTTAGATAAATTTAAAGTTCCAGTTCCTAAGTATTTAAATGATGTTAAAACCCAAATAAAAGATGTTAAATATAAAAAGAATTATTTTGTTAAAGAAAATGAATCTATTTATGCTACTTATAATTATATGACTGAAAAAGATGTTACTGGTCTTCCGATAGTTGGTAGTAAAAATAAATTTTTAGGTTATGTTTCTTTAAAAGAAATAGCTAAAGAGTTAATTATAACTTCATCAAATGTTCTTGATACTAGTTTTGATAACTTAGCAATTACTTTAAATGCTAGTAGTGTATTTAAACATAATAACTTTGTAGTAGGTAGTGTTATTGTTAGTCATGAAAATTTAATTAATAATGAAGATAAAGATCTTATTGTAATTGGTGCTAATCAAAAAGAAATTCTTAATGCTTTAATTAAAAATAAAGTTAAACTAATAATTTTAACTAAAAATAGAATATTAACTGAAGAAGAAAAGTCTTTAATTAATAAACATAATGTAAGNGTTATAATCACTCCATATGATATTNATAAAGTAGTTAAAATTATTAATTTATCAAATCCAATTAAATCAATTCAAAGAGCAAGTACTGCTATATGTATTGAACCTAATGATTACTTATCTGATTTTATCGAAATATCAAATAGATATAAACATACTAATTATCCTGTAGTTAGTAGTAAAGGTATATGTGAAGGTATGCTTAGAGTAATTGATACAAGTGAGTATATTAAGAAAAATGTAATCTTAGTAGATCACAATGACCCAAGTCAAAGTGTAGATGGGATAAGTGAGGCAAATATAATTGAAATAGTTGATCATCACAATATTGGTAATATCTCTACTAGCAGTCCAATTAATTTTAGAAATATGTCAGTAGGTTCTGTAAATACAGTAATTTACTATCTATTTTTAGAACAAAGTATTAAAATACCTGAAAAAATAGCAGCTCTTATGCTTAGTGGAATACTTTCTGATACCCTTTTATTTGCAAGTCCTACAACTACAGATACTGATAAAGAAGTAGCCGAAAAACTTTCTAAAATAACTGGCATTAATATAAGTGAGTATGGTCTAGAACTTCTTACAAGTGGAGTAAGTATCGAAGGACTAACCGAAGAAGAAGTAATTTATAAAGATTTCAAAACCTATACTGCAGGTGACCACCGCGTTGGTGTTGCTCAGGTATTTACTACTTCATTTTTAGACTATAAAAAGAATATTAAGAAATATATAGAAGCTTTAAATAATATAAGTACTAATAATAATTATAAAGTTGTCTGTTTATTTGTAACTGATATTTTAAATAATGATTCATATTTAATTTATAATGAAAGTGCTAAAAAATATATTGAAGATGCTTATGGAATCTTTAATTTAACTCAAGGACATTTACTTAAGGGAGTAGTTTCAAGGAAGAAACAAATGGTACCTTTAATTCTTGAGGTAATAGAAAAGGTGTAATATGAAGTTAAAAATAACAACATTTGTAATTTTATTATTGTGCATATCTATTGTAGTAGGTCTTGCTTTTATAATGAAAGGTAGTGATAATGAAACGCTCAGTATGCTAAATTATACAGCAAGCGGGACTATAACTGAAAGAAGATCAGGAAAAAAAGTTATCATTACTTTAGATGATGATTCAGTTAATAAATTAGTTGACAATCTAGAAATTCATTCAAACATATTTATGGTTGGAGACCGCCTTAATATAAAATATCATTTTGAAAAAAACAAATATGTTTTAAATGAACTAGAACCTATCTTAAGAAGTGATACTGAAAGAAATAATCTTGCAAATAAAATTTCATCTGATCCAACTATGATTAGATATCAAGAAAAGATGAAAAGAGATAAAGAAATAGAAGATAACACTTTAGCTGAAATAGTTGCTATACCTGATATTATAAAAGGACAAACTTATTTATTATTAAAACCAGAGGAATATTTTAAAATTAAAAATTATAATTATCGTAGTGATACTATAGTTAAAGAAGAAGAAACTATTATTAGATGCGATGAATCTTTTACTGTATTTAGTTTTGAAAATTACTTTGATGAAGCATATACTAAAGTAGATTATGAGTATGTTGATGGTTTTGAAAAAGATGCGATTGTATTTAAAGGTTTAAACAAAGGTATATATATATTAAAAGTAGCATATAAAAATGGTGATATGATTAATTATGTATTCATTTAATGTCTTGTTTTAGAATCTTTACCATGATAATATAATTATAAGAAAGGAAGATCTATTATGGAATGGTTATACATTTTAATTGTTATTGTAGTTTTACTTATTTTATTTGTTATAACAACTTATAATAAACTAGTAGGACTTCGTGCTAAGGTTAGAAATCAATGGGCTCAAATTGATGTTCAATTAAAAAGAAGAGCCGATTTAATTCCTAATTTAGTTGAAACAGTAAAAGGCTATGCTAAACATGAAAAAGAAACTTTAGAAGAAGTTATTGCTGCTAGAAATACTTATTTATCAGCAAGTACTCCTGAGGCTCAAATGGAGTCAAGTGGAGAGTTATCTAATGTAATTAGTAAACTATTTGCTTTATCAGAGAGTTATCCTGATTTAAAAGCAGATAAAAGTTTTGTCAAAATGCAAGAAGATTTAACTGAAACAGAAGATAAAATTTCTTATGCTAGACAATTTTATAATGACATTGTTATGAAGTATAATGCAGCAATTCAAAAATTCCCTACTAATGTTATAGCTGGCATGTTTAACTTTAATGAAAAGAAATTCTTTGAAGCAACAGCTGCTGATAAAGAAAATGTCAAAGTGAAATTTTAAAAGGAACTTTTAGTTCTTTTTTTTATGATGTGTGATAAAATCTAATTAGAAGGTGAACTATGAAAAAAACATTGTTTTTAATTATAAGTTTCTTATTATTTAACTTAAATGTATATGCAGACTCTATTAATAAAATAACTATGGATATATTTGTAAATGATAATGGAGATGCCCACGTTACTGAAGTATGGTCTGTTAATATAAAGAGTGGAACAGAAGGCTATAAACCATATTATAATTTAGGTAATTCTGAAATTATTAATTTTAAGGTAAGAGATGATGAAAATAATAACTATACAAATGTTAGTCCATGGAATACTAATTTAACATTTAATGAAAAAGCCTATAAAAGTGGGATTAATTACATTAATAATGGTTTGGAACTTTGCTGGGGAATTAGTAAATATGGAAAAAGAGAATATACTTTAGAATATGATATAACCGGTTTTGTATCTGAAACACAAGATAAACAAATGATTTATTGGACGCTTATTCCTCATGAACTTTCATTGAGACCTAAAAGTGTAGAGATCACTATTAAATCAAACCATTATTTTAATGATGATGTTCCCGTATGGGGATATGGTAATTATGGTGGTACTGCCTATGTATATAATGGAGTCATTGAAATGAATAGTGATGGTAGACTTGATAGTNATGAATACATGACTATTTTAGTTGAGTTTCCTAAAGGAATGTTTAATACTAGTAATATTTTAGAAAAAGAATTTGATGATTATCATGATATGGCCGAACAGGGTGCAGTACATTATAAAGACGGTCCTAGTATTTTTTCAATAATATTTATATTTAGTGTTTTTATAATATTTGCTGTTTCTTCAATTCTTTTAGTATTAAAAAGTGTAAGAAATAAAAACTTTAAAAAAGTTATTTCTAAAGGTAAGTTTAAAAAAGATTTAAATTACTTTAGAGATATACCTTGTGATAAAGATATCTTTTATGCATTTTTTATAGCATCAAGTTATAATTTAAATAAAAAAGAAACTGACTTTCTAGGAACTTTAATTTTATACTGGATTAAAAAAGATATAGTTACTATTGATAAAAGAGAAGTAAAAAAAGTATTTAGAAAAAAAGAAGAAACAGCACTGATATTAAATAGAGAAAAAATAGAGGGAAGTTCTAATGAAGAAGAAAAAGAAATGTTTGAATATATGTACAGTGCTAGTAAAGATGGAGTATTAGAATCAAAAGAATTTGAAAGATATGCTAGTAATAATTATAGTAAAATTTTAAATTGGTTTAAAAAAGTTGAAAAAACCGAAAGAAATAAATGTTTAGAAAAAGAATTAATATTAAAACAAGGTCTTAGTTATATTGAAACAAATGAAATATATGAGGAAGCTAAAAAAATGGCGGGGCTTAAAAAATTCTTTGATGACTTTTCATCTCTTGAAGATAAAAGTGTGATTGAAGTTAAACTATGGGATTATTATTTAATGTATGCTCAAATATTTGGAATGGCTAAAAAGGTGGCTGATGAATTTAAAAAAATATATCCAGATGTGCTAACAGATAATACCTATAATGATATTGTATTTGTCTATGCATTTTCAAATAGAGCGATGATAGGTGCGACAACGGCAAGAACTAAGGCTCAAAGTTACAGTGCTGGTGGTGGAGGGTTTTCATCAGGTGGCGGTGGCTTTGGTTCATTTGGTGGTGGAGGCGGAGGCGGAGGTTTTCGCTGATTGACAAAATTAAGTGATATGGTAAAGTAATATTGTAAGAATAAAAGAGGTATTTATGATTAGAAAAATAAATAATTTATCTAATAGAGCAAAAAATTTATTGGTATTTTTATTATTACTAGCAATACTAATTTCTTTTGCTACCTATGCTTGGTATCTAGATATGAGAACAGTTTATACAACTAGTTATGAATTATCTATTGCATCAACGGAAAGTTTACTTATTTCTTTAGATGGAAAAAAATGGGACATAGAAGTTACCATAAATGAATCTAATTATCATAGTACTTATGAAGGCAATACCAACTCATGGGCAGTAGATGGACTTATACCAGTTTCAAGTGCGGGACAAATTCATAGAGGAACATCAAGAATGATTATGTATCAAAAAAGTGGTATTACTGCTACTCCTGGAGGATATCGTTTGATGGCAAGCCCAGTTCAAAATCTAGGAGCCGAGGAAGCAAAAGGTTATATTGCTTTTGATATTTTTATTAAAAACTTTACTGGAAAACAATATATAAAAGAATTAAATGAACATACTGAAGAAGCCATATATTTAACATATGACTCCGATGTAGGAATAGCCTCAAGTGGTGGAGTGCCAGGATATGGAATTGAAAATTCACTTAGAGTTGGATTTGTTCAAATAGGAAGAGTAATCGGATCTGAAATGAATCAAAAGACGATAACAGGAATTACCTGCAGTGATACCGAAGAGGTTACGGGAATATGTAGGGATGCCGTTATTTGGGAGCCAAATGATACTGCTCATGCTAAGGGTTCAATTGAATATTATAATGAAACATGTAAGAAAAGAACTGGAAGAGATATTCGTGATTTTAATTCTTATGGTGGTAAATGTAAAACAATTAAAGATGGAGAATATGCCCCAACTTATGTTATAACTAGTCCGATAAAATCTAGCCATCATGTCGATATATATGATGGAGCAGCTTATAACGGTTACACAAAAACTACTCAATTAAAAGAACAAAGTTATTTTACTGATACTTTAAAAGAACTTAGAGGAATAGACCGTCGACCAATATTTTCTATAGCTGCTAATAGTATTACTAAAATAAGAGTTTATATTTGGCTGGAAGGTCAAGATATTGATAATAATAGTTTAGCATTTAAGGGAAATAAAATTTCAATGCATTTTGCTTTTACGAAAGATCGCTTTTCAATGCTTGACATGGCTGGAGATGGATATGAGCCACTTGATGATGAGTGGAAACCAGTTATAACTCTTGATCCTGATATTGATGAGATAATAATCGGTGTTGGTGAGGAATTAATTTTACCAAGAGCAACTGCAATTGATAAAGTTTCAGAAGACGAATTTGGTAATGATATTACTGAATATTTAACTCAAAGAATTCAAATAATAAATCCAGTAGATATTAATACTCCAGGTGTTTATGAAGTTGAGTATAGAGTGAGTGATTGGGTAGGTAACCAAGCCGAGCCGGTGATAGTAACAGTAATTGTTGAAGAGAATCAGCCATAATGTGCTGATTTTTTTTAATCCATTTTTCGATAAAAATCGACAAAAATTATTGACAAAGAAATTGTTTGTGGTAAGATTGTATTGTATTACGATAGACANATCGGATTACGTGTATATTATTATTTGTAGGTAAATAATATACAAAAAATAAAGAGGAAAGAGGAAAGAGGAAAAATATGGACAAAATGAAATCAATTCAAAACCGCCGTGTTAGAAACCTTATAATTATTTTTGCACTTACAGCTGTAATAGTTTCAGTTTCTACTTATGCGTGGTTTATTGGAATGAGAACCGTTGGGGTTTCAAGTTTTGATGTCAACATTTCAAGTACTGAAAGTTTGATGTTATCACTTGATGGTGTAGATTGGGATTACACTGTATCTATTAATGAAAATACTGTAAGTCCTCAAAAGTACCCTGACAACTCAAACTGGTGGGCTGGAAAAGGCTTAATACCAATGTCTACTGTTGGACAAATTGACCCGGGATCATCAAGATTAATGCTTTATGAAAAGTTAAGTTTCACAGCTACTCCTGGTGGTTATAGACTACTTGCTAGCCAAGTTGAAAACCAATCAGAAAATCAAGATGGGTACGTAGCATTTGATTTATTTATTAGAAACTTTACTGGAGCAGACTACATCGTAGGTCTTAACAGAGATGATGAAGAAGCAATCTATTTAACAGTCGATTCTGAAGTAAACGTTCATGAAAGTGGAGGCGTTGCTGGAACCGGAATTGAAAATTCAGTAAGAGTAGCTTTTGCTGAAATAGGTAGAGTTATTGGAACTGAAACTGATGCTCAAATAATTCAAGGAATTACATGTACAAGTGACGATAATGTAACTGGTATATGTTCAGCAGCTACAATTTGGGAACCAAACGATACTTCTCACGTTAAAGGAGCGATTGGATGGTATGAAACATCTTGTAGAAAGAGAATTGGCACACCGACAAAAGAGCTTACATCATATGATTTAGATGAACCATGTGGAACAGTTATTGATGGACTTGCATATCCTACATATGCAATTAATAAACCGATTCCATCTGGATCAAATGTAGATATATATGATGGACCTGCATTTAATGGTTATGTTTCTGATAAAGAAGGCGAAAAAGGTTTTCTTCAAGTACAAGATACTTTTACCGACACTATGAAATATTTCACAGGAACAAGAAGACCAACGTTTATTACGCTTGCTCCTAATAGTATTACTAAAGTAAGAGTTTATATCTTTATTGAAGGACAAGACATTGATAACTATGATTTCTCATCTATTGGAAAACAAATTCAAGTAAACTTTGGATTTACTAAAGAAAGATTTACTGAAGATGACTTTGATTACGAAGGTAGAGATGCTAACCAAGGTTTAGGACCTGATGATATCGACTTAACAGCTCCAAGAATTACCCTAGTTGGTGATGAAGTAATTGAGTTAACTGTTGGTGATGGATTTGAAGACGAAGGTGCTACTGCAACTGATACTAAAGATGGTGACTTAACAGATGATATTCAAGCAGTTGGAACTGTAAATACTGATGTTCCTGGAACTTACAGAATCACTTACAAAGTAAGAGATACTTCTGGTAATTTAGGTATTAAAACAAGAACTATTATAGTTTCAGAATAATAAAGCGTGAGTAATCACGTTTTTTTTCTGGAAAATATAGTAAAAGTCGACAATATCCGACAAAAATAATTGACAAACATTTTATAAGTTGGTAAAATTAATTTGTATATTAGAATAGGGTGTGTATATCGTAAACATCAAAAAATTTTATGGAAAAGGGAATTAAATGAATAAGGAAATTATAGTCAGTGCTAGAAAAGTCAGACGAAAAAAGAAAGTAGTAAAGACATTAAAGTTAATAATACTGTTTATATTATTATTACTGCTTATAATGTATGTTGTTTTTGCAGTATTATATAAGGGTGGAAGTTTTAGTGTAAACTTAGACCGAGAGTTATATTTAAAAAACAATATAATTATATATGATGATCCTGACTATAAAGAATTTAGGTCAGAATTATACGCTGAAACTCTAGAACACTTAGATAATATATCTTATAAGTGGTTACCTGATGACTTAAATGATCGGAGTAACGGCTCTCACAACGGAGAAAATTTTATAGCATATACATTTTTCATTGAAAACCTTGGAACTGAAATTGCTGACTACTGGTCCGAAGTAGTTATTGATGAAGCGGTAAAAGGCATGGACGAAGCAATTCGTATTCGAGTATACAAAAATGGAGAGGAAGTAACCTATGCAAAAATGTCGCGAAATGGTACTCCCGAACCAGAAACAGTACCATTTGAGTCAGATAGCTTAGTGGTGCGAGAACATGTAGTTAACTTTTCACCAGGAAATCTCGACAAATACACAATAGTAATTTGGCTTGAAGGAACCGACCCAGAATGCACTGATAACATTTTGGGAGGACAGATTAGATTCCATATGGACTTTAAATCTGAAATAATAAAATAGAAAGAGGAAAGAGGTAATTATGAAAAAATCAAAACAACACAGAACACGCGTAAGAAACTTAGTAGTTGCTTTAACTTTAACAGCAATTATGTTATCAGTATCAACATTTGCATGGTTTATCGGAATGCGAACTGTTGGTGTTACTAGTTTTGACGTTGAAATCGCAGTTAC
>JGI24709J26583_10002527_pt1 | contig 15030 bp, 13 predicted proteins | sample BioPla2DNA1_FD_26583 | JGI IMG/M metagenome (IMG submission 26583) | reverse complement strand
ACACTGCCACCGGGTAATGCAGTATTTTCTACTGTTGCATTGTCAGCAACAAACGCCTCAAAATGGTCAACTGTCCAGTATGAATAGCTGCGAGTCACAGTGTACGGATCAGAATAAACAACGACTGTATCACTTTTATCAACCCAGTTTGAAACCCAGCTGGTATGACCTGGGCAATAATCATCTATCCCGTCACCGTCGCTATCTCTACAGCCTGAATACCTGTGCCCTGGACAACTGTCGTTAATCCCATCACCATCGCTATCCTCGCAGTACCTGCCTCTCACGTGATAAAATGTGCCTGAGCCGCATTTGCTTGACTCATAATGCCCGTTGTCCTCTTGCCATGTAATGTTCCATGTTTTCTTAGCGTAAATTGTTTCACTTTCAGTATGAGTATGCTCCGTAAATGTACTTTCATATAAATACTCTTTTGCTTGAACATTCACATACAGGTCTTCACGGACGGGGATCCCGTCACCAACATCAAACCTTTCGCTATCCCTGTCATCAGCCCGAACCTTGCATACAGAATCTTCATCCATAGAAGAGTTATTTGTAGGCGAAAGGTCTTCTGATTGTGCAGGTGGAGACGGAGATGGTTGAACGGGTATGGTTGGGGTTGGTGTGATTTCTTGTACTGGCGGTGTTGGGGTTACAGAAGGTGTTATGGTTGGAAAAGATGCATAATAGTCTATTTTTATAGGATACCAAAAACGTATTGATACGGCTCCAGCATTTGCAAAGGTACCGTAGCCAATACGAAGGTTTTCGCTGGGTTCATCCTTCCTTTGAGGATTTTCTGTGGTAGTAACTAAAAAACCCGGTTTTAAACTCCCAGATATATCTTTAATAGCATTATATTGAATGGTATACCTATCACCATAATATGGATCAGGTGAATATGCTTCTCCTGCTATCGAACCATCATGGTGATACATGGCATATCCAAGACTGCCAAAGCCGGGTTGGACGAGGGGGATGCGGTGAGGGTATGGGAATTGTACTGTTTTTTGTAGATTAGTGTTTTTTAAACAATTTAACTTGGGTAAAGCTCTAATTAATATATGTCCATCATGAAGTGTGTACTCTGGTTTTTCAGGTAAATTCTCAGGCAGATCAGCTGGTAATGAGTCAAAGTTAAAGAAGTTTGTGGTGATGGTTTTAGAATCAGTGTAATTAAGTGTATCGGTATCTATACTCATCATCGGAGTTATTGTTGCACCAGCGCTTATTGCATCTAACACTTCTCGAGGGTGGTATATCTTGTATTCGAGGATGAATTCGTTTTCGTAGATTTTACGTTTCAAGAAATCTGGATTTGTCCAGTTTTCAGATTCAGATTCACTATCGTTTATTATTATCTGTTTAATACCATCTTCCGTGGTAGTTGTGGCTTTCCAATAACCTCCTGAATAATGCCAGAATTCAATTAGTTTCCACCCACCTTTAGTTGCAATCAATTCGCCAGCATTTGTAGGTACTGAACCGATACTCAAATCTTTAAAAGAACTTGCTTGCACTGATTGGGTAAAGAGAAATATTAAACCTATTAATATAAAAGACATGAATATCATTAGAGAATATTTAAAGTTTTTTACCACTCAAAAAACCCCCTCGATTCAAATGGGTAGCCACCATCATGTCCTCCATAATTATCATCTACACTATATTTTTCTTCTGTGAATGAAATCCAAAAATAACCCCCACTTACTCGAGTTGATATTGAGGTAATTTCACAAATAAGAACAAGGGAAAAAATCTCTTCTTTATCCGTATACAAAGCTTTATCAAATGTATTTCCTGGGCGTGGCAACTCTTGCTCAGGAGTAAAGGGATCTTTTGTAAAATAACTTCCTCCAGAAAGCCCTCTATCATCTGGACCAGATAGGCTGGTTAATAAAGCAAAATCCCACTCATACCCCTCTGGCAGCTCAGGTATATACCCTTTTACCCTTGCTTTTCCTTCATGTTCGTAAAACGTTAAGTATTCTAAAGCCACGCCTACAAACTCCTCGGCTTTAAGTATTCCCATTGCGCCATTTGAAGGGTTTACAATATCGGTTTCAGGATCGAATTTCACTCCTTCAACTTCCACTACTCCACTTCCCAAATCCTTTTTTGCAGGACGGTTCAACTCATTTACTGGTATTGGTGTTGGAGTTGGGTTTGCAACAGTAGGTAAATCGACCTTTTTTCTTGCTGATGGATCAATTAACCTTCTTATCACTGCCACAGCTTCTGCTCTTGTAAGAATATTATCAGGCTTGAACTCTCCGTCAGGGAAGCCCGTTAAAATCCCTAAATCATAGCATTTAACAACATTCCATTTCTGATAGTGAGATATGTCTTGATAGTCTTTTATGAGACTGCTTACCGCGATAGGATCTCTATAGTCGCTATTATCTGTAATATCATCCAAAGCTCTACCAGCAATCAAAGCCATGTCTGCTCGATTAATAGGTCGCTTATATCCTGCATAGGGATCGTCGTTTGTTTTATATGTAAAAAGATAATCTTCTTCTAAGACGACATAACCTTCATCAATGGCTTTTTGTATATACGTTGAAGCCCAGTAATTCTGCCCATTTTCAACATTGTGGCCCATTACAGTTACAATTAATTTGATATACATATCTACCGTAAGAGTGTCATTTGGTCTAAACGTGCCGTCTGGATACCCGGCAAAGATATGCCTCGGATCATTTAGAATGTATTGCAAATCGTCAAAATACCATGCTGATTTTGGAACATCTGGAAACTGGAATGTTTCCTTAGCAGCTGAGACTGAGCATATATTTCCCGGAAATATTGTGCCTGTAGAATATCCAACCATAAAACTGTGTTGTATAGAAAAGAACAGCAATAATATAGACAATACAATGGTTTTAATATACTTCTTCATAAAAATACTCATAGACAAGCTCCTTTGAATTGAACGATAATACCACGCAATAAAGTATTGTTTGCGAATATCATATTTAGTAATAATTGGGATGTCAATGTGCTATACATAAAGTGCATGTTTTTATGCATAAAATGAAAAACTGATTGATAAGAACCAAAAACATATTGTATATGACAGTTAAGTCGAAATTTGTAAAATAACTATTATTAATCTATGGTTTGCTGTATAATAAAAATATAAGTTCATATTAAAAGGGTGATACTAGGTGAAAAATGTATACACAATTGGATATTCATCGTTTGAGGTAGAAGACTTCGTGAATGTACTTAAAAAATACCATATCACAAGTTTAATTGACGTTAGAAGTTATCCGAGTTCTAAGTTTTATCAAGATTATAACAAAGGTAATATAGAAAAGATCTTAAAGTCAAACGGTATCATTTATAGGAATTATAGCTCTCATTTTGGTGCAAGACAGAGTGATAAGAAATATTATAAAACCGGATATATGGACTTTTCAGAATATGTACAATCGGAATCGTTTAAAGAAGGAATGCGAAAAATTGAAGCGGGGATGGATTTAAACTATGTCTTTGTTCTTATGTGTGCCGAAAAAGATCCAAGTTTATGTCATAGAAGTATAATGGTAGCTCGTGAATTTTATAAAAAGGGATATGAAGTTAGGAATATTCTTGCCGATGGTTCTTATATAACGCAAGAACAAATCGAGCAAGACTTAGTTAAACACTATTTCCCGACCATGGATCAGANATCATTTTTAAGCGACAGTCTATCTTTTGATGAAATGGTTGAAAAAAGCTACCACCTCCGTAATAGTGAAATAGGTTATAGGTTAGATGTAGATATTGTAGGTAGGATTAGTGTGTGATGATAGATAAAATATATACTATAGGTTATACAAAAAAAACTGCAGAAACTTTTTTTGAATTATTGAAGAAAAATAATATTGCTATTGTGACAGATATAAGGTTGAACAATACGTCCCAGTTAGCTGGTTTCACTAAACACCCTGATATTAAATATTTTCTTCATGAAATTGCAGGCATTTCATACAATCATGACATAACCTTTGCACCTGAGAAAAATACATTATTGAGATATAAAAAGCAAGAGATAGATTGGGATCAGTATGTAGAAGAATTTTCCANNACTATGAATGAAAGAAATATAACCAATTATATAAAGCAAAATTACAAATTAAACAAAAAAATATGTTTGCTATGTAGTGAGGCTACTGCGACTAATTGTCATAGAAGTCTAGTCGCAGACGAATTTAAAAAGGCAAATACTATAAAATGGTGGCACAAATATTTTATTAATAATGTAATCCTGCTTGAATCTTTCTCCCTTTGAAATATCTTTTTTCAATAAACATTGCATCTTTCTATTCTTCGAATTCAACATTTCCATCAACANTTAAAAAANTTTATGCAGTTGTCATATTTTGCGGACAACATCAATATATATTACAAAAGTTATTTTGTGCCTTAAGGGGGATTAATATGTCTATTGAGTTAATAAAAAAGCCAATAAATGTATATCAAGCAATAGATGAACAACAAAGGGAAGAGTTGATGGAAACAGGCATTATTGTGCCGGACAGTAAACCCGATGTAATGGAGGTACTTGCAGTAGATACCGATTGCGTTGTTAAAACTCGTGAAAAAACAGGCAAGGTTATGGAAATCGGTGGAGAGCTTATATATCAGGTAATATACAGAGCTGACAATCAGGAGCAGGGTATAGAATCAATAAATGTGAATGCTCCATGGTCACTATCATGTAATTACCCGGCGAAAGAGGAAGATGTTTATACGCTTGTCAGAAGCAATGCAGAACATACAGACCTTGAAATAGTAAATGGCAGAAAGCTAAGTGCCAGAACAGTTATGACGCTAAATGTAAAATACTTAATAGCTAAAACTATTGAGGCTGGCGAAAATGTTCAAGGTGAAAATATTTACCAGAGAGCACAGCAGCAGGACATTGCACTGCTAGAGGAGATGGGGGAGAAAAATATCAACCTCTCTGAATTGCTAGAGCTTCCCGATGGAAGACCTGCCATAGAAGAGATTATGCACTGTAATGCATCTATAAAAAACCCCAGTATAGAAGATGATCGAATGGAATGCATTCTTGGTCTAGATATACTTTATCGTCCGGACAATGACAACTTACAGGTAGAGAATGCGAATTTTGAAATACCCGTATCAAGAAATCTTGATATTGAAAGGTTTTATACAGATATATCATATAATATTTGTATTAAGTCCATCAATTGCAAGCCCGATGAGGATTTTGACGGCCTTTTGACTCGCATTAGGTTGGAAGGAGAAATATGCATCGAATTTGTCCTTTATTCAAAAGAAAACGTCAATCTTGTTAATGACGCATACGCACTTGATTATGATTTTGAATTGGAAAAGAAACCAATGGTTGTAGGCGTTGAAGAGCGTGATATAAATGAAAATATTGTGATAGATGCAAATCTACCACTCGATTGTGGTGACGATACATTGGAAGAAGTGGTCAATGTTAGTGTAAAACCAAGGCTATTATCTGCTCAAAAAAATGGTTCAGCAATAGATGTTAACGGCTGCCTTGATATATTTGTTTTATATGGAACAGGAGCTGAGATGAGGATATTGCGTGGCACAAATCAAGTAGTACAGTTTACTCATCGTATGTCGCTTGAAATGGATGCTGATTATGATATTGATGTTCAGTTAATTTTAGGCAGCAATTCCTCTGATATTGTGTCAAATACAGAGCTAGGTATAAAAGTAGAGGTTATGGTTAAGGTTCATATATCTAGAAAAGCAGAAATTAACATAGTCACAGGTATTAAGGGAATTAGGCCTATTGAGAAGAAGGATAAGGAGCCAATATTGATTTACTACACTGAAGCAGGTGATACTTTGTGGGATATTGCTCGGAAATATAGAGTCTCAATTTCGAAGATAATGAATGATAATGGGATGACAGAAGAAATAGAACCCGTGGCAGGGCAGAAGGTATTTCTTATAGGATAAAGTAAGAAGGGGAGCCTGAAGAATATAAGAGCCTCAAAGAAAAGANCTCCATNTTATGTAAATAGCTGTCTCATGAAATATGAGACAGTATTTTTTTTATTTTCACCATCCTTACTATCGATTACCGTTACTATTACTTTTCTTTGCTATCGTTATTTACTTCAATTTATGTAAACTATAAGCTAAGTAAATTTAGAGTTTTTTCGTTATTCTATTTTATGTTGATTTTCCCAAGCACTTTCCTCATAAATTTCCTCGGACCTCTGGTGTTGTGGCCTGAGACATGTTTATTTCCCGAGCAATCCCCAAATATATTACATACATTTATAACACACATTTTGTATTTTGTATTCACAGTATTGCTCTTTTTTTGTTTTTATTATAAACTTATTACAGGAGTTGAGGTGCTAAATTAAATGTAATCAGTGCTCCACACAAAAAAATGCTGACGCTGACTAAGTATCATTTGTTTTGTTAAAAGTTTAACCCATACAAAATTATTGGAGCCTAAGACCAAAGATGTATGTTGTTGGCAGAAAAACTTGATTACAGATGGAGATTTTAAAAAAGGTAAGGATAATAATTTGGATTATATAAAATTATTAGCACATGCTAAAATAAACTTATCGCTGGATGTTATTGGAAAATTTGAAAATGGTTATCATGATCTACAGATGATAATGCAAACTATATCTTTGTGTGATGAAGTTATTATTGAAAAAACCAAGCCGCAGAAGTCAGCCGAGCTTAAAATAATAAGTGAGAGCCAAACAGCAGCTGATACAGGGATTACAAAAGCGCCACGTACCCAGCTTAAAGCCGTAAGTGATAGCCAAGCAACAGCTGGTACAGGAATGACACAAGCGTCACATACTGAGGTTAAGATCAGTGAAAATAAAAAAACAGCCAACGAAGTCGGCAAACCAATATTACCTGGTATCGAAATCTCTTGCTCTCACCCATATGTACCAAGCGATGAGCGTAATATATGCTATAAGGCAGCTAAAGAGTTTTTTAGTACAACTGGTATAAAGAATACCGGGATTAAGATAAAAATAAATAAAAAAATACCTGTTGGTGCAGGTCTTGCAGGTGGCAGTACTAATGCCGCGGCGGTTTTGAAAGGCTTGAACATTTTGTATAATGCAGGCTTAACCACGGATGAGCTTGCACAAATTGGTCTTAAATGCGGGGCTGATGTTCCATTTTGCATATATGGCGGTACTTGCCTTGCAGAGGGGATGGGTGAAAAGCTTACAAGGTTGCCCACATTTAAAGATGTCAACCTGGTGGTGGTAATGCCAAAGTTTTCGGTTTCAACCGCATGGGTTTATAAAAATTACAGTATCGAGGATCAGAAAAAACACCCTGATACCAAAATGCTCATTAGTGCAATAAAAGCTAAGAATGTTGCGAAGGTAGCACATGGAATGAGGAACGTTCTTGAAAGTGTTACCACAGTGAAATACCCTGAATTAGAAGAAATAAAACATATGCTAAAAAGTTTCAAAGCGTTAGGAAGTATGATGAGTGGTAGTGGACCTGCAGTTTTTGGAATTTTTGAAAACAAGCAGACGGCAAGTAGTGCATTTAGCGAACTTAAAAAAATATACAAGCAGGTCTATCTTGTTAAAACAACGGACGGAGGAGAGAATTATGGCGAAGATATCTAAAATAAAAATGGATGATTACATGCCCCTTCGGGATGTTATTTTTAATACTCTTCGGGATGCTATTGTTAGTGGAGATTTGAAACCCGGTGAGAGATTAATGGAAGTTGACCTTGCAGAAAAAATGGGCGTAAGTAGAACGCCGGTAAGAGAAGCAGTTAGAAAGTTGGAAATGGAAGGTCTTGTAACCATGGTTCCAAGAAAAGGCACCCATGTGGCAGAATTATCGGCTAAAGACATTATGGATGTCCTTGAAGTTAGAGCGGCTTTAGACCGTCTTGCAACAGAGCTTGCGGCTGAAAGAATCCGTCAGGAGCATATTCGAAGCCTTGAAAACATTCACAAACAATACATTTCTTGCATTGAAAAGGAAAATATTCCTGGTGCGATTAAAAAAGATGTTGAGTTCCATGAAATTATATACAACGCATCGGGCAACAATAAACTGACCAATGTTGCAGCAAACCTTAGGGAGCAAATCTACCGTTACCGCGTGCTTTACTTGAAGGATTTTACAAACGCAGAGGAAGTGTTAAGAGAACATCAAAGCATATTACAGGCTTTGTATGACAAGGATGTTGAGTTAGCAGGGAAGCTTGCCGAAGAACATATTGTACATCAAAAACAAACAATAATTCAGGAAATGGATAGTAAAATGGAAGACAAGGTCGAAGAACCTCAAAACAACTGATTTTAAATGTATAGATTAACGATGAGTCTTTTTATATTAAAATATTTCCCAAGAATATGACAAAACTTTTTTCATATTCTTGTTTTATGATTTCTTTTGTGGTAGAATCTACTTTGCTGTCATATCCTTGCTCCGCCAGGCGGGGCCATTTGTCCAAAAGGAGGTGAGTGAATCTATGGTAAAGTACGAATCCATATTCATTGTTAGTACCTTACTGGAAGAAGATAAGATTCAGGAAATTATTGAAAAGGTGAAATCCTTTGTTGAATCATCTGCCCAGTTAGAGAAAGTCGATGATTGGGGAAAAAGACGGCTAGCATACGAATACAATGACCAAAGAGAAGGGCATTATACACTAATGCATTTCACAGCAGAGCCAACATTCCCAGCTGAACTGGAAAGAATCTACAAGATTACCGAAGGCATTTTGAAATACATTATAGTTAGACGTGACGAGAAGGAATAGGTCTAATTTTTTTGGAGGTTGAATGTATGAATAAGGTTATTTTTATGGGTCGTTTGACAGCAGACCCAGAGCTCAGATACACTACTGGCAGTAACATCCCAGTATGCACATTTAGTATCGCAGTGGATCGCCCGTTTCAAAAACAGGGTGAGGAAAGACAGGCAGATTTTTTCAGAATAGTAGCTTGGAGAAGCACTGGAGAATTTGCAAGCAGGTACTTTAGAAAAGGCATGCGCGTACTCGTTGAAGGATCACTGCGAAATAACGATTATATCGACAATCAAGGTGTGAAGCGTTATAGTGTTGATGTCCAGGCAGAAAGGGTTTATTTTGCCGATGGAAAAAGGGATGATGCACCAGGTGGTTTTACACAGCAGCCTTCATACAGGACACCCGCACAGCAGGGCGCTCCGGCTCAACAGCCTGAATCTGGTGATGGATTTTATCCGTTATCCGATGACGATGACGACCTGCCATTTTAATACTTGAAATTACCAGCACATTTTAGTGCAATTTATTGAGAACCGTTTACACACACGGTTTTTCTACACACACAACAAATTTAGCCCTTTTATTGAAAATAGAAGGGTTTTTTTCTTCTATTTAAGGTTATATCGCAAGAGCCTTATATTGAAGATTACCGCCACATATTGTACAGTTAACTTGTGCATTGCAAAAGCCTTACATGAAAGATTGCATCCCTATTGCATAGATAACTTTAACATTACAAAAGCCTTTACGGTTACAATTGCAAACACTTACCTACGTTGTTATAATGGACAAAGATTACTTCTGGAGGTGAAATAGGTGCGACATCTAGCAGGGGTTGTTTTTGCAGTCGCAGCATTCATAATAGTACTTTTATGTATGCCCGCAACAGGTGCAATATACACCCATGATACCTTATCATACGAATATGCCGCATCAACATTGCTGGACTCGGGACGGTTACTATACTTTGGCTACGATACCCCCATTATCCAATGGCCTCCTTTTTATATAATAATTCTGTCAATATTAGAACTGACAGGGGTTACAATTGCACAAGGTATTGGATGGCTGAATGCAGTTCTTTTTGCATACCTTGTATATGCATCATCCCTATATCTTTTTGAAACCTTAAAGGTAAAGCTACTTGCTATACCCGCCCTTATTTTGCTGGTTATGTCAGTTCCGCTGATCCATATCTCAGGTTATGGCTGGTCAGAGATGCTTTTTATTTTCTTATCCGTACTTTCTATGGTATTAATGCTCATGTACATAAAGAAGAAGAGCATATCCTGGCTGATCTCTTGTGCAATAATTTCCGGTCTTTGCTGGCTTACACGGTATATTGGTATTGTGATTATTGCATCCCTTTGCATTACCCTGTTTATTTTTGAAAAACCAGCCATAGAAAAATTTAAAAGAACATTCTCATACGGTGTTTTTTCATGTTTTCCTATGGCGCTTTGGGTTATAAGGAACTTAGTTATATCCGGCACGTTAACAGGAGGCAGACAGCCCGGGACATACACAATTAGCGATAATATTGAGCTTACACTATCGGTATTAAATGAATGGTTTTCATTTTTAACTCCCGTGTTTACATATATAGCTTTAGCTTTTTTGCTTTTCCTTGTGGTTTTAGCCATACCTCTAAAGAGAACTAAAAGGAAAAAGACCAGCGACTTAGCACCCAATCTTTTAACCAACTTCCTTATTATAGCAACATACTCAGCTGCGTTGTTGATATCTGCAACAAACACTGCCATGGATCCCATAAATACCAGACTTTGGTCGCCTGTTTATCCATTTTTAGTTTTTACCGTTATATTTGCCTGGGATCTGTTGTTAAGAAATATAAAAGAGGATAAAATAAAAGGTGGTATTGCTGCAGGATTCATAGTGGTTGCACTGACAATGGCTGTAAACCCATTATTGTGGCTACAAAGCGAAGGTATAACTCGAAAAGATGCACTGCTTGGTACCAAACAGTCGGCTTACGTTAAAAATTCACCAGTTCTATCTCTTACGCGCGAAACAGTGGCACAATCAGAAGGAACATTGATAATCAGTAATGATGCATCCATTATAGCAGCACACACCGACATAAAATGCTATTATCCACCTAAAAGCGAAGGCATATCCCTTTACACATACGACAAATATAGTGAAAGGGTAGCTGATTTTGAGAAAATATACCTTGTGTGGTCAGGACCTTTGGATTCAGAAAGCTTTATGGATGTTGCAGCATTTGACGAAGTTTATGATATGGAAAAGGTAGCTCAGAACAATTATTGTTCCATTTACTTGTTGAAGTAGCTTTGGAAGCTGAAGTATGTAAAAATAAAGCCTTGAACTTACTAAAATGAAAAACAACACAAAAGAACCGTCCCCCTGTGTTAAATAACACAAAAGAACCGTCCCTCTGTGTTCTCTGTGTTCTGTGTTGAGGAGAGAAAATGCTTAAGAACATGCTCAAACTCATACGCCCAAAACAATGGGTGAAAAATATATTTGTACTAGTACCGCTGATATTCTCAAAAACATTTACCGATCCGATGAGTGTANTAAAGGCACTTGCTGCTTTATTTTGCTTTGTATTAGCATCATCATCGGTATATATTTTAAACGACATAATTGATATTGAAAATGACAAGCTCCACGAAACAAAACGTCTCAGGCCTCTTGCAGCAGGAGATGTCTCAAAGGGGACTGCAGCGCTTCTCATGGTGGTGCTTTTTATATTAGCTATAATATTGGCATTTTTACTAAACAGCAATGTTGTTCTATGCATTGTGGCATACATTCTACTTAATGTTTTCTACAGTCTGTACCTTAAAAAAGTGGCAATAGTGGATATAATGATTATATCATTAGGCTTTGTTATCAGAGTCATAACTGGTGCAGCTGCAATTGATGTTTACATTTCATCCTGGGTGCTTGCGTGTGCATTTTTCATTTCGCTGTGCCTTGCAGCAGGGAAAAGAAAATCCGAAAAGGCAAGCCTACAGGAAAACTCCAAAGGGCATAGAAAAGTATTGTCGGTATATACCGATGAGTTTTTAAAAGCCCTTATACAGACAAGCATAACATGTACAACCATAGCATACTCGCTATACACTATTTTAGAGTACGAAATACAAACACCTATGATTACAATACTTTTCGTCGTGTTTGGTCTTTTGCGCTACATGCAGCTTATTTTTGAAGATGACGAAGGAAGACTCCCAGAGGACCTTATTCTTTCAGATAAGCCCATGCTTGTTACAATCCTTCTGTTTGGCATTACATGGATTATGATATTCCTATCATTATAATAACCATGTATTCTCATAAAAAATGGTATAATGAGAATAATCAAAAAATAAAGAATCATTTAAGAAACAATAACCATAAAGAAACAAGAAACATACAAGAAACAATAAAGTTGCTCGAAAAAATAAAATTGAACCATGAGGCAGGATTATAAGGAGAAATGATGATACGTACAATATTAAATGTTTTATTAAAAAGACCTATTTTGGTCATATATGATGTTACAAAGCTTTGCAATCAAAGATGCCTGATGTGCAATATCTGGAAGACCCAAAGCTGCGATATGGACATAGAAGAGCTTGAAGAAGAGATTAAAAAGCTTAGCAAATTCGGAGTTGGTTATGTCTTTATCCAAGGTGGTGAACCACTCATCCGTAAAGATATAATTCAGGTGGTGGATCTGTTTTTAAAGCACCATATAAAGCCCACCATAATTACAAATGGTATTTTGCTCACACCAGAGATTGCCTCAGAGATTGCAAAAAGACGCTGTAACCTTGCCATAAGTATCGATTCTATGAACCCGGAGCTATTTGCAAAGCTAAGGGGTGTTGACAGTTTACAGAAAGTACTGGACAATATCGAGAAAATTTACAAGATGGAAAGAAAGGGCAACTGGTCAATTACAACCACTGTCACAGGACTATCAAAGTTTACCGATATTAAAGCTATTGAGCAGTACGCAACCGAGCATAACTTTATGTATGCCATTCGCCCATATATATTTGTAAAAGGCGTTGCAGGCAAGAAAAATGACGAGCTTATGTACAAGTGGAAGGACGTTGCTGAAATATTCCTGTACATGTCTGCAAAAGCAAAGAAGAATAACTACCTGGCATATCTTGTGTATCAAGAACATATTCGGTATATTAAGGGCGAAAAGATGCCAATGTGCGATGCAGCTAAGTACTCATTTCTAATGACCGAAACTGGTATTAAGAGCCCATGTATAGAGTTTACCGATCATACATTTAGCTTGGATACTTTCAGGAAAGACAGAAAAGTCTTCAGTGATAAGCTTGAAGAGTGCAACAGCACAACACCATGTTTTTATAATGATGCCAGGGAAATTGGTGTGATATTACGTAACAAGTGGGCGGTATTATGGAATGCGCCTAGTATCATTCGCCAGCTTATAAAATATGGAAACTTCTTTTAAATGCTTTTGCAACTAGCAAAATGCACTTTTAGCCATGGAGGTAAATTATGAACATATTTATTACAGGTGCATCGGGCTTTGTTGGCAGTCATTTGATTGAGGCACTGTCAGAGGATGAATCAATAGATAAAATTTTTGCTCTCTACAGGCACAAAGAGCAGATAGCATTTCTACCAAAGGTAATTCCGGTAATCGGGGACTTGGATACTCTGCCCCAATTGGAACAATACCAAAGTGTGGATATATTCATACACCTTGCAGGTTATTTTAAAAATGAATCCAAGAAGCTTTGTGAGAGAATAAACCTTCAAGGTACAAAAAATGCAATCAAGTTTTGCAAGGACAACGATATAAAGAACTTTCTTTTCTACAGTACTATAAATGTAGATTTAAAAACCAAAGGCTGCTATGCAACCTCAAAACTTGCTGCTGAACAAGAGGTTAAAAACAGTGGTCTTGAATATATGATCCTAAGACCTTCATTAGTATATGATAAAAATCACGGAAGTGTTGGCACAATAATGAGCTTTGTAAAAAAGCTACCCTTTGTACCCGTGTTAGGAAACGGAAAGGCAAAGGAGCAGCCCATACATATAAATGAACTTATTGAGTTAACTATCGCAATGATAAAGGACTTTAAACCAGGTAATACCTTATATGCGGCTGGAAAAGATGCAATGACTTTTAGGGAAATGATTGCAACTATTGCCCGGACGATGAACAAAAAAGGGCGTATTCTGCCATTTCCAGCAAAGCCCGTACATGCTGTATTACGCCTTTTAGAAAAAGGCAATATTCATATGGGTATATCATCAGAGCAGGTTGCCCATATGAGTGAGGATCTTGTTGCAGATATGCACAAGACGCTAATGCTATATCCTATTAATTTAAAATCCTTTGAAGAAAATATCCAATAGGTAACACAGGGGGACAACACAGGGGGACGGTTCTTTTGTGTTGTTTGCTTCAAACTAACGCCTGCTAGCTACTTCTTTATGTGAAAAACCTTATTTCGTCGATTGATTACCTATAAACAACACAAAAGAACCGTCAGACTGTGTGAGACTTATTGAAAAAAGCATCATAAAATGCTGAAAACACTGGATTTGAGCCTGATCTTATGAGAAAATATAAGCATAAATCAGTAAGGAGTTATAATTATGCCATATATAGAAGGTTTTGATAGAAATCAGGCTCAAATGTTTCCAGAATATTTAGATAATTATATAAACGAAGAAAATCCTGTAAGGGTTATTGATGCTTTCGTAGATAGCTTAGATTTACATAAATATGCTTTTACAAAGTTAAATAAAGGTGGTCCTGGAGCACCATCGTATAATCCAAAAGATTTGTTGAAACTGTATATATATGGTTATATTAACGGAATAAGAACATCAAGAAAGTTGGAAAGAGCTACATATGTCAACGTAGAAATAATGTGGTTAATACGAAAACTTCATCCAGATTTTAAGACAATAGCTGATTTCAGAAAAGAAAATAAAACTCAGTTTAAGCAAATATTCAGAGAGTTCAATTTGCTATGTAGAGATGCTGACCTGTTTGGTGACCAAGGACACCTAAATACAATGGTACAAGAAGCTAAAGATGCTTTAGGTATGGGAGAAAAAGACAGACTGGAAGTAGTAGCTGACAAAGGTTATTATCAGGCAGATGACTTGAATAAATGCGAAGAAAACGGGACAGTAACTTATGTAACCCATCAGACTTATTCAAATGCAACTGGAAACCCGGAATACTACAGTGACAAATTCATATATGATTC
>JGI24709J26583_10002518_pt1 | contig 15060 bp, 10 predicted proteins | sample BioPla2DNA1_FD_26583 | JGI IMG/M metagenome (IMG submission 26583) | reverse complement strand
CGACCGCGATGAGGAGCAGCAGGGCGGCGAGGAATGGGGTTTTGCGGAGATTCATGGTACTGAGTCGGATTGGGGGGAGATTAATCTGCGGGTGGAGGGGGCAAATAGAATCCCCACAACAGGGTTGTCCTTTGCCGCCCACGTTTGCCGGTAGGGGGCGTGTGCCAGGGAACTATTCGGACGAACTCCTATGGGCACGAAGGAGGTCGCTCCTATTANAGAAATGTTTTATTGTAGATCATATCATTCCTTTACATTAATGGTACAATCTCTACGTTCTGTATTCCTGATTCATATGTNCCCCTACCAGCGGAGTTCGATAGTATGATTAAAAAGTTTGATCTCAATATAGAAAAGATACTGGAAGATTGGGAAATTCATCATGCCGTAAGAGAGATAATTGCCAATGCTATCGATGAGGAGTTACTGACAAAATCTGAAGAGATTGAGATCTTTAAAGATGATGGGAACTCATGGCATATTCGAGATTATGGAAGAGGGATTAACTCAGAACACCTAACTCAAAAGGAAAATGACGAAAAAATTAAAAGCGCTCACACCATTGGAAAATTTGGTATCGGCTTGAAGGATGCTCTTGCAACCTTTGATAGAAAAGGTGTAGAGGTCTCAATAAAATCGCGTCACATCAACATGACGTTAGAGAGAACCAATAAACATGGTTTCGCTGATATTGTCACATTGCATGCGAATATAACTCCTTCATCAGATAAAGGCTTCAGGGGAACAGAGTTTATATTAAAAAATTGTCCGGATATACAGATTGAAGAAGCGAAGGGTCTGTTTTTACGCTTCTCTGGTGAGGAAATATTAGAGGAAACACCAATAGGACAGGTTCTCAAAAAGGAGTCTGAGACTGCACGAATATATATCAACGGGGTACAGGTTGCGCAGGAAGATAATTTCCTCTTCTCCTACAACATTACTGAGTTAAACCAAACCATTAAAAAGGCGCTAAATAGAGAGCGAACAAACGTAGGAAGAACAGCATACACGGATCGGGTTAAAAGCATCCTTAAAAAGTGTCAGAGTGAAACGGTTGCACGTAAATTGGTAGATGATCTGAGTAGATATGATACCGGAGAGCAGCATGACGAACTAACCTGGACAGATATAGCTGTTCATGCATGCAAGCTCTGCAACGAACGTTCTAGAGTCGTCTTCTTCACGTCTGAAGAGGTGATTTCTTCACCAAACCTGGTAGATCGAGTTCAACGAGATCAGTATGAGGTAGTTGTAATTCCTCAAAACATCAAAAAGAAGATCAGTGGTAATGCAGATTTTTCCGGCAACCCGATCAGGGACGTTGGACAATTCACCAGAGACTGGAATGAGAGTTTTAAATTTTCTTTTGTAACCGAAGACCAGTTAAAGCCCGGTGAGTTGCGGGTTTATGAACAAACAGATAAAATCCTGTCTCTTATCGGAGGGAAACCAGGAAATGTAAAAGATATATTGATATCTAGGACTATGCGCCTCGATAAAGAGACCTACTATGAGGTTGGTGGATTGTGGGAGCCCCAAGAAGGAAGGATTGTAATAAGATATGATAACCTGAAAGATCTCGGAAGTTATGCCGGAATTTTACTTCACGAGATTGCTCACGCAAGAAGCGGGGCGATCGATTGTACAAGAAAATTTGAGAATGAACTTACTGATCTCCTTGGAATAGTTATCCAGCAAACAATCGGCTAACCCATTCAGCACGCACCTCGTTGCATGCTATCTTAGATGAAAACGTATTCCGGGTAGCATTGATTCCCTGGTAAGGCAGATGGGAGCGGCTCCACGCCCTGAGATGATGGGCATACCAGAGTCCTCCAGGGGCCCTCGGACCCCTGCTCCGGAGAGGACTCCTGCGGATGCCTCCCGCCTCCAGGTCCGGAGGCTCTTACCGAATCCCAGGGACCGGTATCAACCTCTTCAGAGCAGTTATTGGTCAAAGACCTTCTCGAATCACTCCTGCTTCCTCAGGGCCTGCTTCATCCTAATCCGAAAAAGATAATGCATTCAGGGTGTGACTATCATCACAGAGGAATCCGATGCACGCAATCATCCGTGAGAAGATCCCTGAGATCACCCGCATCGCTGCACGCCACCGCGTAAGGAGGCTCGGGGTATTCGGCTCGGCGACCGGCGACCGGTTCAACCCTGCAACAAGTGACATCGATTTTGTTGTTGAGTTCAAACCGATGACCCCGGTAGAGCATGCACGGGCTTATTTCGGCCTCGCCGAGGACCTGGCTCAGGTCTTTGGCCGCGAGATCGATCTTGTTGAACTCTCCGCAGTGCAGAACCCGATCTTCCGTCGGTCTGTGGAGGAGACCCGCAGGGATATCTATGCCGTCGCTTGAAGCGAAGAAGTATCTCTACGATATTGCCAGGGCTGCCGAGTATATCGCACAATTCACCGCCGACAGGACCTACGAGGAGTATCACGCCGACCCCATGCTCCGGTCTGCGGTGGAGCGGCAGTTTGAGATCATCGGCGAAGCGTTGAACCAGCTAGGCTGCTGCCGATGCCACCCTGGAAGCGGTGATCCGGCAGTTTGAGATCATCGGCGAAGCGTTGAACCAGCTTCTCCGGCGAGAGCCTGACCTCAAGGGGAAGATCTCCGATGCATCCCTGATCATCGCGTTCAGGAACCGCCTGATCCATGGCTACGCAACTGTTTCTGATGAGGTTGTCTGGGGTGTCGTCGAAGGTTACCTGCCGGTTCTCTCCGGTGAGGTGCGGAATCTCCTGGGGGAGGAGGGGTAGGGCTGTGAGGGCGATCGTTGTGGTTCACGAACTCATCCTAAAATCCCACTAAAAATGAAAACTGAGCCCAGCTCTCCGTGTTTCCAGATGTGCCATTCCGTCGTGTATTGCCTTCTGGGGAGAACAGCCCAGATCTGGTAGATCGCTCCTCCCCATCCAACACCCTGATTTTCATCAGTTGAGCTTGTGGCCGACAGGTTCTCAGAGGCGTTTTAGGGCAGCCGCGCAAACTACAGTAATACTCCTTGAGTGCAGCCAGGATCTTCCGGTAGATCCAATAGTGCGGGATTACTCAGTCAGTTCACCAATATAAGGCTGGATCCGATGTTTAGGCACAACTGGGCGAAACACAGAAATGAGAACGTGGGCTGGCAGCGGAAGAACCTACAATAACCAATGGTAAGATATATAACCCAAAGCACGGACTTTTTGGTAAAGGAACTTATACTGGTGGCAGATATTACAAATTAACTTAGCATACGGCGATTAATAGGTCGACACCTATAAATCCAAAAGTACCTTATCCAGGCAGGACGACGCACCTTCAGTAAATCAACCACTGTTAGCTCCATAACCAAAGGACTCAAGAAATGGCTCAACTGGAACACATCGAAGCAATCGAAAAACGGCTCTGGAACGCGGCAGACACACTGCGAGCGAACTCAAACTATGCAAGCAACGAGTACTTCCTGCCCGTCATGGGTCTGATCTTTCTGCGACACGCATACAGCCGGTTTCTGGCAGTCAAGGACGAGATCGAAGCAAACCTCCCCAGACGCGGCGGCAAGACACGGCCACTGACCAAGGAAGACTTCTCCCAGAAGAGCGCCATCTTCCTGCAGCCGAAGGCACAGTTCGATTACCTGGTCTCCCTCACGGACGGCGAAGACCGCGCCAGAGCCATCATCGAGGCGATGGAGTCCATCGAGGGCGACTACGACACCCTCCGGGGCGTTCTCCCAAAGAGCGAATACCAGGAACTGGATAACGATGTGCTCGGTCAGCTCCTCCGCACGCTCAACCCCGATGAACTCAAGCGTGTCTCCGGCGACGTGTTTGGCCGCATCTACGAGTATTTCCTCACCCAGTTCGCCGACCAGAAAGCCCACGACGCCGGCGAGTTCTTCACGCCGGTCTCGCTGGTCTCGCTCATCGCGAACGTCCTCGAACCAGAAGGGGGCACTGTTCTGGACCCGGCCTGCGGTTCCGGGGGCATGTTCGTCCAGAGCGCCCGCTTTGTCGAGCGCAGGAACGAAAACCCGGTCGATAAACTCACCTTCTACGGGCTGGAGAAGAACGCCACCACTATCCGTCTGGCGAAGATGAACCTGGCCGTCCACGGCCTGGAAGGTGATATCCAGAAGGCCATTACTTACTACGAGGACCCCCACGAACTGCTGGGCAGGGCCGACTTTGTGATGGCCAATCCCCCGTTCAACGTCGATGAGATCGACGCCGATAAGGTCAAGAACGACCCGCGCCTTCCGTTCGGCCTGCCGGGGGTCAACAAGAAGGGCAAAGCCTCCAACGGCAACTACGTCTGGATCAGTTACTTCTACAGTTACCTGAACGAGCAGGGGCGGGCAGGGTTCGTGATGTCTTCCCAGGCCTCCAGCGCCGGGCATGCCGAGGCCAGGGTCCGGCAGAAACTCGTCGAGACAGGCGATGTGGACCTGATGATCGCCATCCGCTCCAACTTCTTCTACACCCGCTCTGTGCCATGTGAACTCTGGTTCCTCAACCGCGACAAGCCGGAGGAGCACCGCGATAAGGTGCTGATGATTGACGCCCGGAACATCTACCGCAAGGTCACCCGCAGGATCTACGATTTCAGCCCTGAGCAGGAGCAGAACATCCTCGCCATCGTCTGGCTCTATCGCGGTCATACCGGGAAATACCTCGACCTCGTGGCCGGTTACTGCCGGCGTATGCTGGACGAGGGGGTGGGCTGTTTCACCGCAAAGGACGATGACGGCAAAGAGATCGAGCCGCTCCCGTCATTCGTTGCCTCCCTGGGGGCGCTGCAAGAGGCACTTTGGCCGTTTCTCGCGACCCTGCCCGCCGATGCTCCCCACACCGGGGTGCTGAAAGAACTCGACGACGCGATGCCTGCGTTCAGGGCCGACGTGGAGGGGTTCCGGAGGGCGGTATCAGAGCAGCAGACTGCCTGGAAGGAGCAGAAGACCACCAACGGTGAACTCAAGAAGGCGGTCGACCGCCTCGCCCCGGTCGCTGAGTGCAGCCGCAGTATGGTCAAGCAGAGCGACCTGCTCTACAAGCTCGCCGGCCGCCTCATTGAGACCTGCGAGAACGAGTGCGACGCCCGCGAGAGTGACGCCTGGGCTAATCGCGAGATCAACCGCGCCCGCAAGGCTGCCGACGAGGCACGGCAGCTGGCCGTCAGGCAGCTCAAGCGGGTGCGTTACTTCTGGCGGCAGGCTCACTGGCTGACCGAACGTTTCCCCGATGCGAAGCTCTGCGATGTCGCGGGGCTGGTCAGGCTGGTGGACAGGGCCGAGATCGAGGCCAACGACTGGTCGCTGACACCCGGCCGCTATGTCGGTGTCGCCCCTGAGGAGGAGGATGAGGACTTCGACTTCGAAGAGGCGCTCCGCGAGATCCACGTGGAACTGGAAGACCTCAACGCGGAGGCGGGGGTCCTGGCGGCGAGGATCAAGAAGAATTTCGAGGAACTGGGAATATGACGGTCTCGGATCTGCCGGAAGATTATGGCTCGCTGCTTCTCGAAGTCAAAGAGCGCATTCGTGCCGCCCAGTACCAGGCGCTCAGGGCGGTCAACAGAGAACTGATCGGCCTGTACTGGGATATTGGGCGGCTGATCGTGGAGCGGCAGGCCGGCGACACCTGGGGTAAGTCGATTGTCCAGCAACTGTCAGGAGATCTGCAAAAGGAATTTCCTGGCATCAGTGGTTTTTCTGCCTCCAATCTCTGGCGCATGAAGTCGTTTTTTGAAGCATATGCCGGTTCTGAAAAACTCGCACACCTTGTGCGAGAAATTGGCTGGAGCCACAACCTGGTTATCCTGCAACGGTGTTCCGATCCGCTGGAGCGTGAGTTTTACGTTCGCATGACCCGCAAGTTCGGCTGGTCGAGGAGCGTGCTCGTCCACCAGATCGAGAACCAGAGTTACGAAAAGACGCTCCTCGGGCAGACCAACTTCGACCTGGCGCTCACGCCGGAACTGCAGGCGCAGGCCAGACTCGCCGTCAGGGACGAGTACACCTTCGATTTCCTGGAGCTCTCCGCGGAGCACTCCGAGCGTGAGCTGGAGCGGGCCCTCATCGGCCGCGTCGCGGAGTTCCTGCGGGCCATGGGCGGAATCTTTGCCTTCGTCGGGAGCCAGTTCCGGCTGGAGGTCGAGGACAGAGAGTATTTCATCGATCTGCTGCTGTTCCACCGGCGGCTTCGCTGCCTGGTGGCCGTCGAACTGAAGATCGGGGAGTTCCAGCCCGAGTTCGTCGGCAAGATGCAGTTCTACCTGACCGCCCTCGACCGCCAGGTCCGCGAGGAAGGCGAGAACCCTTCCATCGGCATCATCCTCTGCAAGGAGAAGAACCGCACCATCGTCGAGTACGCCCTGCATTCTGTCAACAGCCCCATCGGCGTCGCCACCTACAAGGTCGTCAGGCAACTGCCGGAGGAACTCAAAGGGGAACTCCCGGGCCCGGAGGAGATCGCGAGGCTGCTGGAGGGTGTGGGATGAGGAGTGGTTGGTTTGACAGGGGGGTGCAGTTGGCGGCAATAGGCAGGGAGAACTGTGAGGGGGTGAAGGTATGAAGTGGAGGAGACAGAAACTCGAATCATTGGCATCGGATGAACCGTATTCGTTCGTTGGTGGCCCCTTCGGCTCGAAGCTCACGACACGTGACTACCTAGAAGAAGGGGTCCCCGTAATTCGGGGCTCCAATCTGAACAATGGTCGATTCCTGGGCATGTCCGATTTCGTTTTCGTCTCGGATTCAAAGGTCAAAAAGGATCTATCGAGCAATCTGGCAAAGCCAGGGGACCTTGTTTTCACTCAACGCGGGACACTTGGCCAGGTAGCCTTGATCCCCGAAAATGGCATCTCGGACCGTTACGTTGTGTCACAGAGCCAAATGAAGTTGACCGTGGACGAACACAAGGCAGATCGACTATTCCTTTACTATTACTTCACCAGCCGTGAAGCTGTTGAGAGAATACTTAACTACACCTCGTCTTCCGGCGTCCCGCATATCAATTTGACAGTGCTGCGCAACTTCGAAGTACCAGTACCGCCGCTTCAGACCCAACAAGCGATTGCGGGTGTCCTCTCTACCTACGACGACCTGATCGAGAACAACCGGCGGCGGATTGCGCTGCTGGAAGAGGCGGCGCGGCTGCTCTACCGGGAATGGTTCGTCCACCTCCGCTTCCCCGGCCACGAGCACGTCAGGGTCGTTGATGGCGTGCCGGAGGGGTGGGAGAAGAAAGCTGCGTATGATGTGATGGAGGTTCTCAGTGGGGGGACGCCGAAAACAAAGGTTCCGGATTACTGGGATGGGGATATCCCGTTTTATACACCCAAGGATGCTGTTGATTACGCCTATGTCGCCAGCACAGAGAAGACGCTGACCGAAGAGGGGCTTCGCAACTGCAACAGCAAACTCTACCCCAAAGACACGGTGTTTATTACCGCTCGCGGAACCGTAGGGAAGATCAACCTTGTGCAAACTGCGATGGCTATGAACCAGTCGTGTTATGCGCTGGTCGCGAAACCTCCTGTCAGTCAGTATTTCCTTTATTTCGCCCTTGTCAATGGAGTTGAGCAATTCCGTAGTCGAGCTGTGGGTGCAGTGTTCGATGCCATTATCCGCGACACCTTCAAGCAGATTCCGTTTGTTGTTCCTGACGCCAAACTCATCCAAACGTTTACGGATCACGTGACGCCGATTCTTCAGCAGATTGATGTCCTATCGACTGAGACAAGGACGCTGGCACAGGCCCGCGACCTCCTCCTCCCCCGCCTGATGAACGGAGAGATTGCCGTATGAGTAAAACTGTCTTCACCAAAGTTGACTATGACCTCAATTCGCTGGTCAAATACATTGAGCTGGGGGTAATTGGCCTGCCGGACATCCAGCGGCCGTTTGTATGGAAAAATGCGAAGGTACGTGACCTCTTCGATTCCATGTACCGCGGCTACCCCGTGGGGTATCTTCTGCTGTGGCGCAACGGGCTACCCGGCGACCGGCCTATCGGAACAGATACCAAGCAAAAAACGCCGCAACTGGTGATCGTGGACGGCCAACAGCGGCTCACGTCGCTCTATGCGGTGGTCAAAGGCATACCCGTCGTCAGGAAAAACTACGACACCGAGCGGATCCACATAGCCTTCAACCCACTGGAAGAACGGTTCGAGGTCGCCGACGCAGCCATCCGGCGTGACAAAGCATTTATTCCAGATATCTCGCAGATCTGGAGCGATGACACCGACATCTTCGAGATAGTCGATGACTACCTTGAAGGGCTGCGAACCTCGCGTGAGGTGACAGACGAAGAGACCAGGCGCATCAAAAAGGCCATCTCAAACCTGCACTCACTGACAACCTACCCCTTCACCGCACTCGAACTGGCGGAGGATATCTCCGAAGAAGATGTCGCAGATGTTTTTGTACGCATCAACAGCAAGGGCACCCCGCTCAACCAGGCAGATTTCATCCTGACGCTGATGTCTGTCTTCTGGGATGACGGGCGGGCTGAACTGGAACGCTTCTGCCGTGAGGCACGTCAGCCTACCAAGGGCAGGGCTTCACCGTTCAACCACTTCATCGAACCGGAACCGGCCCAACTGTTGCGCGTCTCTGTCGGTGTGGCGTTCAAGCGTGCACGTTTGAAGTACGTCTACTCCATCCTGCGAGGCAAGGATCTGGAGACTGAGCAGTTCAGCGACGAGCGCCGGATTGAACAGTTTGAGAGGCTCAAAGACGCCCAATCACGTGTACTCAATATTCAGTACTGGCATGATTTCCTCAACTGCATTCGGCTCGCCGGTTTCCGCAGTGGCAAGATGATCAGTTCTCAGAACAACCTGTTGTTTGCATATATGCTCTACCTGATCGGCCGCACGGAGATCGGGGTTGAGGAGTTCACCCTCCGCGAGACGATCGCGCAGTGGTTCTTCATGTCAGCGGTGACCGGGCGATACACGGGATCACCGGAATCGGCGATGGAATCCGACCTGGCCCGTCTGCGGGATGTGGACAGCCCCAAGGTGTTCGTCAGCCGTCTCCAGCAGGTCTGCGACATCTCCCTGACGAACGACTACTGGGCCATGACACTGCCAAACGACCTGGCGACGTCATCACCCCGTAGCCCATCACTCTTCGCATACCATGCCGCCCAGGTCCTGCTTGACGCCCCGGCATTGTTCTCCAACACCCGGGTAGGGGACCTGCTGGACCCGGCGACTCATGCCAGCCGCTCGGCCGTCGAACGACATCACCTGTACCCAAAAGGCTACCTAGTCACCCTGAAGATCACAGACACACGCGAAACCAACCAGATCGCCAACTACGCCTACGTCGAATGGACAGACAACACTAAAATATCCGACGAGGCTCCTGCAGAATACCTCCCTGAGTTGAAGGAACGCTTTACCCATTCGGAACTGACCGATATGTATCACTATCATGCGCTGCCGGAGAACTGGGAACAGATGGAATACTACGCTTTTCTTGAACGACGGCGGGAGCTGATGGCACAGATCATTCGTGAAGGATATCAGCGACTGACAGCTGCAAGCGAGTTGAAACCCAGGGTCGAGGAGTTTGACCTACCCACCTTAGTCAACTACGGTGAGTCTGAAGCCGTAGAATTCAAGTCGACCCTGCGCACCAATCTGCACACCGGTGCGGCAGACAAGCGGATGGAGATGGCAGTGCTGAAGACGCTGGCCGCTTTCCTGAATACCGGTGGCGGGACGCTGGTTATCGGGGTGCATGACGACGGTACGCCGCTGGGCATTGGAGCCGACGGGTTCGCAAGCGAAGACAAGATGAGCCTGCACCTCGTCAACATCGTCAAGGAGAGAATCAACCCACAGGCCCTGACAGCCATGCATATGCATTTTGAGGACCATGATGGAGAACGCATGATGATTGTGCGCTGCCAGAAGTCACCGGCTCCTGTTTTCATGAAAGATGGCGAGCACGAGCGCTTCTATGTGCGTACCGGTCCTTCCACGACCGAGCTGAAGGCGAGCCAGACTCTGGATTACATCAAGCAGAGGTTCGACAATTGACCACCGGCGCCTACACCGAGGACACCCTCGTCCAGCAGACCACCGCTGAGTACCTGGAGCAGGACCTCGGGTGGGATTCGGTGTACGCCTACAACAACGAGGACTTCGGGCCTGACAGCCTGCTCGGGCGGACATCAGACCGCGAAGTCGTCCTGACGCGGTACCTCCGGGGCAAGCTGGTCAAGCTGAACCCCGGGCTGCCGGAAGAGGCCTACGACGACGCCGTGCGGCAGATCGTCGCGACACCGGCGACGCAGTCGATGGTAGCGACGAACCGCGAGAAGTACGACCTTATCCGCAACGGCGTGCAGGTCAGGTTCCGCAACGATAAAGGCGAGAGAGTGCGGCAGCGGCTCCGGGTGCTTGACTTTGACGAACCGGAAAACAACCACTTCCTCTGCGTGCGGGAACTCTGGGTCCGGGGCGACCTCTACCGCCGGCGAACCGACATCGTGGGGTTCGTCAACGGCCTGCCGCTGCTCTTCATGGAATTAAAGAACGTCATCAAGGACATCCGGCTGGCGTATGAGCAGAACTTCAAGGACTACAAGGACACGGTGCCGCACCTCTTCCACCACAACGCCTTCGTCGTGCTCGCAAACGGCGTAGACGCAAAGATCGGGTCGGTGACCAGCCGTTTTGAGCATTTCCATGAGTGGAAACGCCTGGATGAGGACCAGCCGGGCGTGGTGGACATGGAGACGCTGCTCAAGGGGGTCTGCGACAAGAGGAACTTCATTGACCTGCTGGAGAACTTCATCCTCTTCGATGACCAGGCCGGCGAGCCGAAGAAGATCCTGGCCCGCAACCACCAGTACCTCGGCGTCAACCGCGCCATCGAGGCGGTGAAGGACCGCAAGAACCGCCAGGGCAAACTGGGCGTCTTCTGGCACACACAGGGGGCAGGCAAGAGTTACTCGATGGTGATGTTCACGCGCAAGGTCCACCGCAAACTCGGCGGCAACTACACGTTCCTCGTGCTGACCGACCGCGATGACCTCGATACGCAGATCTACAAGACGTTTGCCGGGTGCGGTGTCGTGGACAACGACCGCGACCCCTGCCGGGCGGCAAACGGCGAACACCTCAGCCGCCTGCTCGCCGAGCATAAGGCGTACATCTTCTCGCTGATCCAGAAGTTCAACCAGAACGTCGAGCCGGAGCAACCCTATAGCCCACGGGACGACATCATCGTCATCACCGACGAGGCGCATCGCACGCAGTATGGGACCCTGGCCCTGAACATGCGTAACGCCCTGCCAAACGCCAGTTACATCGGGTTCACGGGCACGCCGCTGTTCAAGGACGACGAGATCACGCGGCGGGTCTTCGGGGACTACGTCTCGACGTATGACTTCCAGCGAGCGGTCGAAGACAAAGCCACCGTTCCGCTCTACTACGACGCCCGTGGCGAGAAGCTCGGGGTAGCCATCGGTGACCTGAACGAGCGGATCGCCGAGAAACTGGAAGAACTGGAGACCGACGACATCGACGTCGGGCAGCGGCTGGAGCAGGAACTCAAGCGGGATTACCACATCATCACCGCCCAAAAGCGGCTCGACCAGGTGGCCCGCGACTTCGTGAAGCACTACTCGACGGCCTGGGAGACCGGCAAGGCGATGCTGGTCTGTATCGACAAGGTGACCTGCGTGCGGATGCACGGCCTGATCGGCAGGTATTGGGAAGAACGCATCGCGGAGTTGGAGAACGAGGCCTTCCGGACAACCGATGAACAGGAAGAGGTCTACCTGCGGCGACAGATCGAATGGATGCGCGAGACCCGCATGGCTGTCGTGATAAGCGAAGAGCAGGGCGAGGTAGAGAAGTTCCGCAAGTGGGGCCTGGACATCACCCCGCACCGCCGCCTGATCAAGAAGGGCATCGACCTGCCTGAGTCCATGCAGGAGCAACCCCAGTTCCGCAACATGCAGAGAATGGCGCTGGACGACGCTTTCAAGGAGGAGGAACACCCGTTCAGGATCGCGATCGTCTGCGCGATGTGGCTGACCGGGTTTGACGTTCCGAGCCTCTCCACGCTCTACCTGGATAAGCCGCTCAAGGCTCACACCCTGATGCAGGCCATTGCCCGGGCCAACCGCGTGAACGAAGGCAAAAACAACGGCATGATCGTTGACTACTGCGGTATCCTCAAAAATCTGCGAAAAGCGCTCGCAACGTTTGCCGGGACCAGGGATGCGGGTCGGGGCGGTGAAGACGGGGAGATCGAACCAGCAAAACCGGAGGAAGAGTTACTGGCCGATCTCGCCGAGGCGATCGGGCTTGTCCGGATATTTCTTGCCGAACGCGGCGCATCACTGGACAATATCATTTCCTGGACAGGCTTCCCGCGCAACGCAGCCATTCTTGCCGCCAAGGAAGCTGCCAACGAGAACGATGAGACGCGGAAACGGTTTGAGGTGATGTGCCGGGCGGTCTTCACGAAATTCAAGGCATGCATCAACGCAAAAGGGGTCAACGCCCATCGAGACGATCACGATGCGATCAGCGTCATCTACAGGAGCCTGCAACAGGACCGCGATAAGGCGGATATCGCTGAGATCATTCATCAGCTTCACCAGGTGGTCGATGAGGCGATTGAGACCCAGGAGGGCAGTGTCGTCGAAGGGACCGCACCCTATGACATCAGTAAGATCGACTTTGATCGGCTCAGGCAGGAGTTTGAACGAAGCCCGGCAAAACGTACGACCGTACAGAATCTCAAACAGGCTATCGAGAAGCGACTTCAGCGGCTCCTGCAACAGAACCCGCTGCGCACGGATTTCCAGCAGCACTATGAGGAGATTGTAGCCGGGTATAACCGCGAGAAGGACCGGGTTACCATCGAGAAGACATTCGAGGCCTTGTTGCTGTTCGTGACCGGGATGGAAGAGGAGGAAAGCCGGGCTGTGCGCGAAGGCCTCGATGAGGAATCACTGGCCATATTCGACCTCCTGAAGAAACCGGACCTCTCGCCTGTCGAGATCCAGCGCATCAAGGAGGTGGCCGTCGAGCTGCTTGCGACCCTCAAGGCGGAGAAGCTCCGCGTCGATCGCTGGCGTGATAAGGAAGCCACCCGCGACTCCGTTCGACTTACGATCTATGATTTCCTGTGGAGTGACTCAACCGGGCTGCCGGTGGATCACTACACTGAAGATGACGTTCAGGCCAGAGCTGAGGATGTGTATCGTCATGTATACCGCACATATCCCACGCTCCCGTCACCGTTCTATGAGAAGGGCGGCGAGGAATGGGATTTTGCGGAGATTCATTGTACAGAGTCAAACTGAGGAGTAATTAATATTATGGGTGGTATGTTGGGAGAGATGGTGGCATTGGGGGGAGGATCGCCCGAGGCGGCCACTGGAAGATGCTGGAATATGATCTCCACCGAAACGAGCACCCGTCGAGCAGTTGACCCTCTACACCGCTACCCGGCAGCGGCAGGGCGATCTGCAGCGTAGAAGGGGCTCCAGATGCACCTTCGGACCCAGACTATCGTAAACAAATCAGATCCGTGTCGATAAACGGGCGAATCCCACTCATCTCCGTAACTGCTATGCACCGCCAGGCTGCTACACAAATAATACACCCAGGAGTAAAGCCATAATGAGCGTCATTATCCCACCTCCGAGATGGGCTCTCTTCCACTGGAGAAAACTGCTGTCACCTTCGTCACAGGGGAACCCGTCCAGAAATCTTACGATGGAAGGCCACAACATGATACCCAGACCGACGAATACGAGCAACGCCGCTGTGATACCAGCCACTCTCGGAAAGATACTTGCTGTGGTGGAGAGTGGCGTTTGAGTGGCCCAGAGAATCGATAGATCAAATGAAGCGTAGTATAGAACGGTAAAAAGCATAGATACAACCATGGCCACCGGGAACATCAAAATTAGCAGTACCATATGAGACAAAGGTGAAGAGACCCGTTGTAACATAAACAACCGGATTCGGGTAGGAGGATGTGTCATACGTGCGAGAAACCACCTCCACCAGGAAACCGGCACGGAATACAGGCGCAACGCTCTGGCAAGAGGTGCTGGTGTTCCCTGGCACCGGGCTGCAACGCAGTCGGCCGCCAGTTCCGAGTACCAGAGTGCTGCCAACGGCAAGAAGATAACACTCGCAACCCACATCAGGTTTGTTAGCAACATGAAGAACAGAGATGGCAGAAAAAAGAGGAGAAATTGTTCAAATTTATAGGTGACAACTTCCCCAGAAGGCATCAGTCCGGAGATCTCAGCGAAGGCGAGATATGACGTCATAACCCATACGATGAAAACCGGGACAGCGACCGTAACGATAAAGAGAACAGGCCAATAATTGAACAGGGTCCGAAAACCGCTTCCTGCCCCGGTGATTAGCGTGTCGCCGTTCTGGATATGGGCAATCTCATGGAGAAGGACTCCCCGGGCACTCTCGTTATCCCCTTTCCAGAGTTTCCCCACACCTCCCATGAGTCCGATGCCCGCCTTTTGAAAACTGACGGGGTAGATGAAAGCAACCTGATCTCCGCGCAATGGGTTGTTTGATATAGAGATATCGGGCAGATAACGGCGAATAAATGTGGATGCCTCCAGGATAATCGGGATCTGTACCTCATCAGTGAGGCCATACTTCCGCTGTAAGTATGATTGTCTGATGGATGGAACCGCAAGAGAGAGGACACCAATAATTATCAAAAGCAGTGGAAACAGCTCAACACAATTTGCCAACCGCAGAAGAAATCCAAACGGAAGAACTTCCTCTCCCGGAAGGGGCACCGGAGAAAAAATATCCGAGAGTAATATCTGGAGGAAATTCAAGTTAAAAGGGAAAGTTACTATGAAGATTATGAGCCATATCCAGAGATAAGGAGGAAGAGGAAGTCTTCCTCCCTCAGGAACAGTGCTCATGTACTCCCCTGGAGGCGCCCGATAGCCTCAATGGTTCCATCCGGCTGTTCCAACAGTGCACGGATTATCCGATATGCGATGCAATCACGCTCTTCGTCAGG
>JGI24709J26583_10002516_pt1 | contig 15062 bp, 11 predicted proteins | sample BioPla2DNA1_FD_26583 | JGI IMG/M metagenome (IMG submission 26583) | reverse complement strand
AGCAAAAATCAAAGCTCATCAAGGTATTAGAGACACCAGAAGAAAGAAAATCATCGATTACATGTTGGCTAAGTAGCAACTACATTTCTTTCAATACTCCGCAAATTGTGACACAATAAGCACAAATGGACTTCATGTGGAGGTGAAAGAGAACCATTTTTGACAATTGCCAATGGGCCGTCAACGAGAGATAAGCACAGAAGGAACATCCTACGTCCAGGACAAGGTCCGCATGCTTGTTGAGCCGGCAGAAAGAAAACCGTTGACAGAAAACATCTTTGCCGCTGGTTAGTAGCGGGAGCAAAAATGATGAGAATCGTCAAGGCAGCCTTGGCTGTATTTGTTTTCATGTGCGCGGCGGCACTGCTGGACGCCCAGCAAATCAGCAATATCCGGGTCGAACAGGATGAGGAGCTGGGTTATTACAGGATCACCTTTGATCTGGAAGGTAAGGCCAGCGAAACATACAATATCAGAGCCGTCCCCCGCAAAGGAGGCAGGGAACTGAAAGCTGCCCGTTACCTTAGCGGGGAGGGGATATCGCAGCCCTGTACCCCAGGCAGGGGCCGGCAGCTTTTTTGGAATCCGTTGCTGGAAGGTGAGGAACTCCAGGGCTGGCAGTTTGGGTTGAGTGCTGTGGTATCATACTGGGTTTATGTTGAGGGCGGCAGCTTCATGATGGGTTCAATTCACGGATCTAAAGACGAGAAACCGGTGCATCAGGTGACGGTTTCTCCTTTCTGGATCGGTAAATATGAAGTCACCCAAGCGGAATGGAAAGAGGTGATGGACTCCAATCCTTCAAACTGGAAAGGCGATCAGTTGCCAGTGGAACAGGTTAGTTGGTATGACGCGGTTGATTACTGCAACAAACGTAGTATCAAAGAAGGCCTGACTCCCTGCTACAGCGGCAGTGGCAAGTCCATCACATGCGACTGGACTGCCAACGGTTACCGCCTGCCCACCGAGGCGGAATGGGAATTCGCGGCCCGGGGAGGAGTCAAAAGCAAAGGTTATATATATTCCGGCTCCAACAGCATTAATTCTGTAGCTTGGTATTGGGATAATGCCAGAAAGCGGACCCACGAAGTAGGAACCAAGGATGCCAACGAGCTTGGCATATATGATATGAGCGGTAACGTTTATGAATGGTGCTGGGACTGGTATGCTAAAAGCTACTATGCCAAGAGCCCGGGCCTCGACCCGCGTGGGGCGGGCAAGGGCTCGTACCGCGGGCTGCGTGGCGGTTCTTGGAACAACTTCGACTACTACTGTCGGGTTGCCTATCGCTTCAACAACAACCCCGATGACAGGTACTACAACATAGGCTTTCGTGTATCCAGGGCTAAATGATTTTGCTTTTATCTTTTTCTTGCCTTTTTGCATGCCGTTTAGCAATCGATTACAAGAATTGGTGCATCGCGAAGCTGGCGCATGGCCTGATGATCAAAATGGCTTAACTCCCATTTTGGGAAAGAAAAAAACGTTGACAGAAAACATCTTTGCCGCAGGTTAGTAGCAGGAGAGAAAATGATAAGAATCGTCAAGGCAGCCTTGGCTGTGTTTGTTTTCGTATGTGCGGCGGCACTGCTGGACGCCCAGCAAATCAGCAATATCCGGGTCGAACAGGATGAGGAGCTGGGCTATTACAGGATTACCTTTGATCTTGAAGGTCTGGCAAGCAAACAGTATCAGGTTACAGCCGTTCCCCATAAAGGGGGCAGGGAACTGAAAGCTGCCCGTTACCTTAGCGGGGAGGGGATATCGCAGCCCTGTTCCCCAGGCAGGAACCGGCAGCTTTTTTGGAATCCGCTGCTGGAGGGCGAAGAGCCCCAAGGCTGGCAGTTTGGGTTAAGCGTTGTGGTATCAAGCAGGTTAATAACATTGCAACCTGGAGCAGAGGGTACCGACGTATGGATTACAAGCGTTTATTATGGAGGCGGTCTCAATGATTACCGATTGGTAGTAGGAGGATGGGCAGATTCATACTATTCCATGATTAAGTTTGATTTGACCAATTTGCCATCTAACGTTCAATCTGCCAAGATAATGCTTTTTTCGTTTCCAAAAACAAATGCATATTCTCATACCACTATGTATTTGCATAGGATAACATCTGCTTGGGATGAGTCTACAAAATGGAGTAGCCAACCTTCTACAACACGAATCGGCACGATCCCGGCAGCAGCGGATAACCAATGGTATGAGATAGACATAACCAACTTGTATAATGACTGGAAGAATGGCACATATGCCAATTATGGTATCCAACTGAGGCCATCCAGCACCAATAATGCTTTCAATACATTTTATAGCAGCGACTACACGGACAATCCATCATTAAGACCTAAACTGGTTATTAATCCTTAGAAGTATATAGTTAAGCTATTTGATAGCAGTGCTGAAATATGATTTTTGCTTTTTGCATACGCTTGGCAATCGATTACGAGAATTTGCTACATCGCGAAGCTGGCGCATGGGCTGATGATCAGAATAGCCTAAATCCCATTTTGGGAAAGAAAAAAACGTTGACAGAAAACATCTTTGCCGCAGAATAGTAGCGGGAGTTAAATGATGAGAATCGTCAAGGCAGCCTTGGCTGTATTTGTTTTCGTATGTGCGGCGGCACTGCTGGACGCTCAGCGGATCAGCAATATCCGGGTCAAACAGGATGAGGAGCTGTGTTATTACACGATCACCTTTGATCTGGAAGGTCTGGCAAGCAAACAGTATCAGGTTACAGCCCTTCCCCGTAAAGGGGGCAGGGAACTTAAAGATGCCCGTTACTTTAGAGGGGAGGGGATTACTCAGCCCTGTTTCCCCGGAAGGGACCGGCAGCTTTTTTGGAATCCGCTGCTGGAAGGCGAGGAACCTCAGGGCTGGCAGTTTGGGTTGAGCGCTGTGGTATCAGACTGGGTTTATGTTGAAGGCGGAAGCTTAATGATGGGCTCAAATGATGGTGAAGATGACGAAAAACCGGTGCATAAGGTGACGGTTTCACCTTTCTGGATTGGCAAATATGAAGTCACCCAGGCGGAATGGAAAGAGGTGATGAATTCCAATCCTTCATACTGGAAAGGCGACCAGTTGCCAGTGGAACAGGTGAACTGGTTTGACGCGGTGGATTATTGCAACAAACTTAGTATCAAAGAAGGCCTGACTCCCTGCTACAGCGGCAGTGGCAAATACATCACATGCGACTGGACTGCAAACGGCTACCGTCTGCCCACCGAGGCGGAGTGGGAATTTGCAGCCCGGGAAGGAGTTAAGGACAAAGGTTATATGTATTCCGCTTCCAATGACATCAATTCCGTAGCCTGGTATTGGGACAATGCCGGAAAGCAGACCCACAGTGTGGGAAGCAAGGCTGCCAACGAGCTTGGCATCTATGACATGAGTGGTAATGTGTGGGAATGGTGCTGGGACTGGTATGATGAAGGCTACTATGCCAAGAGCCCGGGCCTCGACCCGCGTGGGGCGGACTCTGGCTCGTACCGCGTGCTGCGTGGAGGTTCTTGGCTCAACGACGACAACTTCTGTCGGGTTGCCAATCGCTTCATCTTCAATCCCGATTGCAGTTACAACAACTTCGGTTTTCGTGTATCCAGGGCTAAATGATTTTGCGTTTTTATTTTGTTCTTTTTCTTTTTAATGCATTGGCGCAATAAAGTTCTTGACAAGTCTTTGCTGCGAGGTAAACAGCACCTTGAGGGTGTAAATAATGAGGATGAGATGAAAAAGATAGTTTTGACCTTGTTGGTAACTGTAGCGTTGGGCCTGCTGGCAGCGGGAGCGGCGGAAGAAGCTGCTGCCCTTAAGGGCTGGCTGGACCAACCTTTTTCTGCCGCGGCTCTGGAGGCGGAACGGGAAGCCAAGCTTGCCGCCCAGAAAAATCCCGTGAAGGGAGAATTTGAAACCACAGCCCAGTTTGAGCAGCGCAAGCGGGATTCCGCCAGAGTGCAGGCGGAGATCAAGGCGGAGTATGAGGAGAAGATCCGGGACGCCCGGGCGGCTTACGAAGCCAACACGCAGCGTCTGCGCCAGCGTCTGCAGGTCATCCTGGGGCAATCAAGGGAGATTGTGGAACTGAGCAGCACACCGGGAACCTACGATCCGGACCTGCAAAAACTGCCGGTAAACACCAGCGAGAAAAAGTTTGAGATAGTGGTACCCCTGTCCCTCGCAGAGGGTGTGAAAAAGAATTACTCCCAATACAAGCTCAAGGTAACCCGCCAATTGGACGATGACCTGCGTTGGGCCTATCTGGAAGCGCGTTTGGAAGGCCCGGCGGGACAGTTTAGTTCCACGGACAAAGCCCCGGCACCGGGCAAGGTTTCCGTTTCAGGTGGCATTATTCCGCCGGATCTGGTGACGAGCCAGAGCTATTCGGAACCCAGCGGCAACAACTACTTGGATGCCGAAGAGACAGCGCAGGTGCTGATTACTGTTCGAAACAAGGGCAAAGGCGACGCCTACGCGGTGACTGCCAATCTGGAACTGTTCAGGGCGGCCGGGGTGAGTTGCGATCCCAGCCTCTACTTCGGGCAGATCGCGCCCGGCGGCGAAAGCAGCAAAACCCTCAAGCTGAGAGCCGGTTCCACGGTCGAGGACGGCCAGGCGGAACTGAAAATCACCTTTAGCGAGCAGAATGGCTTTCCCCCCGATCCCCTGGTTTTGAAATTCGACACACGGGCTTTGCGGCCGCCAGACATCTACATTGCCGATCTCGGCATCGATGACTTTAACCAGAATCTCAAGATCGAGCCTGCTGAGCCGGTGGAGATAACCTTGCGTGTGCACAACAAGGGCAGCGGCCCTGCCAGGGCTGTGGTTGCCGATGTGTTGAGGGGCGAGGGAGTGTATCCCAGCGCGGGAAACAGCAGGAGCAGCTTTGATCTGGGAGACATCGAATCCGGAGACTACAAGGATTTCACCTTTGGCATCGTAACTGCCAAGACGGCAACCGCTCTGGACATCAGGATCGACCTGAAGGAAAGCCGTCCCCAATTCAGCAAACTGGCCCAACCTCTAAACCTGGCTTTGAACAAGATCGAGCAAACCACCCAGCAACTGGTGGTGAAAGGCAGGGAAAGCGGCGGCAGGATCGCCCAGGCGCCAAACCTGAGCAGCGATGTGGACCGGGACATCCCGGTGTTGGCCAAACCGGACCGCAACCGCTGGGGCGTGATCATCGGCATCGAGAATTATCAGAAGGTGAACGCGCCGGTGCCCTTTGCCAGAAGGGACGCCCTGATCATGAAGGACTATTTCATCAATATTCTGGGTATTCCAGAGGAAAATATCTACACCAAGACCAACAATGACGCTTCCAAAACAGAGTTCAGCACCATCTTCGGCCCCCGGCTGGCCAAAAACGCCAGCGGCAAAGACAACGAGGTCTTTGTGTATTACAGCGGGCATGGAGTGCCGGACAACAGAGGCCGTGAAGCGTATTTGCTGCCCTACGACGGGATTCCGGAGTATCCTGAGACTTCCGGCTACGGGCTACAGACCCTCTATACCGATCTGGGCAAACTCAACGCCAAGCATGTGACCATCTTTCTGGATAGCTGTTTCAGCGGCCGCAACCGCGACAACCAGAGCATCCTGACCGGCGCCAAAGCGCTGGTGATAACTCCCGAACTGCCTTCCGTGGCGCCGGGGATGACGGTTTTCTCCGCGGCTGGAGGCCAGCAGATGGCAAATGTGTATGAAGACCAGCAACACGGGCTTTTCACCTACTATCTGATGAAAGGCCTGCGCGGCGAAGCCGACGCCGACAATGATAAGAACATCACACAGCAGGAACTGAACAACTATCTGAGGCAAAACGTGACTTCAATATCCCGCCGGCTGGACCGGGAACAGGAACCGCAACTTATGAGTTCCGATCCCAAACGGGTGATAGTGAAGCTGAAATGAAGACCAGCCGTGTAATACTGATAGTCAGCCTGATCCTGAGCGCTTTGATGGCGGGTTCATGCGCGGGAAACCGCGGCAAAGCAAACATAGCAACCCAAGGAGACGCTTCCAGATCCAGAGCGGCCGCGGAGGCAGCATTTGAAGGCCGGAGTGGGAACCTGGCAGAAGCAGGTAGGGCTGAAGATAAAGACCCACAGCCTGTAACGGCTGGGCGCGGCAAAGAACAGCGCCGGCCTGACCTGAAGGAAGATTTGCAACCGGGCTGCACGGTGAAGGTGCGGATCGACACCACCCTGGTCTTTGCTGAAGACACCTCACCCAGCGAAGCGCGCGCCAAAGCTCTGCGCATCTTGCGCGAGGAAGCCCTGAACAGGGCGCTGCCGGTGGATGTTCATATCAGTTCCATGGTGTCGGATATGTATGTGGAACGTAACGCCCGCTTTGACGAGAACACCGCTTCGAGTGTGTTTGTCATCAGTTCAGCGGGGGGCAGCTTCAAGAGCGAAAGGGTGTTGGATTACAGCTTTCAGCACGATAGAAATAACAGCTCTGTTGTGTATTGGCTGAGTTATGAGGCAGAGATTGAAGCTTTGTCCAGAGGTTACAATTCCTCGCTGGATCTGAAAATGGAGATTAGTTCCACTTTGCTGAAACCCGGTGAGCAAAGCCATCTGAAGATCAGCGCAAATGAAGACGGGTATCTCTATCTCTTCGATTTTTATCCTGATAATACTGTGGTTATGCTAATCCCCAACGCTCAGGTCGGCGAAGTGCGGCTCAGCAGGAACGAAGCCTGGAAGGCCTGGATCACGGGGATGTTGCAACCGGGTAAAGACTATAGCATAGAAACCCTCTATGCGGTGTTCAGCACAGAGCCGCTGACGGGCTGGGAGGTTTTTAAAAGCAATGTGGATACACAAAACCTGGTCTTCTCCGGAGGCGAGGAGAGCTTTATCCTCTTTCAAAAATGGCTCAATCGCAGCGATCCAGCCCGCCGGGTGGAAAAAATGTCGCAAATCCACGTTATGAAAGAGCTATAGGGTGATTATTAGACATGTGGGAATCGCATCGTGGCAATATTGCTCCACTACTACACAAAAATGAAATCCAATCCGATTGGAAATATACGCAATGAGGTGCAAAATGAAGAAACTAATCGTGGCCGTTTCTCTGTTGTTTGTTTCCGCAGTCCTGATGGGAACTGCGTTTGAAGATTTTGTAAGGGCTTTGGGCAGTGATCTGGCAGATCAGGTGGAGGCAGATTCCCGCCTGGAAATGGTGTTGGACAGGACGGAAGCCCGTCAGGCCAATGCGCAGCAGGCAGATCCGATGTACGCATTTGTGAGGGAATTGCTATACACTGAACTGAGTAACTCCCAAACACTGCATCCCCTGAACCCAGCCAAGACCGATCCCCTGCTGAAAAAACTGGGCGGTAACCAGCGGGAGTATCATTTCTTTGATCAACTTGGCCTGGATGTGTTCAACTCTTTGAACACCGTCACCGACGCCCTGCTGGAAATCAGGATCACCGATCTGGATAAGCTGGTAAAGTTTGAACTGACACTGACGGATGCCAAGACGGTATCGGAGCTGGCCAGGGTGCAAGGTGAATATCCCGCGGATGCGCAGACCGACAAGCTGCTGGGTAAAACCCGGCCTCCAATAAAGGTAGCAGCCAAGCCTCTGCCCAAACCGGAGACCCCGCCGGTCGTAGTGCAGGGCAAGCTGATCCTCAGCGAGGATTTTTCAGCTTATGAGGAAGGAGATCCTTTGCCCGACTGGGGCAAAAACCTGGTAGTGGTGAAGACCACCGAGGGCAAAAAGTACGTGGGCAGCCAGATCAATGGTAAGCACGTTCTGGGCAAGGAACTCAGGCTCCCCGATTCCTTTTCGTTCAGCTATGCCTTTTCCCGGGTGGTGGACAACCCCTGCCTGGTATTTTATGACAGCGAGGGATCAGAGGTCAAGGTGGTGCTGGCAAGAAACTGGAACGGATACTGGGTCTCAATCAGCGGTTCGGTGGCCAAGCATTTTCATTGCGAGAACATAAACCAGTTCAGGATTACCCGCGAAGGCGCCACTTTCAAAGTGTACATCAACGGAAAATATATGCTGAGCGGCGTCTATGAAGACTTCAAGGACATCGCCGGTTTCAGGCTGGACCTGTATCAAGGTCAACTATATTCGGATTTTGAGATCAAGAAGATGTAGGTAAGTTCATATGCGAAGGATCTTGATTGTTCTGCTCCTGGGATTTGCCTGGGTGAATGTATTCTGCGCCAAAAAGACCATCAATGCGCAGAATACGATATATATCGACTACGCCTTATCACAAGCATGCAATGAAGAGATAGGTAAAAAAATTATATCTCAAGTACTTAAGCCCTACTACCGTGAGCATAATTGCCTGAAAGCCGATAAAAAAAACCCCTACGATATACGAATAATCGTACATGCAGAAGGAACTTATAGCCCATTTAGCAAGCCCAACATACTCAACTATCAATATCTACTTACTTATCGGAATAACTTAGACGAAATAGTTGGACAACTTAGGGGCTCTTTCAAACGTTTCGCACTATATTCTTTTGAATTGAAAGCAGAAATACCCAATCTGAAAGAGCTTTCAATCCGAAGTTTGGTTCCCTACAAAGATGTTGCGATTACCGAAGACGTAGATCTAAGGCGTTTGGGCATTGCTCCTCCTAAAACAGATGATAAGAAATCGGCAAGTTATAAGAAACCGGAATACAGCTACTACATTGATTTGGATTTGAAAAAGAACGAAGGAATACATGCGGGACGCACAGAAAGTGGCATTAGGGACTTCCTGGATGAGATCAAAAAAGTTGAAGCAGTGACCTTCAGAAAAACAGAAAACATGGAAGATGCTGATATCATTCTTAGGTTCACACTGCTTGCCAGCAAAGAAACTAAAGGAAATAGAAAATCGGTTAGGTATAGGGATGGTCAAGAGTATTATATAAACATACCTACCCTTACAAAGAGGATTGACTACCAGTTCGACGTTCTTATCCCACATGAACGGATTTATAACGAATTTTATACAGTTGCCTCTTTTCCTGGTAGTACATCTGCAGTAGCGGACGAACCGGTTAAATATCTATTCAAATTTGATTTTGACGTGATTTCAATGAGGAATTTTGCTACCTATGCTCAGTTGGGGCATGATAATCGCATAGCCAGGTTTGGCGACAGCCAGTTTTATTGGTTAGGATCCCTTATTCCTGATGACAAAGAAGGTGCTGGAACGACAAAGGCTATGGATGTCTTATCCTCTGACAAGGCTTTCGACCAGGTTACACAACTGGCACAGCAATATCTCAACGATGATTTCCTGGCCCCTCGCCCACCCATCGACATCGCCGCGATGGTGCCCCCCAAAGTGGTGCAGGATACTCTGCCTCCCTGCCCGGTCTTGGAGAAAGACCAGTTTGAAACTACCCTACAGTTTGAACAGCGGGTGGCAAAAGCAGAGGCGGACAGACAGGCAAAAGTGAACGTTCTGGCAGCAAAATACGAAAAAGAGACACTTGCCCGCAACGCAGTGCTGGAAAAGCTGTCCACCCTCCACGAAAGCGACTTGGCATGTATTGAGGAAGAACAAGCTCTCAAGCAACAAAACCTGGGCAATGTCTATGCCGACATCATGCACAAGGCCTTCACGGAAGTGATGGGAACAGCAAGAATCCGCGACCTACGTTATGACGCGGACAATCAGACCATGCATGGATACTTCTTTTCACCCGCCACGGGATACTCGTTGGGATTCAAGCAAGAGATGGATGCCGATCTGGCCCGCAGATACTACGAGAAACAGAACGAAATCCTGCCAATTCTCACTTATAAAGTACTTTTCGAGGCAGCCGACAACTCGATCTCGAATCAGCAACTGCAACTGATGGAGATGAAGACATTGTTTGAAGGCTGTTTCTATCCAGCCGAATTGAGCCAGGAAGCATATCAACCGCCAGTGGTCAGCTTCCGCATTCAGGAAAAGAAAGTGGGATCGGAGCTTCACCAGCCGGATCTGACCCTGCAGAATCCCGTGTTGCAGGACAGAATCAAAGTGGAAAGCCTGCGGGTTCGGGACAAGAGCCTCAATGCCAGGGATGATCTGGCCGATCTGATCGCCAGGCTGCCCCAGGCTTCAGTGGATGAGAAGAAATGGCTGTTTGCCGTGGGTGTTGAAAACTACCGCGAGACAGAGCCTGTTTTCTGCACCCTGAACAGCACCGAAGGATTCGTGCAGACAGCGGTTAAAGTGCTGGGCATCAAGGATTCGCATGTTGAGATACTCAAAGACCAGGATGCCACCGCCACGTTGATCAAAGCAAGGCTCAGACGAATGCTGGAAAGGGTAAAGGCGGGTGACACGGTTTACTTCTACTTTGCCGGGCATGGCATGCTCTCCCCAGATGCCAGGCAGGGGGGTACCAGAAAAAATCCGGAATATGAGACCTACCTGTTGCCTTACGATGGAGTTCCCCTCTACATATCCAGCGAGCCGGAAATGAAGATCACTTCGATCTACAAGCAGCTTACTGATTCCCGCGCAGAGAAGGTCATTTGCTTTATCGATGCCTGTTTCAGCGGCCAGTCCGAATACGGGCCTCTTTTACCGAAGGGCGAATTTGCCGCCAGCATCCTTGTGCCTAAGGAGCCGAGCTACGACAAAACAAAAATGGTGCTTTTCTCCGCCACCGACAAGGGACAGACGGCAAGAAGCTATAAAGAGAAAGACCACAGGCTGTTCAGCTACTTCCTCATCAAAAGCCTGATACAGATGGGAAACACCAATCCCTCCGCCAGAGAACTGTTCGACTCCTTTGCTGAGAACGTCAGCAAACAATCCCAGGAGTATAGAGGTGATTACGACCAAGATCCCCAGATCAGCGGCAATCAAACCATGCTTATCAAATAGGATATGCACATGAAAACGATACCTGTTTGTCTGATATTGGTCCTTTGTTTTATGGTTCTGGCTGCAGCAGCTAAGAATATACCGATTCCGGACTGGTACCTGAACAGGTCCTTGCAAACCAGGGAAAACGAGCTGATTGGCTATGGCAGCGACAGATCCCCGGAAAAAGCAAGAGCGATTGCCAGAAAGGAAATAGCACTGCAGATCGAAGTGCAGGTGAGATCTGAAGGCAGATTCACTTTATCCGAAATCAACGGCGTGGTAGACGAGACTGCGGAATTGATGATCTCCGAGCAGGTCAACATCAATCTGGAGTCCGTGTATATAATCAAAGAAAAGGAGCATAAAAAGATCTACTACTGCGCGCTGGGATATGACAATTCGCCCATCGTCAACAGGTTTGCCAAGTTGCTGGCAACAGCAGACGTACAGAGGGAAACACACAACAACTACCTGCGGCAAACACCATTTATGAAAGACTTGGGAAAGATTTCAGGCCAGATGGCTGATATCAGCCTGCAGCGCTCCAAGAAGCGCTGGTGGATATCCTGCGGAGATGTTGTCATGCCCCTGCCTGCTCTGGAGATAGACCAGCTCTTCACTCAATACAGCGCTCCTGGGATCAACCTGCAAAGCTCTATTCCTTCTCCCTTCCCTGAAGGCACAAGATACCAGTTGGAACTGCGGGGTAGGGATCCCGGCTATTACTCGCTGTTTATCGTATATGAAAATGGGATGACCTGCCTTTTAGAAGGTAACCGCCTCCTGCCCGAGCAGGGGATCTGTCAGTTTCCAGAGGGTAATCTGGAAATGATGGCTAATCTATTGGCTCCAGGCAAGACCACGGTCGATCAGGTGGTGGCGGTTTTCTCGCCCGGACCTCTTGATTTTTCCAGATTCAATGACCTATCCGCTCAGATTGTGGAACATGAAAGCTACTACCGCTTCGGCGATCTGATCGATCTGCTGGGGCAGCCGGAACTGGAATTCTCTACTCTGCTGCTTCATACAATACCTAATTAGTGTAATATGGCTACTCCTTTCAGGAATAATGAGATGCTGAGAGTAAACCTCCATGAGGAGCAACATGATGACTAAATGGACCACCCCGTGTTGGGGCGGTTCAACTATAAAGACAAGGAGAAAAAGATGAACAAAGGCAAAGTGTTACTGGTGTTGGGCTTCCTGTGTGCAATGCTGGTACTGGCCAGCTGTGGCGGGAATAAAGCATACCGTGCTGACGGGCCTTATCCAGATTGGTATTTGTCCCAAAACGAACCTGATTATGTGTGCACTTATGGTTTTGCCACCACAGTTAATCAAAGAATGTCGGTGGAAAGCGCACGGCAGAATGCTTTGGATGAAGCGGCAAGGTATGTTCAAGTGAAAGTGGACGCTATGTTAAAAGACTTTCTACAGGAAGCAGGGGAAGTGGACCCACAAGTGCTTTCTCTAACCGAGACTGCTTCAAAAAGCGTTGCAAGTGAAAAATTCTCTGGTGTGTTGCCTGGTAAACTGGATACGAAGGAAGTTCAGGTGGATGGTGAGCGGCGCTACACAAGCTACATCCAAATGAAGATTCCCTTAAAACAGGTCAATAAAAAAGTGCATGATTTTGTGCGCAACGAAGAGGCCATGTACAGCGAATTTAAGGCCACCCAGGCATTCAAGGAGTTGGAGCGTTCAATAGAAAAAGATTGAACTCTTCCTCAACCACGAAAATGTTGAACTTGCGTGTAACGGTGTTTTGTCTGATATCTAATCAATAACTTAGACAGACAGAACCCGTTACGCGTGAGTGATTGCCCGCGGGCAAAGGCAGGACTTATGGCCAACACAAATGTCGCTTCGTTTTCAAGCAGGCTGCTGAGTAGCGCTCTGCTCGCCCTGCTGATCTTGACAGTTTTCCTGGCTCTGAGTTGCAGCGCGAATCTTACCAAGCAACAACGCCTGGCCAAGCTTCCCTTTTGGAAACAATCCGAAAAAGGGGAGGATTATATCTACGTATATGGTTCTGCCGCAAAGCTAAACCAAAGAATGTCCTCCAAGGCGGCCGAAGCGGACGCCTACGCAGAGCTGGGAAAGGTGCTGGAAGAACGGCTGGGATCCTTGGCCTGCCAATATTGGCAGGAAGCAGGGTTGGATGATGATGGGTTGCGAGCGCGGCTGGATGGAGTAGTAAAAAAGGTGGTTTCCTATCACCTGACGGGCAGTTATAATGATCAGATGGAAACAAGGCTGGTCGGCAAAAAGGCAAAGCAACGCTTTGAGAGCTATGTGCGCCTGGCTGTTCCCAAGGAAGGGCTATACAAGACCATGTTTTTACTGATCAGCGAAGATGACATCCTCCTGCGGAAACTGGTGGACTCCGCATCTTTCAGGACGATGGCGCCCGGACAGCAGATTGATAATACAAAAGAAACTTCGGAGGAAAACTAATCAACTTGCAAGGAGTTGGGTCCTTGCCAAAACAACAAGGAGTATATCATGGTAAAGTGCGACATGTCCCTGAGGATGCTGATCCTTATTCTTGGTGTGTGGTTTTTGGCTTTCAGCCTGAACGGTAATGCAAAAAATATAGCAAATTATGGGATTGAAGAAAGAGATTGGGTCGGAGTATCCGTCGGAAGAGGAGAAAGTGCCCAAAAGGCAGTATCAGATGCAATAGCCCAGCTATCTCCAATACTGGCGTCTTGGTGGGTTGCATCTTATGACAGACAGTACATGGCTTTTGGCTCTGAAATCGAGGATAAGTTTATTGGTAAAATCGATAAGGATGAAATCTCCCACTACGCGTATGAGAGCCTGGGATTTATCCAGAAAAGTATTGATAAAGCTGAGCAATATAAAGGTAAAAGTAAGCTAAGCTCAAGTACAGGAATCGTCTACAATGAAATGGCGATAGAAAAAATCGGCTCAGAATTCTATGCGGATTTGTCGGTTGCGGTTTCTTGGAATGGAATCAAAACGTTATTCTATAATGATATTGTCAAAGACCCTAATCTTTACAAGTATTTACAGGCCTCACCCTCATTTCTGGCTTTGGAAGCCGAGGTCCTGCAACGGCGGGAAGCGGCACTACAAAAGATGGAAAGTGAAATGCCTGTCGACAAAACCATGGAATCCCTGTTCAACGAAGATGAGGCTGACTACCGCTATTATGGCTTGGCACAATACGAGCAGGGTTCAAAAATGCCGGATACCACCAAACAGGTTGAGGACCTCTCCATGAAAAAGTTTAAAGCTGGCATAGAAAACAAGCTGTCGACCAAAACCAAACTGTTTGCCAAGGAAGCTAAACTGCCATCATCGCAAAAGCTGGATGAGATCGCCAAAACTGTCGCGCATTCTCTCGATGCCGGCAAGCTCAGGAGCGTCATCAAGCAATATACGGCCGAGAATAAAGATGCTCCGGTGGAAATCGTCGTGGCCTATCTATATCCCAAAGCACTGGTCTGGACCATGCTGGAAGATAGGATCCTCCAGGATAAAGACCTTGCAAAACAGCTAAAAGCCTCAGCCGCTTTTGTCGATTTCCAAAAAGACAGCGCGGCTTTGAAGAAGACAGCGGCTGCCTCAGATGCAGATGAAAACACCATCAGCGACCAGAAGCTGGAGGAAATGCGGAAGACCTTTGAAAAGGGATTGAGGTAAACCGGAATCCAACTGCTTTCCTGCAGATGAGTCCCTGTGAAGATACCAAAAAAGCCAACAGTGTCGATCCCATAAGGAAATGACCATGAGAGAATTATGGCTCATATAACAATAGAGTTGTTAGAAACGCGTCATCCCAGCGCAGGCCGGGGTAAAGCAAGACAATTAACAACATTTATGTCATCAGTATCATTTGGTTATGAAAGAAAGGATTTCAGCCTTCCCTGAAATAATGATAATGCAGAATCACGTTTATCCACCATAAATGAACTTGAAACAAAATTTATGGATATATGGAGCTGCAAACTCTACCGCGCGCTGATTTGCCGCTTTGCTGGATATGGATACATTGAGGAACTTGCTCTCGCACATATTTGTTTTCTTTATTCAAACAGTGAACAGAGGCAAGATTCAAACATTGTAAACATATCGGATTAGGAGTATTGAAAGAAATGTAGTTGCTACTTAGCCAACATGTAATCGATGATTTTCTTTCTTCTGGTGTCTCTAATACCTTGATGAGCTTTGATTTTTGCTT
>JGI24709J26583_10002514_pt1 | contig 15064 bp, 9 predicted proteins | sample BioPla2DNA1_FD_26583 | JGI IMG/M metagenome (IMG submission 26583) | reverse complement strand
GTTGCACACTTAAGACAGACACACTCATCCGGCAAACTTTCTTTACAGGTCATGTCAGCTTTGAAATAGCCTTCTACCCACTCAGAAACATTGCCAGTCATATCGTAGATGTGCTCACCGTTTTCAACGATCAAATCATCAATGCTGGACATAACCTTAGCAGGCGACGAAATTCCGGTGCAGAACATCAAGCTCACCCTGTAAGCTTCCCTGTCGCATTTATTAATATCAATGTTTGGGTCAGAAATTGGCCAAGGTCGCTTTCTTTCAGCAGTTGTGGCCTGACCAACAGCAGCTCTTTCCCATTCAACCTCCGTTGGTAGGCGTCTACCGTGGAAATTACAGTACTCACGGGCCATATCCAAGGTTACGTTCACGACTGGGAAATCATCATAAAGCGGGTTACCGTAGTAGTCTTCGATACCGAGCGTATTAAAGTACTTGGGTTCCCTACAGCCTCCCAACTCGACGCAGTGCCGATACTGAAGGTTTGTAACTTCATGCTGCTCAATCAGGAAGGGCGCCACATCAACCTTGACGGCTGGATAAGTGCTTGGCATTCCAAAGGCATCTTTACAGCTTTTAGGGGTCTCATTGGCATTGTAGCAAGGAGCCTCATCGCCAAACAAAAACAACCCCCCTTTGATCTTCACCATTTTGGTCGGCTCTGGAGGTGTAACCCCTGTAACGCAAGAGACCGCCAACAAAACGGTAACAATGCTTATCCAAAGGCGATTCATCGCAAACTCCTAAACGCTAGAAGGTTCCAGTAGCCCCAATCCATGCAGTCTCACCATCGTATCCACCAACAAGGACTGGGCGGCGATTAGAATCGGAAACCCTATCTTCAGGGCGCACTGCCGAACGGGCCCCCTCCCAAATCAGAAGACTGGTACCCAAAACTGCCAAACCAGCACCAACTCCATAACCAACATATGCCCACGTACGGTAAGTTTTGAAGTCATCGGAATCAGTGAATTTTTTGGCGGCCTCAGAGCGCATCCAGATGCCAGCGCCTGCAGCCCCACCACCTAGAATTAGGGACGTAATCCCAAGCCCACCACGCCATGAAAATGGTTTCTTACGCAAGTATAAATTGGCGTCTACCGCATACTCACCTTCAGGTGTAACTTCAATAGTTTGCTGGAATTGAGTGTATTTCTCTTTTTCGATGATAATTTGGTGAGTTCCAGCCTCAACCACCAGCGGCTCGTAAAATGGGGTGACTGCTACAACCTTACCATCAACGTAAATTCTGGCGTTTCGAATATTGGACTTGACGTGCAAAATACCCTCTTTGCGAATCCTTTCCATTGAAAAAGTCATACTCAAGGGAGCTCGTGAACGCACTGTAAAGCCCTGGGATAAAGTATGGAATCCAGCTTTTTCCAGCCGGACAGTGTGGTTTCCCTCAGCCAAGTGAATGGAGACTGGCGTCTGACCAACCATCTGATCCGAGTCGTCTATGAAAACGTTGGCGCCCTCTGGATCTGACGATATATTGATCTCTGGCAGAGATATGTACGCCTTTTCCTTCATCAGGGCAATTGTGCTTTCAACGTCTTTGACGTCGCCTGGAGCCTCTCCCACCATCTTTTCATGCAACTCAAGATAGCCGCGAAAAGCATCTGCCGCCTTTTGATATTCCGCCGCTTTTTCATAAGCTTTTGCGAGGTTATAAAGAATCGAATAGTGTGGGAATAGCTTGTGAGCCTCTTCAAATGCCTTCACCGCCTCTACGTATTGACTGTTACCATAAAACTCAAGCCCTTCATTGGCCAAGCGGCTGGCCTTAGCCTTTGGGTCATCTGACCTGGATGAATCTTCTGAGTCAGCCTGTTGCGTGTCGGTTTGTGCAGACTCTGCGGCAGATTGTGAAGAGCCGCTTTCTTCGGGATTAGCCTGAAGGGACGAATCGGTGGACGCTCGTGCCAGATGGCTCCATCCCATAAAAGCCAACGTTACAAGCAGGCAACAGGTTTTAGTTACCATATTCATAGCTACCACTCCGGCATTACGATTGTCACAGTTCCAAACCAGTCGTAATTACTCTTCATCTTTCATCTGCACTCTTAGTTGGCGGCGAAGAAGCCCGATTAGCCATTCGGTTGGCCCAAGAAAAATGTACACAGCCCCAAACGCCAATAACGTATAGGAAGCTTTGATTTTTATCATGGCAATAATCAGGCTGGAAGCCAAAAGCATCAAAGCAATCCTGGTACCAAGCCCAGCGTTAATCTGTTTGAAATTGCGATATCTAACGTTGCTGACCATCAGCAAGCCCATTGCAATCATTGTCACCATAAATGGGATGATTCTTGAACGCTCTGAAACCCCAAGATCCGACATACCCCAAGCCAGAGTCGCGACGATACCTGCGGCAGCTGGAATGGGCAATCCAGTAAACCATGGGGTAGGTTTGCTGCGCCTTTCAGTCATAACGTTGAAACGAGCCAGCCGCATCGCCCCACAGGCAACGTAGATAAAGGCAATCAAAAGACCGACCCAGCTAACCTCCATATGACTCAAGGCAAAGGAGTAGCCCAAAATACCAGGCGCCACCCCGAAACTAATCACATCGGCCAAGGAATCCAGCTGGACTCCAAATTTCGTCTCCGACCTAGTCATCCGGGCCACGCGACCATCCAAACCATCAGCAATCAAGGCAACCAAAATCGCTATGGCGGCTCGCCTAACACCTGTACTTCCACCACCTTCCATTACTGAGGCTATCGCAAACAGTCCAAAGAAAACGCTGGCGAGAGTAAAAAGGTTTGGCAGAATATATTTGCTCTTTCGCAGATCCATCGTTGAATTCTACAACCTGACGACGGTAAAATCAAAGGCGCACGCGCCTTGTCCAGGTAATAACCGAAATCTTCACCCTTTACAATCAATTTACAAGTTGTGTCATAATTTTTAATCCTTGCTGTTTTGCAGTAAGTGCTGATATTTTGATTCGCCCTTTCGATTTTGGGGAGGTTCGTGTGGCTCGTTGGTTAATTACTGGTGGTTCTGGTTTTTTGGGTATCAATCTGGCGCGACATCTTTTACAAACGGGACATGAAGTCGCGACCTTGGACAAGCTTGGCTTCGATTACAAAGATACTGTAGACAAAGTCACTCACTATCAGATTGACGTCAGAAATCGCGATGCTGTGGACAGGTGTATTGCCACAGGATTTGACGTAGTTGTCCATGGAGCGGCCGCTCTACCCCTTGAATCTAAAAAGGAAATTTTTAGCACAAACGTTGATGGCACCAGAAACGTCCTTGAATCCATCGAAAGACACAAAGTTCCTCGCTCGGTCTACATCTCATCGACTGCTGTTTATGGATTGCCAGATCATCACCCCCTGCTTGAAACTGACCCGATGATTGGGGTTGGTCCTTATGGCGAAACCAAGATCATCGCCGAGGCTATGGTCAAAGACTTTCGCAAAAAAGGGTTGACCATAACAACTATCAGGCCTAAATCGTTTATTGGCCCTGAACGTCTTGGGGTTTTTGCAATCTTTTACGATTGGGCTGCCACTGGACATTCATTTCCCATGATTGGGCGTGGAAAAAATCTGTACCAGTTGTTAGACGTGGAGGATCTGTGCACAGCCATTGTGGCAGCCGCTGAACACCCCGATGCAGAGGCGGTAAACACCGAGTTCAATATTGGTGCGATCGAATTTCAGACGATGAGGGAAGACTATCAAGTGGTCCTGGATAGAGCTGGTTTCGGGAAGAAAATCCGCAGTTCTCCGGCCAGTCTGGTGGTGCTTGGCCTGGAAATTTTAGATATATTGGGACTTTCACCCTTGTATCCGTGGGTATACAAAACAGCCACTAAGGACAGTTTTGTTTCGGTAGAGAAGGCCGAAAAAGTTTTGGGATTCGTTCCAAAATATTCCAACAAGCAGGCTCTTATTAGGAACTTCGAGTGGTACTTGGCAAACAAGGAATCATTCGAAAGTGCTGGAGGAACCAGTCACAGAGTGCCTTGGAAGCAGGGAATCTTAGGCATAGTAAAGAAATTCTATTAGATCCAAAATCCTTACTGGAATCTGACTCAAAGCCAAAACCGTTCAAAGCCAAAATCAAGAGCGTACCAAGCCTTAACCATCAATTCAGGCAACGATTATTTTAGATTTGAAAGGAATATGGAGGGAGTCACATTTTTCTAGTAGCGACGATCACGGCCCCAGCCACCGCGGTCACGGTCGCCATAGCCGCGGTCACGGTCGCCATAGCCACGATCACGGTCGCCATAGCCACGATCACGGTCGCCGTAACGGTCACCGTAACCACCGCGATCACCGTAGCCACCACCACGGGGTCCACGCTCTTCACGCTCACGTGGGAAATCGACCTTAATAGTACGGCCATCGAGCATTGTGCCATCAAGAGCATTCTTCGCATTTTGCGCAGCTTCGTCTGTTGTAAAAGTTACGAAGCCAAAACCTTTTGAGCGCCCAGTCGCTCTGTCAACAATGATCCGCACTTCCTCGATTTCGCCGAACTCTTCGCACGCAGCTTTCAGGCTAGCCTCGGTTGTCCCCCACGCCAATCCACCAAAGAACAGCTTGTTACCCATGGAAACCCACTCCTTAAGAAACACTTTTTCACGGGGAAGCCGCCTCCCCGTAGGCTGCCCGCACCTGCGGGCTTAGGAGACAAAGATCCACCCAACCCCAAAGACCCCAAAATTTCCTGAAAGCGTGGATACCACGGTGCACAAGACACAACGGTGACTAAGCGAACAAGAAGACACTGGGAGCAAAACACGGGTCAAGGCAGGACTACCACCTCCAATAACCTTGGCAGTATACACCTGTCGAAAACTCGGGTCAAGGGAATAATTTCAGTTATTTGAGTTATTTTTGGATGGCCATTTTCCCGAAAACTTTTCAAAAAATCATTGAAAAGACACAAGCGCAACAGAAAAGGCTTCTTGCTTGTAATAATTCGTGTCTGTTGAAGAATAAGCGTTGAAATTAAAGCCTGGGGTTTTCGAGCAAGTCAAATTAAGCCTCTTGGTTCCATCTGCTATTGGGGTATAGCCATGAAAAATCCTGGCAAAATCTGGAAGAGGTACTGACCTGACCTGACCTTGAGCCATAATTACCCAAAAGGTATAGCCAGTGGGACCAGAAAGCAAAAGTTGTTGATAAGATGGCTGAATAGCACTTTCCAAAGTCCAGCTGATGCCGTTTTTAGCCCAAAATGAGTTTTCAACTGGCTCTACTATTTGGGGAAAACCCATAGCCTGAGGCAAGTAAGTGTAGTACCGACCGGCCACAAGCAGGCGCCCACCAAATTGGGCAGCGGCCATAAAATCGTTGTTTTCCTGTGAAACAGAAAGGTTAGAAAAAGAGTTACAGTCAAAAGCTACCAGTGCGCCTTCTCTACCGTACACCAAAACGTCGCACTCTCCCCTTCTAACAAGCCCTTTGTAATCGGCTGGCCAAGGGATCTGCCAAACCTCAAAATCATCACCTTTTTTGCGGATCAACTCGCCGGCCTTGCTAAGCGTCCAAAAATCATCAACGGCAACGGCATCCAAGGCGATTAATTCGCCTTCAACCGGGTATTCCACCTGAAGTGGCGTTCCAGATACGCCTGTGACAACGGCCCCATTGACACCGACTGCTACTATCGTGTTGTCAAAAAAGCGTTTCACTGCTCTGGTTTGGACGCCACCTGGCACCATTTCAAACCGAAAGTCCGAGTTTTCATATCGCAACAAATATGGGCCACCAGCTAGCGACATCGCTAGCTCACCATTATCGCCGACAACCCCTGAAATCCCATAAAAATCAACAGCTACCCCTGATACAACCCGGGTTGCCACCCTACCATCGAAATGCCACACCCTTCCCATTTCCCCAACAACCCAGAAATCATCTTTGGAAACGCCCCAGATACCTCTGATTGGGGTACCGGTCCTCATACCCTGAACGATGATGTCATTTCCATCGTACAGATAGATTGCCCCGCCATCATCAGCCATCAGTATGCCTTCTGGGACTGTCGCCACGGCGCTGATGGCCCTGGGGATTGAGGTCTGTTCAAAAAGGACATCTGATCCCTCAATGATGGCCACCGGCAGGTTGGTTTCGGGTTTCAATCCAGTGGTCATGGTGACTGAATAAGGCATTCCATTCATGGAGCGTGTAGAAATGGACTGATAAATCGAATAACCCTCGCCAGCAATGGGACCTGTAAATTCTTTGGGCTGCCAGGAAATCCTTATGCGGTCAGGCTCGACTCGCTGATAACCCTTCAAAAGGTCTAAAAAGCCATCAGCGCCCAAATTCCAGCCACCCAAAAGTCCTGGACCGTTTATTCCAAGTGGATGCTCGGGTAGTTCAGGTACGGCCAGCCATAGGTCTCGGTCGGTTTCTATGTTTAGCCGGACATTTATTCCCTCAATAGGCGCTCCACTGCAGGTCACGCCTGGAACAACCCCCATCCTGACCATATAAGCGTTGCCAATTGGCGGTTTAACCATGGCAGCGCAGACTACCGAAAATTGGCCTCTACGAACATTTATCTTGAAATTTCCCTTTCGGTCGGGAAAGGCTCCTGGCCCAGGATCAGGATTTCCACCAAACATGGTAGAACCAGAGGTCCAACATTGCCCGTACATGTGCCCTTCGGCCCAAAAAGGTTTGATGAAGTACTTTTCGTAGTCAAGCACCCTGCCACTGACGGTACAAGCCGCTGAGGTGCCAGTGCCTGGTGGGTTGACTGGATTTTCGGGAGAGGCCAAGCCGCTGATGTACAGGGTGACGTTTCTGGCATCAAAACCAACGATCGAAGAAGCCGAATAACCTAAAGATGTTGCATGAACAGCAACTGGACCCGTCAAATCAGTTCCAGCAAAAGTGATCTGCCCCCTATCGTCAGTTAGCCCTTGATACGGGGTATGGGGGTCGGCGCCCAAGATTACATACGCGTCAGGTAAGCCACGACCCGTCTGGCTGGACAAGACAGTGACATTAACGTCGCCTCGAATGGGCGGGCCCCAAGTTCCGGCGCCCCGTTGCGTTGGGTCAAAGTAACGAAAGGCCTTTTCCCTTGCGGCCTCACCATCACCTATGGTTGTTACTGTAACAGCTCCAGTCTCATCAGCCCTTGGTGCCGTTGCATATACTGAGGTCGCGGATTCCACCACGACCTTTGGTGAGGGAATGTCACCGAAAAACACTGAATCAACGTCAGCTAAGCCGTACCCCATTATGCGAACAATGGTGCCACCTGCTATGGCGCCAGATTCAGGCTCAACGGCCAAGATCTGCATGTCAGGTGCTTGATACTCAAAGCCATTTACCAGTGTGGTATCACCAACAACAACGCGCACAGATACATCGACCAAACCAGGGCTGCCAACTGGGGTGACTGCCTGGATCTCAGTTTCCGAGACCACAACCACTGATGTTGCAGGAATTCCCCCAAAGCGAACTGAAGTTCCAGGGGCAAAACCAGTTCCAACAATTGTCACCCTGGTACCACCTGCTGCAGGTCCCTTATCAGGAAACACAGACGCTACGGACACGCCTGGCAAAGATGGACGCACCACCTTTTCTTCAAACAAATAAGCATCTTCAAGTACTGTTTGACCGACATCAGTGATTGCCCTTAAGTTGACCAAACCAGGGTCATGAGGTGGGGTGATGGCAAAAGCGGTGCCGTCATCACCAAACCGCACTGAAACTGCTTGCCGGTCGCCAAGCATAAAAATCGGGCGCATCGCAAAGCCAGAACCTTTGATAACAATTGGAGAACCGCCAGTGGCAGACCCTGAACTAGGTTCGACGCTGACCAAAGACAGTGGCTGTTCATAGGTGAAAGCGTCTTTGATGCTGCCAACTTCGCCATCGGGTCTTTTGGCAAAGACATCAACTAAGCCAGCTGGAGCAGGAGGAACGGTACAGTTTGCAAGCTGTGAATTCAGGACAAACACAAAAGGCGACTTATTTGCGCCAAACCATACCTCCATACCTTCGTAAAAGCCTGAACCATGAAGAGCTACCGTACCTGGTTTTACGCTGCTGCCACGGTCAGGATCGACTCGGTATATTTCAAATGGACCAACTGGTTCATCAATGTCATTCGGCGGTTCACTAATGTCGGAACTGTCCACATCTTGAGCATCAGGCTCAGCATCATTTGGATCCGGTGTAGAAAGATCAAAGACTTCAGTGTCCGACAAATCACCTTCATCGGTGACATCAGGAATCGCAGCATCAAAGGCGTCGACGGTTGGAGCAATGGCATCAAAAGGCTCGCTTGCTGAAAAGTTATTTCCTTCACAGCCAGCAAACAAGAGAACAAAGCCAAGACATGCAAGCGAACAAACTACTTTAAAACCAAGGCATCTCATTTTGAAGCCAATCAAAGTCAAATCTCAGGCAACAAAAATTACCAACGGTCAGGATATCCCAAACGTTTTCGTCAAGATCATATATCTTAACAGAATAAAATGCAGTTGCCCCAACATTATTGCAGTTTTTAGAAAGATTTAAGGCGCCAATCCAAGAGAATTGGACTCTAAAAGCAGGTCAAAGTGCGAAATATTTTTAAATCTTACACCAATAAACCTTGCCATTTCAGCAACAAGTGCATAATATATCCGCGGTTCCAGGCAAGGTGCCCTTGGAACATTGCTATTTTCTTTATGGAGGAATACAGATGAAAGCGTTTGCAAGGGTATTCGCCGTTGGCCTGATGACAGTTGCATTGGCCACATTTGTCGCCTGCGGTGACGACGACACCCCAACCCCTCAGCCAGACTCAGTTGAGACCCCTGACGATGGCGACACGGACACAACTGAGCCAGGCGACGATGTGAAGCCAGGCGAAGACGTTGATGCAAGGGAAGACACCGATCCAGGCGAAGAGCCTGAGCCCGACACCAAGGAAGACGCCGACACCGAGGACGACACCGACACCGACACTGAAGAGCCACCAGAGTGCGTCAAGGACTGTGAAGGCCGTACATGCGGACTCGACCCAGTTTGTGGGGAGAGCTGTGGCGAATGTGACACAGACGGTGGCGAAATTTGCGTCGAAATGATTGGCCAGTGCCTCGAAGCGAAAAACTGGGATACCGACAAGCCCACATCTTGGGGCCCAGCTGGTTTGGTTCAAACTCTCGACCTGCCTGACACAGGAACTTCCAAGGAAGTTTGCTTTGACTACACGGATGACGGCTCAGGAGACAACGGTTTGGCAACCGCCAAGGGCCTCATCGGCGATGCTCTCAAAGATGCCCATACATTCGGAATCATCTTTGAGTTTGAAGATGTAGCCAACTTCGAGAATTCCGGTGAGTTCAGACTGATTGGCCTGATGGGCGAGCCTGATGAAAGCGAAGGAGCTGAGCCAGGCGACTACCTGATTAACGAAGACTCCTACATCAAGGAAGCCGCGGTACCGATGATTACTTTCCCCGGCTCCGAGGTTACAAACCGCGTGCTGACAACTCCTAAGGCTCGCTTTGTCCTGACCGTTCCGGTCAAGGATGATCTTGTGATTAGCGCCAGCTTGTCAGATGCCCAAATAAAGGGTGACGTTGTCGCATGTGATGATGATGACAAGTGTGCAGATGGTGTCGTAATTGAAAACGGCGTGCTGTCTGGTATCCTGACCAAACAAGATTTCCAGCGTGTGGCAGATGATCTGGTGGCTTGGTGCGATGCTCAGCCTGAGGACGAAAGAGACAGTATATGCGGTTACCTGAAGCCCGCAACCATCAACATGGTTCTTGGCTTGTTCGACTTGCACAAGAAAGATGATGGAACCTACGTGCCAAAGAACCCTGAAGAGGGCTTCCCAGCTAACGCTCTGTCTGCGTGCGTACAGTTCACCCTGAGCAAGATTGTCATCAAGGGCTTCATTCCTGAAGAGCCCGCAGCCGAATAATCTCACCTTTCCTTAATTGAATACCTAAAAATTCATTAATCCCCCATGGCTATTCCAGCCGACAGATTTGATCTAATCTTCAATTACGCCTTACAATATGCGTGTTGACATTACGCAATGTGCACTTGCTAGTTGGAGGAAATCATGAGATTAAGTTTTGTAGTAACAAGTGTTGTCGCCACAATGTTTTTGCTTGCCTGTGGGGGTAAGATTACTGAGTTCAAGCCCACTGAACAGGAAAAGGCGCACGCTGCCGCCCTGACAACTGATACACTAGAACTTAAGGAACTTAAGGTTAATCTTCAGGGAGAGGGAGCGCTTGGAGCGCTAAACAGCATTCAAGAGAGCGCCTTATATCTGACCAGTCAGCAGCAGCAGCGAAATGTCTCGCCAAATAATGTGCTCGGCCTTCTTTCCGGTGGCATGGAACTGCGATCATTCGGTGATTGCGCTTCGGTAAGCGGCTCCAGAGTCACGTACAACAATTGCGGCGACGAAAATAGTTCAATTAACGGCTACTTTGAGGTCGATGGAGATGTGGTCAAGATGGACATCACCATTCGCTCAAAGGGTTATGACGATATTGACTTGGTATACAAATATGAAGGGGCCGTTATCGTCAGCGACACGTTACTTGATGGAGCTTTAAGCATTAGTTTGAGTGGTGCCACCTTCTCTTACACTCTTGATGTTAGGTACAGTCAAATTGTGATCGCTTCAGACTGTGCTGTTGGTGGAAGCTTAAGACTTGAGGTGAACACCAAGGTTTCCGGCACGTCAATCTCGACTGGGGCCACCAGCGCAACTGTCATAGTTGATTTTGGACCCAATTGTGGTGCTATGACCATGAAGGGTGGAAAATAGGTACTGATTAACCTAGCTTACGAGTCCGCCTCAGTTCTTCTTGCACTTTCTTGTACTGAACCTCAAAGGCTACGGTTCCCTCTTGCATGTTTCTGATGCGTTTTTTAACCTCAAGGTCCAAATCCTCGTCGGCGTTCAGATGGCGTCGTAAGATTGGGGACATCACGACAACAAGCTCGTTGTCCATGCCGTAAACCTCGTCAACGTGCCTGGAATGAAAAAGCATGTCAGTAATTTGCCTGATCAGATATTCAAGCATCTGGTCCCCGATACCAAACTCACGATCCCTTGCTACTTGAGCTTTCACTCTATTTGTTTCGTGATAATTCAAATGCTGAGTGGCAATGATATCGCGGGCTCTGTCAGAAATCTCCTTGTCCAACCTGATGTATTCCTTAAGGACAGACTCAATGTCCATCACCACCTCTTCAACCATGTCGTCAGCAACTTCTATTAATTCAGCATCGAGCAGAGCTTGCACGACGTCCTTGGCAATAGGAGAGACCTTACCGCTCAATAATTTCATTTAATCCTCCTAGGAACTGTCAAAAGGCAATCAGCCTGCCCAAAACGGCGCAGAAGTCTACCACGTAAACACCACAAGCCGCCATAAAAATTTAGGAATTTTTAGGCAGTTTCTTGAAGTAAATCACTAAAAGTCAGCTAACTCTTCATCTATCGCCAACCAATCGTTTTCAGTGGCGTATTCAGTTGGCTCGGTACCAACCAGGTGTGGCATCGGAGTACCGCCACTGGAAGCAAGAAGACCTGTTTCAAGGTCAATGTTTACGATAACCACACCTTCTGGAACTTCTTCAAGATCGTCAACAACAGGCAGGCCATCTGTAGCCACGGCCATGAAGTCCATCCAGGCGGGCAAGGCTGTATCAGCACCAAACACACGCCCCTTTTCCTTGGAGCGGCCAAGCCACCTTTCTCTAAGGTCCTGTCCAAGCCATGTAACAGTTGTCAGCTCGTGGGTTGAACCGATGAACCAAACATCAAACGGCAAGGTGCCAGTTTTGCCATAGACAGGACGACTGAGCTTTTTGGCGGCCCTTCCAGTTCCACGCTCTGCCACGTTTCGTAGGTTGTGAGTGATAATAAAGGCAGTTTCTTCGGTCATCACCCTCAAAGCATCTTCAGTCTGAGCGGCAGTTTCAAGTGAAATTGCGTCAAACAATGAGGTGGCGGCGTCTCTGGATGATCTGTTATCGACGACCAGCGTCCCTGTGGAATCTCGAATTTCCCTTATTAAAACAGGCTTTACAGCGATCCCTTCATTATGGAAAGTAGCAAAGGCAGTAAGCATTTCCATTGGACTTGCGTCTGCGCCTAATGCTTCCGGCGTGTAGCCGCCAAGAGTTTGGTTAAATCCAAGGCCACGTAACCAGTCATTAAGACCGCTAATTCCAATGGAATCCATGACTGTTTTAAAAACTCGTAAAGAAATGCGGTTTTCCGACCTAGTCAAAGCCTCATACAGCGTCATATCCTTGGTGTCGTCTTTGTCGCCAGTCGGCGCCCACTCACCTTCGCGGTAAGGAGTACCAGCCAGCACCGTGGAAGGAGCGACTCCCATGTCATAAGCCTTGGAATAGTAAAGAGGCTTGATAACACTGCCAGTCTGGCGGATAGATTCTGTTCTATTGACTTGGGAAATATCGAAGTCGCTGCCACCAACTAACGCGACAATGCGACCAGATTTCGGTTCCACAGATGCGATGGCTACTTGGGGACCGGGAAAGACTTCAAGTTGAAATTCTGGGCTTCCAGGTGCGACACCATTTGCAGCAGTCTTGGCACCACGTTTTTTGGATTTTGGCTTGGGCCGGTTGGGGTCAGCCAACCTGACTAGCAAAACATCGCCGGCGGTAACGGCATCAGCGGCAGACTTTAATTTGCCATCAAGGGAGGTTCTGGCCCTGTCCTTGTTCTTTTTTGGGAACTCTGTGTATTTGGTGGCCCATTTCATAAGCTCCAAGGGAATGAATCCTTTGATTTCAGGGGTTACCTGGATGTGCACACCTCCAGAATCCACGCTGGAGGCCAATGCCAACACGGTGTCTTGCGGCGAAAGCTGTGAGACACCAGAAATCGCCAAAAAACTCTGGTTGCGCTGCAAAAACTCATCCCATCTTGGCGCTTCTATATGGGCTATAGGACCTGAATACCCCTGCCGTTTAGCCAAACTTACAGCGGCATCCCTAGCGACTTCTTGGGCCACCAACTGTAATCCCAGATCAATTGTTGTAGTGGCTGTAAGGCCGCCTTCACCTGCCAAGACAGGGGCAGACGACGATTTTTTGGCAAGCGGAGCGATAGCCTGCATAGCTTTGGTGGCTGGGATGGGGGCCCTTTCCCTTAGGTTGTTTTTGGGACGTACCGCCTGAACCTTTTTGGCGAGTGCGGCGTTAAAATCCTCTTCACTTAAGATTCCCTTCAGGTGCATCCGCCTAAGGACATGGTTTCGTCTTGATTCCACAACGTCAGGCTTAGAAACTGGGGTAACAGAGCCTGGAGACTGAGGCAAAACCGCAAGAGCTGCAGCCTCGGCCGCATCCAATTCATGAAGCTCCTTACCAAAATAGGCCCTGGAAGCAGCCTGGACCCCATACGAATTGTTACCAAGAAAGAGCATGTTCAGATACAGGGTCAGAATTTGATCCTTAGTATAGATGTCTTCAATCCGCCTAGCCACGATTGCTTCACGCACCTTTCTGGCCATCTTGCGTTCTGAAGACAGCAACAAAGTTCTAGCTGTCTGCTGGGTGATGGTGCTGGCCCCCTCCTTGACACGCCCACTCCTTATGTTTACGTAGGCGGCCCTTAAAATAGCCCTTAGGTCAGTCCCTGAATGGTTGAAAAACCTTTCGTCTTCCGAGGCTAAAAAGGCGTTTACCACCAAAGGAGGCATCTCCTCGACCGGAACCATATACCTACGCTGGGAATACACTTCAGACAGAATCTGGCCATGTGCCGCACGAACTTGGCTAACCGTTTCAAATCGAATGGCATCATATGGAGGAATCAGCGGCAAGTCCCGAGCCAGCCAAACATAGGCGCCCCCCAACAGAGACGCGACAACAAGCCCCCCAGCAATCATGCAAACAAAAACAAGGCGGATTACCACAAGAGGCCAAGATCTGCCGCGAGGATTTGTAATTTCAAGCTTGGACATCAACCCAGACTCTCAAAAACTTTTGCATTGTAATCTAAAAGAGGTGGTCAGCAAAATCATATCCTTGGATTTCGAACCATTTTTGGTTGACAACTTGATAAAACTTCATCTAAACTGCTCCGGCTTTTGAAAACCGTTGGCGAAGTAGCTCAGACGGTAGAGCAGGCGGCTCATATCCGCCGAGTCGGGGGTTCAAGTCCCTCCTTCGCCACCAAAGTCTAAGATTTCTGTTTTTCTTTAGTCTGTCGTCGACTAATTTTTGATCAAATTACTGGTTGAGAGCATACGCCCAAAACAGCGATATAATTAAACAAAGACCATCGGAATCGTAGAAATTCAATTTTTAGATGAAAAAAGCGTGAAAGCCCCTTTAGTTTTTTTTGCATTGCGGGCATAATCTTTCGGATTGTCGGATGACTGCGCCGAGTAGTTCTGGTTCAGTCCCAACCGGCGCAGCCTGCCTTTGAGAGGTTTGGAGGTTACAGATGAAGGCCCGATGGCAATTATGGGGGTTGGCGTTAAGTCTAACTGGCTTAGTCGCCTGTGCCACAGACGTTGGCACTATTGATAGGACACAAAACGACAAGCTAGAAAAGAAGATGTTCGCCGGTCTTTGGTACCTTGCCCAAACGGTTATCGACATCCCCCAAAGCGGCGCATTCAGCTTCGTTGGAGAGATGAACTTTGGTGGTACCAGTAAGGTCGTCTTCGACATCAGCGAATCCACTTTGACTGTGTACCCCGTTTCTGAGTACATCGAAGGTGCGGAAAAGAAATGGAACACGCACAAAATCCGCAAATACTGGGATGACAGGTGCCTTGACCGAGAGTCCGATGCTCCTGAGTATGGGTGCATTGATGGCAAAGACAACTTGGGCAACCCAGATAAGCTTTGCTGCTACGTCGAGCAGTACGTTGGGCAGCCTGTTGCCATCTTTGACATCAAGTCCCACTTTGATGTCATCCGTAGGTACAATCCGCAAACTGGTGAACAGTCCAACGTGATCGAGGAGAACACTACGGATAAGTTCTGGTGGCAGCGTAAGTACATGCGGGTTAACTGGGCTCGCAATAGGGTGGCTGACTATACCTTCATGGCTA
>JGI24709J26583_10002499_pt1 | contig 15127 bp, 15 predicted proteins | sample BioPla2DNA1_FD_26583 | JGI IMG/M metagenome (IMG submission 26583) | reverse complement strand
GCTGTTAAAGTAGCTCTTGGTATTTCTATCATAGTTCCAACATGATATGTTAAATCAACTCCAGCTTCTTTAATAATTGCATCAGCTGTTTCAACAACAACATCTTTTACATATTTTAATTCTTTAATTTCTCCAACTAATGGAATCATTATCTCTGGAGATACATTTAGACCTTCTTTATTTACATTAATAGCAGCTTCAATAACCGCTCTAGTTTGCATTTTAGCAATCTCTGGATAAGTTACTGCAAGTCTACAACCACGATGTCCCATCATAGGATTGAATTCATGAAGTGATAAAACTCGTGATTTTAAAGCTTCAAAAGTCATACCAAGTGATTCAGCTAGAGGTTTAATCTCTTCATCAGTATGAGGTAAGAACTCATGAAGTGGTGGATCTAAGTAACGAATAGTTACAGGATAACCCTTCATAACTCTAAATAATTCTTCGAAGTCATCTCTTTGATATGGAAGAATTTTATTTAAAGCCTCTTCTCTTTGTTCTACAGTCTCTGATGTAATCATTTGTCTCATTGCAAAAATTCTATCAGCTTCAAAGAACATATGTTCAGTACGGCATAACCCAATACCTTCAGCACCAAATTCAAGTGCTTGTTTAGCTTCTCTTGGTGTATCAGCATTAGTTCTAACTCCTAGAGTACGAACATTATCTGCCCACTCCATAAATATTTCAAAGTCCCCACTAATTGTAGGTTCTGCTGTTTTAATTTGTTCACCATAAACATGACCAGTTGAACCATCTAATGATAAATAATCTCCTTCATTAAATACTTTACCATCTTTAGTAGTAAGAACTTTAGCATGTTCATCTATTGATAAACCACTACAACCAGATACACAACATCTACCCATACCACGAGCTACAACAGCAGCATGAGAAGTCATTCCACCACGAAGAGTTAATATACCTTTGGCATAATTCATACCTTCAATATCTTCTGGAGATGTTTCAAGACGTACTAATAAAACATCTTTCTCGCCATTTGAAACAGCTTTTACTACATCATCAGCAGTAAAATAAATCTTACCAGTAGCAGCACCAGGAGATGCAGCTAAGCCTGTTGCAATTGGTGTTGCAGCCTTTAATGCAAGAGCATCAAAATTAGGATGTAATAATTGATCTAATTGTTTTGGTTCTACTTTTAATAAAGCTTCTTCCTTTGTAACCATACCTTCATTAACTAAATCAACTGCAATTTTTAAAGCTGCAGCAGCAGTTCTTTTACCATTACGTGTTTGAAGTATAAATAATTTACCATTTTCGATTGTAAATTCAATATCTTGCATATCTCTATAATGATCTTCTAATTTTTCTGTAATTCTTACAAATTCTTCATATACCTCTGGCATAATATTTTCTAAAGTTTCGATAGATTCAGGCGTTCTAATACCTGCAACAACATCTTCACCTTGAGCATTTATTAAATATTCACCATATAATTTATTCTCACCAGTAGATGGATTACGAGTAAAGGCAACACCTGTACCACAATCATTACCACGGTTTCCGTATACCATTTCTTGAATATTTACAGCTGTTCCCCAATCACTAGGAATATCATTTAATCTACGATATGTAACAGCTCTATCATTATTCCAAGATCTAAATACTGCTTTTATTGCTTCCATTAATTGAACTTTAGGATCTTGCGGAAAATCAACTCCAGATAATTCTTTATAGTTAGCTTTAAATTTTTCAGTAACCTCAATCATATCTTCAGCATCTAGTTCAAGGTCATCTGTTACACCTTTTTCTTCTTTGATTGTATCAAAAAATCTTTCAAAAGATGATTTAGGAAACCCCATAACAACATCAGCAAACATTTGAATAAATCTGCGATATGAATCATAAGCAAATCTTGTATTGTTAGTTGCCTCTGCAAATCCTTTAGTTACTTCATCATTTAAACCTAGATTTAAAACAGTATCCATCATACCTGGCATACTAGCTCTAGAACCAGATCTAACAGATACAAGAAGTGGATTATTGATATCCCCCATTTTCTTTCCTGATTTGTTTTCTAGTTCAGCAATCTTTTCAAAAATTTCATTTACTATTTCATCGCTTATTACCATATTGTCATCATAATATTTAATACAAGCTTCAGTAGTAACAGTAAATCCTCTTGGTACTGGTAGACCAATATTAGTCATTTCAGCTAAGTTAGCCCCCTTACCACCTAATAAATTTCTCATTTCTTTGTTGCCTTCTTCAAAGGCATAAACATATTTTGGCATATCTTTTTCCTTTCTATCACACAAGTATTAGTATATCAAAAATGGTATATTTTCTCAACAAAACATCATGTCTTAACATCTTTTTACATTATTCATCACGTGCTCTAGGGTGAGACTTTAAATATACATTTCTAAGCCTTTCATTAGTAATATGAGTATAGATCTGTGTTGTACTCAAACTCTCATGACCAAGTAATTCTTGAACTGTAAGTAAATCAGCCCCAGAATCAATTAGATGAGTTGCAAAAGTATGACGCAGAGTATGAGGTGTAATATGCTTCTTTAAAGCTGTTTCTTTGATTATATTATTAAGTATATATCTAATTGACCTTGTAGTAATTGCATCTCCCCTATTATTTATAATTAAGTGATCACTCTTCTTATTTTTTAATAATCTAATTCTTCCATCGTTTAAATAGATATCCATATACTCCTTGCAATACTCACCATATAAAACTTCCCTCATCTTATTACCTTTTCCAGTAATGGTAATAACTTTATTAAAGCTATCAATATCTGATAATTTAATGTTAACTAATTCACTAACTCTTATACCTGTTGCATAAAGTAATTCTAAAATAAGTCTATTACGCTGTCCTAGTGGCTCATCCATATTAGGAACTTCAAATAAATCATCTAGTTCATTATAGTATAGAAAAGAAGGAAGTTTCTTTTCTTTTTTAGGTAATGAAACAAGTATAAAAGGATTATCTGCTACAATTCCCTCTTTAGATAAATATTTATAAAAGCTACGTAATGAACTTAATTTTCTAGATATTGTAGTTCTTTTATACTTTAAATCATGTAGATGCATCAAATATGGTTTTATTTGNTGATAATCAATTTTTTTAAAATNCAAATTAGATTTTTCAAGATAAAGATTAAACTCATTAATGTCAGCTTCATAATTATCTAACGTGTAACTAGAATACCCCCTATTAATTTTAATGTGTTTTAAAAACATGTCCAAATATTTATTCATCAAATTATCACCATCTTATATTTATATTATACAATAAAAAAGAGACTATTTACTAATCCCTTTTGTAGTTTCTCTCATATATTCAAACATATTGATTTGTTTATTTTCATCTTCTTCATTAATGTTACTATTATTATTCATTTTTTTAGTATTTTCAAACCATTTTGAAAGAAAATAAAGTTCACGAATTTCTCTATAATTTTTAGAAGGGTCCTTAAAAATCCCTCTTAAAAAGGCAAAATACTCACTAGAACAATCAATTGATAGTTTATTTAATATGTTACCACATATTCCTTCATACCCCTTAAAATTAATAAAAGTACGGGCAACAAGGCCAATAAAATTGATATTAGTTTCATCTGCTGGTGATGCATATAAATTAAGCTTATTATATAGTTTTCTAATGTCAAATAGAAGATCATCATCGCTAAAAACAATATCTTTAATATAATGATCCCTTCCATTATTTTGATAAGTGATAACAACATCATTTCTAGAAGTTTTAATATTCCTGATGTTGTATTTTGAAAACAGATCATCCTTATCTTTAAAGTTTTCAAATGTGTATTTATCTACCTCGGATAAAACTGTTGAATTAGCATCAGTAATTGGGAGAATACGATTATTATTAATAATTTTCAAACGATAAGTAACACTCATATTTATACCTACTTTCAGTAAAAACATTAGATAACTATGTCTACATTGTTATAACCAAATTATACCATTAAACACTTTTGTTGTAAATGTTTAAGTTTTATAACGAATTATTATAAAGTGGAACTNAAAGTGCTGTTTTTGTAACATTTTGGTATTATCATTGGCGGGATATACCAACTCTAGTAGTTTTATTTAGTATTATCTTTTTTTTTGGACACTTAATTCTTCAAGAGAGATTACAATGAATTCTTAACTATAAAAAAAGCCAATTAATAAATTGACTTATTTTTGAAAATCACAACTACTACATTTGATTTTATCTTTCTTTAAAACAAGTAAACTATCGCATTCAGGACATTTATCACCATTTGGTTTATCCCAAAGGGCAAAATCACATTTAGGGTACTGATTACATCCATAGAATACTTTCCCTTTTTTTGTGTTCTTTTCAATTATTTTGCCATCACACTTTGGACAATCAGCAACTTCTACTATTTGTTTTGTTGTACCTTTAATATACTTGCATTTAGGAAACCCACTACAAGATATGAACTCACCATATCTACCTTTTCTAATAACAAGAGGACTACCACATTCAGGACAATCTTCTCCTGTTTTTTCTGGTTCCTTCTTCTCCATATTATCAAAAGCTTCTTTAACCATTGGTTCAAATTCCTTATAAAATTCATCCAACAATTCAAACCAAACTTTTTGACCAATTGCTATATCATCTAAAGCATTCTCCATATTAGCAGTATATTTTACGTTTATTATATGACTGAAAAATTCTTGTAATTTATCAGTAGTTTCAATTCCTATTTCGGTTGGTTCAAACTTTTTATCAACCAATCTAGCGTAGTTTCTAGCAGTAATTGTATCCATTGTTTTAGCATAAGTTGAAGGTCTTCCAATACCTAAAGATTCCATTTCCTCAATAAGCTTAGCTTCTGTATATCTAGCTGGTGGTTTAGTAAAGTGTTGTTCCTTTAAAATGTCAGTAGCAATTAAAACATTTGAATTATAGTTTTCAAATGGTGGCAATTCCTTTTCTTCACTTTTTTCATAAGCACCATAAACTTTTAAATAACCATCAAACACTAAAGTTTGACCAGTAGCTTTAAATTGATAATTATTATTATCTAATATGATAGTTGTCATATTAAACTTAGCATCAGCCATAAGATACGCTAAAGCACGATAATAGATAAGTGAATATAATTTATATTCATCATTACTTAGATATTGTTTTACATTATCAGGATGACGATTAATATTAGTAGGTCTTATAGCTTCATGAGCATCTTGAACATTGTCTTTCTTCTTACCTTTTTTAACATAACCTACATAATCTTCACCATAATGAACTTTAATATATGCAAAAGTATTATTAATAAAGTCAGCACTAAGTCTAGTCGAGTCAGTTCTCATATACGTAATAAGACCTGTTGTTTCAGAACCTAAATCAATACCTTCATATAATTTTTGTGCTAAAGACATAGTTTTTTTAGCACTAAAATTTAACTTAGTACTAGCTTCTTGTTGAAGAGTACTTGTAATGAAAGGAAATTTTGATGTCCTTTTTCTACTTTTCTTAGAAACATCTTCTATTTTAAAAGCCTTAGTTAATTTTTTTAATATCTCATCAGCTTCTAATTCATTATTAATTTCAAGCTTTTTTTGATTATATTTTTCTAATGTTGCTTCAAAATCATTAAACAAAGCTTTAATTGTCCAATATTCAACAGTTTCAAAAGCTTCTATTTCTCTTTCACGATCTACTATCAGTTTTAAAGCAACACTTTGAACACGACCAGCACTTTTACCACCCGTTTTAGATTGCATCAATTTACTTAAACGAAAACCTATAATACGATCTAAGATACGTCTAGTCTCTTGTGATTTAACTAAACTATCATCAATTTTACGAGTATTATTAAANGCTTCTTTAACTACGTCTTTAGTTATTTCATTAAAGACAACTCTATCATATTCATCATCTTTTAGACCAAGAGCATCCTTTAAATGCCAGCTTATAGCTTCCCCTTCACGGTCTGGATCGGTTGCAAGATAAACGAAGTCACTTTTTTTAGCTTCCTTTTTAAGTTCATCGATTACTTTTTTCTTACCCTTTATCGCTTGATAAGTAGGTTCAAAATTATTTTCAGTATCAACTCCAAAGCCATACTTACCACTTGTAGCAAGATCTCTAATATGCCCTTTACTAGATACCACTTTATAATCAGTACCTAAATATTTTTCTATTGTTTTAGATTTACTAGGAGATTCAACTATTACAAGATTCTTTCCCATCTAATCACTCCTTACGAATATATATTATACATAATAACATAAATTTCCCTTAATTTTCAAAAAATCAATTATTATTTTTTTCTATTACACTAGATACTGGACCATAAGTCTTTCTGTGAGAAGAAGTAATCCCATATAAATTAAGAGCTTCCAAATGCTCTTTGGTTGGATAACCCTTATTTCTTTTAAAACCATACATTGGGTATTTCTTATCTAGTTCATTCATCATCCTATCTCTAGTTACTTTAGCGATAACAGATGCAGCAGCAATCGAAATACTTTTAGAATCTCCTTTTACTATAGAAGTACTTGGAACTTCTAATTCAAGTTTTACAGCATCTATTAAAACATGTTCAACCTCACAAGGTGTATTTTTAAAAGCTTCAGTCATAGCCTCTTTAGTAGCTTGTAAGATATTAACTTCATCAATTCTTTTTTCATCTACTATACCAATACCAATACCTAATGCATTTTCTTTTATAATATCGTAAAACAATTCCCTTTTCTTTTCCGATAATTTTTTAGAATCCGTTAAACCTTCTAATATAAAATCTCGAGGTAATACAACTGATGCACAAACAACAGGACCAACCAAAGGTCCACGTCCTACTTCATCTATTCCTGCAATATATTTTATTCCTTTTTCATATAATTCATTTTCATATTTATATAATTCTATCATCTTGTTCCTCATTATCTTTTCTTTATACGTTTATAAACATATACATCATCTTTATTTATAGAAATGTTATTTTTAAAATCATTATTAAACCCAAAAGCACCTTTATCTGCGCATTCAAATAAAAACTTAGAAAGTGTACTATTAGCATCTAATGAAATAATTTTAGCAGTTGGATTATCCTCATTCNTTTTATTTATTACCCTTATANCACTAAGNAATATCGATAAAGAATTAGCGTCATCAATCTTTTTTATATCATTTTCACTAGCTAAAAATACTTTCATAAGTTCTTCCGTACTAACAAATAATCTGTGAGTATTATTTTGATAAACCTGTNTCATTTTACCATCTCCACATAAATATATTATGTAATAAAGGATAAGAAATATTAATCTCTTATCCTGAAATCATCTTTATTTTCTTCATTTATATAGACTTTTACAACTGGTGAGAAAGCATTGTGATAATCATATACTTCCTTATTTTTAATACCATCAATCGTAACACCAATAACCTTTTTAATATTTTTCAAATCCTTTTTATTACTATATTTAATATAAATTTGTTCAGTATCATCCCTTGTAGTAAATAATTTATCGATTTTAAAGAAATCATTATAATATGTTACTACTATTTTGTAATTATCTTTTTCAAGACTGTTGTCAAATTGTATATATGCATTTCTATCATTTGCAACTATAATCTCAACATCTTTTTTTACTTTTTTAAACTCATACGTACAAACCTTTTTTGTAAATGCTCCATCTTTAAAATTTTTAGCTATATCAAAATCCATTATTTCATAAACCATTAAGTTTATTCCTAGGGCCATTAAACAGAAAGCAATAAAAATTAGAATTATATTCTTTTTCATTATTTTATTCCTCCTTTAAAAATAAAACTATATATGATATCTAAAATAACGTATACCATTATAATAAGTCCAAATAGAAGAATAGCTGGCCCATAAATTAATACTCCATTTATAATAAGTAAGATAATTAAGATTAATCCCATAACAAGTCCAAATTGAATTATTAATAATGGCATGGTTAGAAGAAATATAAACACTTTTAATATTACAAATATAACGTCCCAAGCATTATTGCTTACATTATATTTTGATGTGGTTGATTCACTCTTTTCTATTTTTTTTGGTTTTACAATTTCATTAGTAGCAGCTTTATTTGAATATCTGGCAATGGTTTTTTCAATTAATTTAACAGAAAAATAAACTGCTATGACTATGAAACAAATTCCCAAACCAAATGACCACAGTGAACGAATTGTTTTTAAAAAAAAGTAATTGTCAAAGATGTAACTTATAACTATTCTTCCTGAATAATCGATTATTTTAAATGGAATTTGAATAACTAAGAGGGCTATAATACCCATAAAAATAAAACTTAGAATTAAAAGTATTCTTTTTGCTAAATCAGAATCCATATTATCAAACCAATTCTCAACTGAATTAATAACATTATCTATTACTGAATCTAATGTGGAATTACCTTTTTCTTTATCACTGCTCTTTTTAGTATCATTTTCAAGATACAATTTTGATATTACATCGATGCTACCTAAAGATAATACAACATCTTTTTCCTTTTTACCTTCTAAAACTTCATCGTCTATTATTTTTTCATATTTTTTTAAAATACGTTTTGTTTTAGCTTCACCAAGTGANTCAAGAGATGCTTCAAGTTTTTTTAGAAATGTTTTCTTTGTCATTTCTTATCCTCCTTCATATTATCAAACCTATCAAAGGTAAGTGATCCTAAATAACCTTCTTTTAAATCCCTCATTATTATATTATATACCTTTTGATAGTCAATTTCACCACCCTTTACTATAGCACCACGTCTTTTACCAATTAAATCAATTACATCAATTATATTATCATCTAATACTTCCTCAATTCCATATCGTTCTTTTAAAGATAGAGGATAATATTTAGATATCATTTTTAATATATATATAGAAATTTCATCTATTGGTAATATTTCTTCTTTAATAGCTGTCATCGATGATAAGTTTAAGGCAGTAGTTTTATCATCTATTTTAGGCCACAACATACCAGGACTATCTAATAATTCTAAGAACTCACCTATCCTAATCCAATCCAAGCTCTTTGTAAGACCAGGTTTATTTCCAACAGCAGTAACCTTTTTACCTACTAAACGATTGATAAGAGTTGATTTTCCTACATTAGGAATACCGATGATAAGGGCTCTTAAAGTTTTTTTGTTTATACCCCTATTTTGTTTTATTTCATTAAGTTCATTAAGTATCTCTTTACTCTTGTCTATTATTTTATCAATATTCTTGTTGTTTTTAAGATCTACCCCTATAACATAATAACCAAGCTCTTCATAATATGACATCCACTTTTTAGTCTCATCCATATCGCACAAATCAATCTTTGTCATTATAAGTAATTTAGGTTTATTCTTAATGATATTATCAATATCCTTAATTCTAGATGAATATGGAATTCTAGCGTCTATTACTTCAAAAACAACATCTATTAAGTCTTTTTTTTCATTAATAAGTCTTTTAGTTTTAGCCATATGACCCGGATACCAATTTATATTTAATCCCGTCAACATAACCACTCCTCTCATTTGAATTTATAAGTTATTATAATTATATCATTTTAAAAAATTCATAACTAGACCAATTAGAATTTCCTTTTCATTAGGATTAGATTGCGCGATTAATAATGTAATTGCTACTAAAGTGTTATTGTCGATTACCTGTTGATTATCTTTATATAACAAATCATTAAAATCAGAAAATAAATGAATAATGTTGCAGCGATTCGCTTGTTTCCGTCTATAAAAATATGGTTTTTAGTTATTAAATATTAAAAAATAGCATCTTATTNTTCTATTGTGGTATATAAATCTTTGTCATCAAACGATTAGTAAATAATACCAACAATTGCCTGTAGCTCTTTTTTGTGTTAATTACTATCCTTCTAGAGATATATTAAAAAGTTTGTCGTTTTTTCATAAAATAGCAAATTACTTTCTCGCTAATATAATTATACCATAATATAACATAAAAAAATAATATGTTAATCATATTATTTTACTTTCCCAAAATGTTTTAAGGGCCATATTATAAAACTTGTTTTTCCTAAAATATCATTTCCATCTATAAAACCAATTATTCTACTATCAGCTGAANTACCTCTATTATCACCCAGTACAAAATATTTNTTTTCTGGAATAATACCATCAGATTTCAATAAAGTAGTTGAATAATCACCAGTTTTAGCGCTTACCACATCTTCTATATGTTTGCCATTAATGTATAATTTTTCNTCTATATATTCAACTTTTTCACCAGGTAATCCAATAACTCTTTTGATAAGATGATCATTGCCATATTTTATAACAACAATATCAAATCTCTTAATACCAGTTGCTTTATAACCAATAATATTAAGTAACATTATATCATTATCATATAGAGTTTTCTCCATTGAACTACCATTTACTTCTATAGGTGTAATAATGAAGAGTCTAATAATAACTACAATTACTATAATAAATGAATATTCTAAAATAGTTTTAAGTGTTTTATTCATATAATATACCCAAAAAATAAGGCATAAGCCTTATTAATTCCCTTCTTTAATTTTGAAGTGTCCTACAATATGTCTTGAGTAATATAACTTAGCACGTCTTACTCTACCTTTTTTAATCACTTGAATTGATTCAATTTTAGGTGAATGAAGGGGAAATACTCTTTCAACTCCAATGCCAGATGATTTTTTTCTGACTGTAAAAGTTTCACTAATTCCGCCACCCTTACGAGCTATTACATATCCTTCAAAATATTGAACACGTTCACGTTTTCCTTCTTTAATTTTAACACCTACAGAAACTGTATCGCCAACTCTAAATTCAGGAATATTAGGATTTAAATGTTCTTTTGTAATCTTATCAATAACATTCATATTCGAAGCCTCCTCTACTATAACCAGTGATCATTCATTTAGCGGATCACTTTCTTTTTGACTGTTTAATTTTAGCATATAACTATAATTTTATCAAGTAATTTAAAACAATTATCTAGTTTTTCCAGAAAGTTCACTTTCTTTTATCTCATAAATTAAATTCATTTTAATATTTAATTCATTAATAATGATACCTAATTTTTTTAAAATTGTATCACGATATTTGGTCCCCATAAAATCAGCATAATTTTTAATAATAAAACCTCTATATCTAACAGCTTCATCTAAAACAGCTGCAGTAGAATCCTCATCATCAGTCGTTAGTAAATAATTGAACTTATCATATAGGTTTCTCATTTTCTTATCTACTTTTAATTTAATTACTTTTTCTGCAAACGATGGTTTTACAATAACCATTTTATTTACGCTTATTATATCTTCTCTTCTTGCATCATTTTTAGGGGTAACTTCAAAACCGTCAATTTTATTAAACTCAACACTTAATATTTCACCTGTTTTATTATCTTTAGTTATTAAATAACCCTTTTTATGTTTTATTAAATCAGGTCTACGTTCTAGAGTTTTAATAATCTTTTCAGTTTGACGCCATTTTTCTATTTCCTTATGATTACCACTAACTAATACATCAGGTACTTCCATCCCTTTATAATTTTGTGGTTTCGTATAAGTAGGATAATCTAATAAATCATCAGAAAACGAATCATTTTGATGAGATTCACTATCTATAACACCATCCACTAACCTTACAACACTATCAGTTACAATCATAGCTGGTAACTCCCCACCTGTTAAAACATAATCACCAATACTTATTTCCATATCAGCAATTGATCTAATGCGTTCATCAAAACCTTCATAGTGACCACATATTAATATTAAATGTTCACTTTTACTTAAGCTAGAAGCCATTTTTTGATTATAAGGAACACCTTGAGGTGTCATAAGTATTACTCTAGATTTAGGACTTTTTAGACTATCTACAGCATCAAATATGGGTTGACACATCAAAACCATTCCCGCTCCACCACCATAAGGTGTATCATCTACTTTCTTATGTTTATCTTTTGAATAATCCCTAATATTGTGAGCATTAATAGAAACTTTTTTATTTTCAATAGCTCTTTTAACTATTGATTCACTAAGGAATCCATCAAACATATTGGGAAAAAGAGTCAGTATATCGATTTTCATGTTTACCTCCTAAAATAACAATATTTATAACATATAACAAGTATTTATTTCTTGTTTATCACTATTCACTGAAACAATGAATTCATCGATGTAAGGAATAATTATTCTCTTACTCCCTACTACTATAAAATCATACTTTACCCCTTTTAATATTTCAGTTATATCACCTATATATATATCGTTATTATATACTTTATAACCTATTATATCTTCTATTAAAAATACATCTGTATCATCTCTATTTACATATATTTTTAAACCCTTATACGATAACACTTCATCAAAGGAGTCGATTTCATTGAAAGTTATCATATCATATTTTTGGTGTTTTCGATATGTTTTTATTGTAAAAGGTATTTTATTATCACCTATATATATAGTATTACCAACTTTAAAAAAGGCACTACTATCACTTAAATTAGATAATATCTTAATTTCCCCTTTTAAACCATGGGTATTTACATATTTACCAACTTCAAAATAATTCATAATTCACCTACTCATTTAATTGATATAGTATTATACTACAAGCAACACCAACATTCAATGATTCACAGGTCTTATTCATATTAATATATATATATTCATCGCATAACTCTTTAATTGCAGGTTCTAATCCATGTCCTTCATTTCCCATTATAATAGCATATTTTTCGTATTTAGGTAATGTTTTTAACTCCTTACCACCATTAACATCAGTACCTAAAATGACATAACCATCGCTTTTCAATTTAATAATAAATTCTTTTAGATTCTCTTCTATAATATTTTGATGAAATAGTAATCCTTGAGTTGATCTTATAACCTTAGGATTATATAGATCAACACTTCCCTTACCTAATACTAAAGTATCAACATTAAAAGCAACAGAACTTCTAATTATAGTACCTACATTACCTGGATCTTGAACATTATCTAATAATACCAGTTTTTCACCAAGGTTATTGTTAGGTTTAATACTTTTGCAAACTCCTATTATATCAACTTGAGTAGAAAGTGTAGATAATGATTTCATAACATTATCACTCACAATTGTTTTATCTACATCAAGACTGCAATTGTTATTCTCTTTAATTATTACTTCTAAAAGATTACCGCTTTTATATGCTTCATTTACAAGATGCTCTCCTTCTACTAGAAACTTACCTTCTATATTTCTATATTTAGATTGTAACAATTTTTTTAAGCTCTTAATTTTTTCATTACTAGATGATGTAATAACCATATTATCACTCCCTTAATTTCTTTCTATACTCTTTATACATTGGAAAATATTTAGAGACTACGTTCCAAAAAGATGCGGAATGGTCAAAATGCACAAAGTGGGCTAACTCATGAACAATAACGTAATCTATAAAATCAACACCCCATTTTATAAGTTCAGTATTAAGCGTAACAGAATTGTTTTTACGATTACAAACACCCCATCTACTAGACATCTTTCTAAGTTTTAAGATAGGATATGGAATACTCTCTTCAAACCTTTTATATATGTAATCAAGTCTTTCTTTGAATATTGGTAAAGCTATAATCTTATAAGCCTCATCAATTTTATTTTTATTTTTCACATATAATTTTCCATTACTATAATAAGGCTTTCTTAAATTTGATACAACCACAATATCAATCTTTTCACCTAAATAAGTTAATTCCTTCCTTCTTTTATCTTTTTCAACCATCTTTTTAAGTGAAGTGATATTTTTATCTAATACTTTGTATATTTCTTTTTCCAATATTAAAAAAGGACTATTAATATAAATAATATCATCTTTAAATCTAATATATAAATTCTTAATTTTTTTTCGTTCTAAAACTATATCATAATATATTCCATCAATCTCATATTTCATAATTCCACCATTTAAATTATATCATTTATTTAAGAAAAAGAAAAAGACAATGTAAAAATAAAAAAAGCCCCTTAAGGGGCTTCAACTACATCATATTTCCTTGACTTTTTTGGGTTTTGTTTTTCAAATTGTTATATGTTTTTTGCATATTACCATTTCGATATTGTTGGTACGTTATTAAACTACCAATACCAAGACCGGCACCTACCATCATCAAAGTAAGTCCCTTTTTCATTTTTATCACCTCAAAGCTTTAAAAATATGATTGATATCATACGATATCATTATTAGGATGCTAAAAAGCAACTTTTTTATACATTTTTTTAATATTCGTAATAATTACATTTATTAAAATAGTTTCATAAATTCTTCTGGTACTGGAGCTTTGAAATGCATTATCTCTTTTGTAAAGGGATGTTTAAATTCTAAAATGTGGGCATGTAACCCTAATCTATTTAAAGGATTACTTCTTGAACCATATTTTTTATCCCCTATAATACTATGATTAATATCTTTCATGTGGACACGTATTTGATTTTTACGACCAGTATCTATATTAATATCTAACATTGAATATTTACCGCTTTCTCTGATTCTTCTATAATGAGTAATTGCTTCTTGCCCATCACCTTTTCTATTACTTGAATATACAAGAAATGTTTTAGTTTCCTTAAGCCATGATTTGATGGTGTCAGTATCTTTTTTCATCTTCCCTTCTACAATTACTGTATAACCACGCTTAGTAACTAAATTATTCCAATTATCTTGTAGAGCAAATTTAATTCTTTCATTTTTCGCAAACAATAAAACGCCTGATGTATCACGATCTAGACGATGAACTACAAAAATATGATTTCTTGATTTTTTTTGTTTTAGATAATTCATTACCATATAATATGCTGTATTAATCTTCTCATCATTAGTAGCAATAGATAATAAACCAACTGGCTTATTAATTACAATTATATCATCATCCTCATATATAATATCTAGTACGTCTTTATGATCTTTATCGTGTATTTGAGCCCATTTAACAGTTATTTTTTGCCCTGGTTGGAGCATATAATCATGTTTTGTAATCACTTTTTCATCTACCAAAATATTACCACGAGTAAGTTGTGACTTTATGTTATTTTTTGATTTGTTAGTTATTTTGAATAATAAATATTTAAGTAGTAAAGATTTAGTCTCTACAATCAATTCTTG
>JGI24709J26583_10002496_pt1 | contig 15134 bp, 9 predicted proteins | sample BioPla2DNA1_FD_26583 | JGI IMG/M metagenome (IMG submission 26583) | reverse complement strand
TCACCATCGTTGGGCTACTATCCGGGACTTCCGGCATATTCCCCCTTCAATCATTCCCACGTGACCCGTGGAATCGCGGATGTAACGTGTAGTATATCCCCCACCAGTGTGCGACAAAGGGTGCGGCGATGAGCCAGGGCAATCGCCCGGAGATCCCGACAGCTTGCGCCGCCTGGACGGCCCTCATGCCGGTATATCGCAAATGGACAAACACCAGGTGTGGGACGACTTTGGGCAATGCTTGGTGGTGCTTGATCCGTTTCTTCAGGACGGACAGGGGAACGTGTCTAGCGATCGCGATCTGTTCACGCCCGGTCATGAAGGCTTGGGGTGCTCAAGGTTCTAAAGTGTATTGTCACGAACTATAATGGACCATTGTATATAACATCTCAGGTGCAATGTCTCCTCACGCGAAGGACGTGTAGTCCCCCACCGCCACTCTTCACGTCCTCCCGCGTGCAGCTGGCGATCCGCCCCTCACACCCGCAAATTAAGGTGAAATGGTCTGCTATTCTTGAAGTCTGATCCCAAGTTTTTTAATCGTTTCATCTGGGGCAACAATTCTGTATATTTTCTTTCTTCTGTCAACTGGATCGACTTTCTTTTCAATCCAACCGGCCTCTACCAGTTTTGGGAGTATCTGCCCGAGATAACTCCGTGAATCGCCTAGTATTTCCATAGCATCATTAAAGCGGAACTCTGTGGTTCCCTTTTGGGCATAGAGAAGAGCTACCCTTTCCAAGAGATATTTTGGAATGCTTTCTACCATCGTTACAACTAGTTGCTTCGAAAAATAGATATAGATATAAGTAGTCTATCTATTAATTAGTCTAAATTATAGGGAGATTAATTTGTGGCACGGATCCATGTAATCGAAACTGCAACGCGACCACTTGAAACTCCAGCGTTCTTTCCTGTTAATAACGCAGGAGCGCGTGGGGAGGGAAATGGCCCACCATACTGGACAGAGATCCCGGATATGAAGACAATGCTGTTGAATGCCTATTTCCTGAATAATAGTTCTCTATTTCAGACGCTCTGCAGCGTCGGTCTTCACAATCACTACGCCCATGATGGCGTGTTCTTTCTTGACAGTGGGGGTCTTCAGCAGCGATTGTATAACAAGAAGGTTGATCCACTTGAGATCCTGCGAGTCCAAGAAAAACTCGGTGCGGACATTGCGTCCACCCTGGATGTATCAGTTCTCCCCTCAGATGACCCTCTGTCAAATTCCCACGCAGAATATATGCGTACTTCAGTAAAAAATGCGTTATTATCTCTCCAGAGTCGCGAAAGGGAAGATATGAAAATTTATGCGAGTCTACAGGGGAATGACCTCAAGGCGATCATCAACATGATTGATTACCTTGCAAAGAGGGGAAACTTCGACGGATACGCGATCGGCGGTCTGTTACCAAAACGCTCTGATTTTCGGCGACTCATTGACATTGTGTATGCTGTTCGAAAACGAATTGGTGATGCACCACTCCATGTATTCGGGTTAGGAGGACCATCCTATATCCCCCTTCTTACGTATCTTGGAGTTGATAGTTTTGATTCGTCGTCGTATCTGAAAGCTGGTTCACGGCGAGTATTCTTCCTTCCAGCTCAAGGATCGGTAGATTTCTGCGATATTGGTAATCAAAAATGGTTGCCGTGTGTCTGTCCTGTGTGTAGTCAACATACCACATACCAAGTTCGAGAACAGCGTAAACTCATCGCTCTGCATAACTTGTGGATGATCACGTACGAACTTCGCAGACTCAAGGTTGCAATCCAGGAAAACCAAATTGAAGACTATCTAGAGTGGAGATTCCAATCTAATCCGCTCATTTATGGCGCATACCGATATGCCCGGTTAAAAAAAAGAGGTTTCGTATGAGAACAAGCATGAGGCCCGTCTCCTTACGACGCGTAATTGAAACGGCGTATCTCGCTGAGAAACATGGCGCGATATCCCCATTTATCATTCAGGAAATGTGCGGTGTATCTCCACACCGAGCCCGCGAGATCATTCTAGAGATGCTGGAGATGGGGTTATTGCAGACAGAAAACGATCTCGTTGCTCAGACAGCAAACTGTACTAAGTTGCTCAGTTCGGTTCGAAACGGTTCGTGGGATTCTGTCCACCAAGTGCTCTTGGACTACTCGTTTTACAGGGAATTTTACGAAATAATCGCCCAGGAGGGGCCAATTGCGCCAGATCAAATTTTAGAAAAACTCAAGCAATCCTCGTTAACATTCAACCAGACATCACTTGAGGTTCTATCTGACTGGGTTGAACGTGTTGGCTCTGTGCAAAAAAACGTGTTTACAAATCGATATTACCCAATAAAACCGCTCAATGGACCATTTCTCCCATCATTCCTTGAAGTCTACGGAAGCCTCAATCTAAAGACCGGAGTGGCTCTGAGAAAGCGTTACGTTGAGATTCCAAAAATCCGGGAGTATGTTTGTGAAAGGATGACCATCTCACGAGAAGCATTTGATTCTGCTTTTATCGATGTATATCAACAGAACATTGGTAACATCGAACTCAGTGGGGCACCCGTTACCACTCACGCAAAGACCACGGTAAAGCGTATCAAGCATATTGCTTTTTCAGAGATGCCTGAGCGCATTACGATGGATATCACGTCAGATAAAGTTTTACAGGGGATAGTGTTGAGGAATAAGCATTATTACTACGTTGCTGTGCATGGTGGCGATCTCATTGAATGAACTCTTATCTTCCCAAAAATTACGCGATTATAGCCAATTTGGCCTGCGTGCAAACCCATTCCCTTATGCTGGGATTCCTGATGACACGCCAAATCTCTATGTTGGCCAGAACGACGTATTGAGTGCAGTAAACACCGTACTTTCGACTGCAATTTGTACTGGTCGAGCGAACCATCTCATTGTGACTGGTGCATATGGAAACGGGAAAAGCCACACATTGAAATACATCCAGTCACAGGTTTCGCTCCGCTTTGCGTATGAACGCCAAAGGCCCTGTATCGGTTATGTGGTTCAACCTGGAGAGACATTTCTGGATATCTACCGTGAATTCATCTACAACCTTGGATATGAGTTTATTAAAGCACGAGCACAGGAATTAATCGGCATGGCGGCAGTTGATCTCGTCGACCGTGGAGTTATTGAGGGTCGGGTTAACCGAGAGGATGGATGGAGGAGCATCGAGGGTGGAGATATCCTGCTGTCAGAAGTCGTACCGCACGCATTCCTGTCCCTGTCAAAAGAAGTGAAGTTTCCGGATTTTGCTCGTGCCTTCATCAACATGGCGTACGAGGAGAATTCGATCACTTCGTGGGAGTGGTTAAGTGGAGAAACTATTGAGTATTCCCGACGGCGAGAGATGAGTCTCACCGCAAACATCAACAGGTATCATGCACCAAGAGCGTTCAATGCCCTGAAACGGACCTTTGAACTCCTGCGATACACACCAGTCATCATGTTGATCGACGAGTTTGAGTACATCGAAACCCTGCAAGCGCGGACAAAGCAAAATATGCTGAACTCTCTGCGACATCTTATTGACATGAACCCGACTAACTTCTCACTGATTATCGCCTGCGCACCAGAAGTTTGGGAAAAACTCGTCAGTGAATATCATGCATTTTCAGAACGAATAGCAAAGGAAGTTAATTTAAAGCCACTTAACCAGACGACTGTGAGAACTCTGATCGTATCATACCTCAATCGTGAGCGGTTGGAACCGATGTCTACGTTGGATCCATTTACAGATGGAGCGGTAGATCATATTTTCAAGGTTGGAAATGGGAATACACGGAGAATCGTGACATTATGCAGCCAATTAGTTGATCTCGGGGTAGATCTTGGTAGTGAATGTATTGATGAGGAGGCAGTGGAGAGTTTCCTGGGATAAAAAGGCGGTTTAGACCCATCTCAAAACCCCTTGAGGTTTTTCACAGACTCAACTGATGAATATCGGGGCGTTGACAGTAGGGGTGATGGACCCACTTCAGCGAAGAAAATGTGGTGGGGGACCACCATTTCGGAAGTCGTGAGGTACCAAGGGCTCGGGATTGATTACACTGTCCTTTCTGCGAAGTACGGATAGGTATTTCCAGATGAAGTGATTGAAGGGTATGAATGTATTCTACGGCCAAGATCTGACATCAGAAAATACTATACGCTCTCAGAGCATATTGGCAAAGAGGTTAACCTCAAAACACTTACCGCGGAAACCGCCAAAACACTTATTGTAGCATATCTTAATCGTGAGCAGCTCCAACAAAGACGATCAAACCGTTCACTGACGAGTCGATCGAGCAGATCTTCAGATCTGGAAGCGAGAATAAACGCTGTATAATCACGCTATGCAGTCAGGCAACGGATCTCCTTGCCGATTTGGAGTGTGAGTTCATTGATTCTGCAGTGTTTCAGAGAGTAGTACGCTGAGCAGGTCATAGGAAACGATCGTTCCTCCTTTACAGGTGCCGACAGGAAACATCTTTTTCAAGTCACGGATAACAATTCAAGGCTTTTTTCTACTTCATCCCGAACGGCTCTTGATCGGTCATCACGCAACTGTCGCAGCACAGGGATTGCTTGATTATACTCTAATTTTACCAGTGCTCGTATTGCCTCGATTCGAACTACTGACGTAGAGTAATATAAGAGATTGATCAGCGCAGGTCCAGCCGCGGTGTCACCTATATCTCCAAGTGCTATAGCCGCATATCTCTGGATCTCGCTTTTCGGTTCGAGCAAACACTGAATCAGCGGGGGTACTGCCCGTGGGTCTCGTATCTGCCCAAGAGCCTTTATCGCTGCAATACGGTTTTCAAATCGCTTTTGGTTGAGAACTTCAAGTAAATGGGGCACCGCATCATGTGAACCGATAGATCCGAGGGCACGGATGACCTCCACCGACAGGATGACGCCAACCTGCCCATACGCGGTGATAAGCGGTTCAACGGCTCGTTCATCCCTCAGGTGCGCAAGGAGTTTAATCGCTTCTTTTTGGATATTCGTGTTCTTTGAGGTGGTGAGACAGTAGACAGCAAGATCGAAGACGCCTGGAGCATGGAGATGTTTCCTCAAACATCTGAGTGCATTCTGTTTTTCAGTTATTTTTGCGGTCTCTGATGTAATGGCTGTGTAGAACTCTGCGATAGTCCCATCCACCAGGCACCTTGGGGCTTCCCAGCTCATTGCGGTTGTTCCTTCTTTATCCTGAGTGCCGGATTGACCTGCTCCTATGGAAACCTCCGATATATCGTTGGTTAGTGCATCTGTATCCGAAGCGGGTACTGGAACTGTCTCATGCACTTGAATAAACAGGGAATAAAAGAAATCTTCAGAGATTTTGAGCAACTCTGCATGCTCTGACATGCGGTCACTATATTTGCAGAACCGAGTGAGATCTGAGAGTGCAATCACAGTACTATGCACATCAGTAAAATCAAAAAATCCTCCACCAAATTTCCGCCGAATTTTATCAATATCTTTGTTGATCTTCTTCCTGGTAAAGCGAGGAACGAGCAGCGTTTCTTCTTCGAATAATTTATTTCGAATCCTATCGTATATCCCTCCGTCATTTGGAATAAATAGTGGGCCGAGTGCAGAGAGTATACAAGTAACGTCTTGTTTACTAATGAATTGGTCAATTTTATCCTCACGAATACCCCAGCACTCAGCAACGGTTTCTCGAAAGGCATCCAATCCTTCAGTATGTGGAAGAAACTGTAGTTGATCTACGTGCTGCATGAGAAGAGAATCAAAATGTAAAAGACTTAACCCAAGTGTGACGTCAAAGATCCGTGCTTCGATAGGAATAGGCAATAGCGCATATTGGACATTACGGCCCTTGCCATTTCGCTTGACACGCCCCACTCTGCGGGGTACAAATCCTTCGGCAACGAACACAGGATCTCGCATAGCGATCATGAGCGGCTCACGGATGTCTTCTTTCGCGATACCATATCTCCTTGAGAGTTCATCAATAGTCCATGAAGATGTCTGTAAATCGTCAATAAGCAGCTCATATATTGGTTTCTCTAATACACGATAACTTTCGAGCTCGCTTATTTGCTCAGGTAAGACGAGCCGATTGTTGGATACTAATTGTCGATAATACGCCAGTTTTCGCAAATCCTGCGTATCTTTGATCATCTGTTTGAGGTGCTCCTGGATTGGACGGTCTTCTGCGACGATATGATATCGCGAAGTATTCTACTCTGAGAGAGAGTGTTCGGTTCACCGATCAGGATAAGGTGCTCCCGTGCTGCTGTGAGTAGCGTATAGAGAACCTTTGGATCTGTCAGCGGCCACCGAAGAACTCTTTCGGCGTTTGCACTGACGAAACTGACAATGACAGTCGTGTATGATCTTCCGCTTATCTGGTGAGGCAACCATACAGGGACATCTGTTATGCCGTGCTCAACAAGCAATGATCGGATCAATGAAGCCTGACTGATGTAGGGTGTGAGTACCGCGCATGATTCCCGGTTCTGGAGGGCAGATATGACGTCTGCAACTTGCTCTGCCTCTGCCTGATTTACGAACATGAGATCCTGAAGCGCCTCGATGAAATGAGCAGGGATAGTGACTGATACAGTGACATTCTCACATTTCCCGGTTGCCGGGCCGATCGCCTCCGACCGTTTGACTGTTAACTGCCCAGATTTTACTGGAACTGCAGACCCAACGGCATAATCGTGGATCCGTTTTCCAGAGAGCTGATTGATGACTGTCTCAAGGTGTTCGAGATCGATCTCTATTATTGGTTCTAGTGAGAGTCGGTATTCCGTTGTTGTTGGTTCCATAACGATCGAATATTGGGCGAAGACCTCCGAACCGCTATCTTCATGACCGTCCACGATCATGAAACAGACCGTCCCGCCATCTCTATCAGAATCGATGCGGGTCCGGGCCTGCCGCAATGCTTCTGTAATCTGATCAGGAAGATGGGGGAAATGCTCTGAGAAAACAGCATACTCCCTTGACTCGAAGAAAGCATCAAATCGGATTAACTTTTCAAGCGTGCTGACACCAAGTCCTGCATTGCGTGCTCCCTGGCTCTTTAACGGAAATGCTACGCGGTTTGCATCACCGATGAGGATACTCTGCTCTGCAAAAGACTGAATGTAGTGGTTAAGTGGTTCAAAGAGTTGTTCTGCACCATCTGCAAGGACCAGATCAAAGTAGCATCTCCTATCCGGATCTCTCAGTAACTCAAAGAGTCGTGATTGAAGCAGGAAATGTCGGTCTGTAAGAATAATCGGTGAGAGGCGGATCCGTTCTTCTATCTCATCGACGGTTTGCTGGTTGCCGATCTCCCACGATCGGGGTTTTTCTGTAAATCCATTTTCTTTGTTGATAACAAGGAGAAGGTGCCGTTTCTTAAATTTCTGCACAAACTCCTCAATCTCCTGTAAGTTTCTCAGAATGACGAGAGTACGTTTCCCTGAAGGCAGGGATGCGACTATATCGACGGCGCATTCAACCTCAGAATGATAAGCAGGCATCTGAATAGCGATAACCCGTGCTCTTTCTAGCGCGGCAATTACGCTCTCTTTATTATAGCGTGGGATGCGGTGTTCGGGAAGAAGTCCTCCCTTCTGATAGGAGAGAGTTACCGTTTTTTGGGATCGTTGGATGAAATCAATGACGCCGAGAAGTCTTCGGAAGATGGCGATCTCCGCATAATCTTTTACCAGTGTATAGCGGTGCTCCGGGTTCAGGAATTCAGCAGGGAGCGAGGCCAGGGTGGCAAGTTCGATTGTTGTTAGACCTATGGCATGCACCACTACGCGGTATGAATATGCCCCGTCGACTGTCCGCAGTATAGCGTAATCACCAGGAGCAACATCAAGGTGCGGAAGCGCCGACGCGGAAGTCAGGTGCAATATGTCATTTTCGTATCGACTTAAACTGAGATCCCCCGCTTGTTGCCCTGCTAAGAAACGCTGTTCTGTAGGGAGCACTCGCAGGAGCGAGCCAAGAGCATAAAGGAGTGAATGCTCGGCTGTTATTGCACTCCGAATCTTGTTGTAGTAGTCGATCTCGTTGACATCAAAATACATCAGTTTGGTAGGACATGTATCCACGAGTAGACATCTGGTGGTTACAGTGCCGTCCTCATCCGACTCATAACAGCCCCAGAACCGCTCTGTTTGGCAGTAGTACTGACACGGTGGAAGGTTTTTTGAGAGTGCATGGCCGGGGTGGCGCTGGTGAGGGCATTCGCTACACCACCTGCTGTATGTGGTCGGCAGTTGCATCCCCTCACGTTGCAGGAGGACTTTGTTCCGTGCTTTTATGATCTGATCGATATCCGAGTCGCTCAGCGTTATCTCATGTAAATGATGGTGATCTCCATCAGACTCACCATACTGCGTGGGTTGTGTGTAGAGGAGATATCCGGTACGGTTTCCTGAATCGAGATACGATGCAAAGAGGTATACCTGGAGTTGCATCGTATGCTCAGGTCTAACCTTCCATGACGTTTTCACCTCGACGGGGCGGTTGTCGACGAGGAGATCAATAATCCCGCCAAGACCGTATACATTGTTAATCTGTACTTCACTCTGGACCTCTTTCCCAGAGATGAAGGAGGACAACTCTTCCTGATATAAGGGTGTAGCGAGATGGTGGAAGACATCCTTTTCAATCGAGACAAGGGAGACGCCTGCAATAAGGTGCAACGCTGCATCTAGCCGAAACTCTGTCTGGATCGCCTCATGTATTCTCTCCCGTAGCACATGTTCTCGTTCTGCCGGGGGTTGAGTACTGAGTAAACAGTACGATCCATCACAGAGCATGGCAGCGAGAATGTGATGGACGAGGTTGCCGCGGGTAATATACTTGTCCGGGTATTTCAGGATGCTATGCTTGACATTTTTGACGTAATCGAGATAGTACTTCCTCGGGCACGGCTGGATACTGATAATCTCTCTTGGCCCGACTGGAACGGACGGCGCAGGAAGAAGTATTCGCTCAACATTGATCCAGGTCGTCTGTCCCTGATGGATGACATACCCTTCGAAGAAAACCTCTTCACCCGGGACGAACAAGCGTTTAAGGACTCTTTCTTCTGGATCTAGACTGTGGAAGAGATCCCAGAGCATCGGCGAAGTTGAAGGGTAGGGAATCCATTCGGGAACTATACGCCAAACGGTAAGTTTTACCTCAATTCCCGGTGGAGATTCGAGATCAAGAATGTACTTCGGGCCCCCGCTGGCAGGCGAGTAATATGGTACGGATGCAAGGATTGCGATGCTCTGAATGATCTTTCTATCATATTTTGCTGGATTTGCATACAGATCAGCAGAGTCAACATACGTGCTCATATCACCGAACCTCCAGAAGCCGTGTCAAGAGGCGTTTATTGAGTAAAACCGATCCGAGCGGATCTTGTCCATAGGAGGGCGATATCTCGATGCACTCCGGACATCCGTTGACACATCTGGGCATCATCTCCTCTATCCGGGCGACTAACTCGCTGAGGTCACCCTTTTTCCGGGTACGATACTTCTCAAAGACTGCAGTCGCCCGGGGGTCGTAGAACATATCACCGGAGCAGTAGAGCAGAAGGTCAACTGTTATCGGAGTTCGATGGAGTTTGTTGAGGATATCGGTGTATCCTCGAATAAGCTCGAGATAGAACGCTGCAGTATCCTCTGATGAAACCAGCCTTTTAATATCGATTTTGCAGAATGCAAGAAGATCCTCTCTTTTCTTTGTATGGAAATTGAATCTATACTGCCCCTCGACTTTCTCCAGTGCCAGACGGAGGATCGCGTCCTGATCGGATTCCAACCCGCCAAACCCTGCGACAAGGAACTCGGGATCGTATGCCAGGAAGAGGTCGTGTATGACAGATTCCGTGATATTAACATCACACAGCAGACTCTGCTCCAACGTGCTTCGAATGTCGAAGAACTCTGGAGAAACGCCCTGAAACTTTCTGAAAAGTTCTTTTGCAATGCCCGACCCTCCCTGGTAGCGATCATATGCATAGAAGGCCATGGTTTCCCCATCAGATTCGTGCCAGTATGTCAACCCGTCTCCTGCAGCTCCAAAGAATTGTTGGATCCAGACTGTGACCGCTTTCTCCAGTGTAATACTGAGAACCCGCCTGCAGAAACTCTCTAATTCATTGGCGTTGAATGCGCGGTTGAAGATCTCCCCAAACAGAACGCGGTTCTCAGTTATGAGAGAGATCAGATCCTCTCTTCGAGCAGGATCGTACCCTGCTAACCGTAATCGGGTCTCGTTGCTGCTGGGAATCAGTTCTTGTAGGAGCTGTTTGATCTCAGGGGCCTCTTGCTCAAAGAGCTCTTTGAGGTTTCCTGCTCGCCCGGTTTGGTGTATCCAGTAATCGAGGGCGACCAAGAGTTGATAAAGGCTATTGACGTCATAGGTGCTATCAAGAGGGGTCTGCCGGTAGAGAACTGATTCGTACAGTTGTAAGAGGATGTACTGCATCCTGAGATCGTTCTGCAGGACGCCATCTTCCTGCAGGACGTCAGGTATTCTCTCAAAGAGTTGTTTGAGAGAGAACTCAATCCTGATGGCCTGTGAGAGGTGTTCGGTTCCAAGAAGCGCGTAAGTATCATCGTCGTCGTGGTAAAACTGCACCAACCGAGTAAGAGTGGTTGTGGGTTTTCCAAAGAGCTGTATACAGTTTGCGTAGTAACAGCGTGCAAGGACAAATTTCTCCAGATAACTGATATTTTTTAACAAACTCTCTTTGGGGAACTCGATCGCGGACCCCGCAGGTTCTTCAGATCTCTTGATATTCGTATAGAGCGGTGTTGAAAGTGGATCTCGCGCGACCTCGATAGCGTCTCCGGCATTAGCGTGACTAAGTAGGTGCTGCTCTTCATCCCAGTAGTACTTGGCATGTTCTGATACTTTTTCAACTTTAACCTGGTCAGGGAAATAAATCGTTGCTCTTTGGACTGGGATATTGAGTGGTGAAAACGTCTCTGATTCTGCGTAGATCTGACTGAGTGGCACTGACTTTTCGAATCGGAACGTCGGACGAATATCTGCGCATTTTGAATGCCTTTCGCTCGGCGTCCAGACTGCTCTGTAGTGGTGAAATCCCCAGCGTTTCTTATAACCGCCGGGAAGAAAGTTTGCAAGAATAAACTCCTTCGTTTCAGAACCTTCGTTCTTCACCCGACCGCCGGATATATCGTGGATCTCAATGTTCCCTCCAACATAGGTTGGGATGAATGTTCCTGGGACATAATATGGTTTAACAACGCACGGATCAATTGCAAAGAGATTTGGTGGGTGGAAGTAAGGATATACATGAGATCTTGCCTGTAACGCTTTCCAATAGGTCAGGGCCCCCAGTGTCCGTTCCAGATTATGTCTTCGTTCCATATCAATCCCCTTCAAGACGGTATGAGATCCGGCTCAGTTGGTCGATGATTTCGTCGATCGTCGTTTTATTCTTGAGGTATCTGACCATGCAATAATACTTGCTTGTGGGATCTTCCACTCGCAATGGTTCAGAACAGGAGGCGAAGTACTGCTTGATCTCATGGAGCTCCTGTTTCGCCACATCGTACTGAAGGTTGAAGGTCTGACAGAGGTCTATAAGCAGGTTCCCTTCAGTCTGTTCGATGAGGTTGTGGGTCTCTTCGGTATCTACCTGATAATAGACCTGCTCGAGGACGTCGCTCTTATAACGGGTGCTGATATAATCATAGATAAACGACGTAATATGCATCGCTTTGATGTACCGGTTCTCCGGGTCAAGAGGAATCTCAAGTTTGCTGTCATGGGGATTAGTAAGGATCGAAGTGTGGTGAAAATAAAAATTATCAATTGGGCGTGATCCAAGCACCACAACTGCGATGGGCATGTCGGCAGGTGATCGCCCGCCCCGGCCGATGCGTTGGATGAACCCTGGGATGTTCATCGGAGCCATGTACTGGAATGTTCCGATAATACTTGGATGATCGAAGCCGACTTCAAGGGCAGACGTCGTGATCATCATGTCCCATTCATCTGAGCCCGACGGTCTTCCTGCACAATCCTGCGTCGTCCCGGATTTATGGATCTGGATGTTCATCGGCCTGTCGTCAGTTTCCTGCATGACCCACCAGCACTCTCCGTCGAGGTATGTCTGGCACCGGTTGATGTAGGGGTTCGGAGGCAGAGAACTACATTCGAGATGCGGACACTGGGGGTTTCGGGACGTTTCCAGACGTGCATCCGGTGTCCTTAACTGATAGAGGCGCCGATTCCGCTCGGCATCACACAACTTCTCTCCGAGTCGTTTTATGATATCGATGGAGTCAACGAACCCGATGATCCGGTTCTTCTCACTCGTCTTCAGCATTGTGTGGAAGAAACAGAAGGCAGTCTGGATCATTGCCGAGAGATTTGTAGCAATGGTATAACTTGCCTGCTCTTCCTGAGTGGCCTCCGGATTGAGCAGTATCTTCCGCGGATGTGTTGCTTTTACAAATATGATGTATTCGCGGCCAATTTCCTCCAATTCAGTCTCTTCAGGGCAGATGATATTGGCATCCTCGGTTGAGAAGAGTTTACAACAGAACTCCTTCGGTTTACCGACCGTGGCGCTCGAAGCAATGAATACCGGTTCAGAACCGCCGGAATGGCGAATCTTGTGACGAAGTCGGCGGACAACGTTTGCGACATGCATTCCGGATTGGTTTGTGTAAATATGAGCTTCGTCAAAGACGATGTACTTTGGAAGTATCTGCTTATTCCAGATGTTATTCTTACCCTCACGGTCCATTAAACGACGATGGAGTGAGTCTGGGGTGGTTATGATGATATCGGCCATTCTATATTTATTCACTACAAAGTCAACCGTGTGTGTTGCATCGTCACAACAGACGAACCCGTTTGGACCGGCCTGCAGTGATCCGTTGCACCCCCGGTGCGGACACGTTAAGGGAAGGTCATCGACTTTTCCATGATGGATCCCTATCTGGATTGGGCGCTTGATAGTGGCGTTGACTGCATACACGTATTCAATAAGTCTTTGCAACTGGTCATTGCAGAGATCTATTCGCGGATAGACAAGGATTGCTTTGGTGCCACGCCTCTCCTGTGTCATCAACGTATACAGCAGAATCGGGAAAAGAAAAGCCTCTGTTTTTCCCGAACCGGTGCTTGACTGAATGATGTACGAGAGAGACTCGGATGAAAACTCTCTGGATATTGCTGCTTGGAATAATGTCTGAAATCCTCTGAGTTGGAAGGACGAAAGTTCTATCTCCGTATGTCTTCGAGCAAACCTGCTCTCAACCATCGTTTTGAACCAAATAAGCGAGTCTCTTAAATTTTGCGATAAAAGCGGCCGAATGTTTTCATCTATTTGAATGATATTCTTCACTGTCGAAAGTGTTCGGATCGCCTGCATTAGAGGAATGTCCCTTCGTGGCCGAAGGCGGTTCTTTACCTCTAACTTAACCATATGCGCCAAACCGGGGCTTGATGTATAGTCCTCGTCAAACCTCTGCTTTAAGTATGATAGGTAGCGAACCAGTTCCGCAATTCTGCTCCTCACCCGCTGCCTGTCATAGATGTATAAGAGATACTGGTCATCGACAAGTTCCTGAATGCAGGTGGCAATGATCCAGGTCACCGTCTCAGGTGAGGGTGTTGCCGGTGAGCCTTTCATATCAATGAAAAGGGAAGTAATTAACGATCCGTGGTTGTGTATGAGATGGTTGATGATATCCTTGACACTGACGAAGCAGTCATATTCTCCGCGATTGATATCATCTACATTTCTGTCCTCGACGTATTTGACAATCTGATACTTGACTACTTCCCTGCTGTTCCTCGCTGCCCCTGATGTGCAGTGGTGAGTCCATAACTTCTGGAGCTCTCTGATACTTGCGAAGTCCACGACCGCTCGCCTCAGTGATTCTTCTTTATTTGAATCTCAATGACCTCGATATCTCCACGGATGTAGAGATTTTGGAGCAATTTGAACGCTTTGTCGACTGTATAACTCTCAAGTATCGCATCCAGCGTTACAGAATTCTTGGCTGAAAATTTCTCTATAAACTCCTCCTCTGGTGTTTTTACCGGTTCTTCTCGTTTTTTAAGAGCGTCCAGGTACTGTGAAAGTTTCACTTCTGTCGTAGCAAAGTCCCACTGCCGAAGTGCTTCTTCCGCTTCGTCAAGGTACAGAAGGGCCTGTGGTTCTTTGGGTACCGACGCTCTGTGTGCTGCAATCTTCTGTTCGTAATTCAGGTAGTTGTTCTTCTGTGTTGCTAGACTTCCTTGAAGTTTGACTAGTTCGCCATGAATTGACTCAATAACCTGAAGAGCGTCTGCATACTTTCCTTCGTTGAAGAGTGGTGCGTATTCGCGAACTTGTTTGCCATTTAGACCATCAAAATCCTCCAGATATTTGAGACTGCTGTATCCAAGATCATCAAGATCCGTTAAGAGGTTTTCTATTGTGCCTTTAAGCTTCTCCACCTGTTTTGCGTATGAGATACAGGGTTCCTTGCTTGTCTCCCTGTCACAGATCTCTTTTGTATCGGCCTTGATGGCGTTATCGAGTTGGCTCAGGTAAACGGTGAGTGCGCTGAAGTTTCCATCCTCCAGAGTCTCTGATGCCTGAGCATAGAGATCATCGAGATGAACCTGCCATTCCGTGTGTTCGCTATCGGTGATGATGCCATGCTCAAATGCACCACATATTCTCTCTTTGGTGAGATCAATTTGCTCTTTATAGTTTGACAGAGTAGATGCATGCGATTTCCGCGTACTCTTGATCTCACCATTCAATGCGTTTTCGACATTCCTGATATCATCCAGAATATTCTTTGCTCTGATGATATGATCGCTGCCAGGTTCAGGTTCAACAGTGAGCGGGTCGAGTCGTCCTTTCAAGGTATCGACCTTTCGATCGTAATCGCTTATCGCGATATTCAACCCTGCAGCCTCGGCTAGAAGCGATCTCAGTCCGCTTAACACATCTTCGCACTGTGTGATAAGCACGTCGAGCTTTTGGGAATGATCAAGGAGTCTGTACACGACGGAGGCGCCTTCTTTGGCACCGGTGATCATCTCGAGTTTGATCAGCAACTCGATGTACCAATTAAGAAGTCGGAGTTCTTCCCCTGGAGAGCATTGCAATATATACTGACTCT
>JGI24709J26583_10002493_pt1 | contig 15145 bp, 11 predicted proteins | sample BioPla2DNA1_FD_26583 | JGI IMG/M metagenome (IMG submission 26583) | reverse complement strand
GTGTCTTCCTCATCCGTGTCGCCAGCCTTGTAGGCATGCCACACCGGCTTGGCTCCTCCCGGGTCTGTCTCGTCATCCGGGAACTTTCGCAACCCTATCTTCAAGCCAAATTCATGGCGGTTATCGATCCAGTTGTGCCATTGGATACCGTCTATCCCGTCCAGCTTGCTCAGTTTCTTCCACGCGTAGGCAAAGCCGGCTGCTTGCTCTTTCAAATCCTGTTCACCGTAAGTCCTGGAGTTGGTCCCGTTTTCAGAGAGCCACAAGGTGCGCTTGGTCGCTCCCAGGTATTGGTTTCCCGGTTGTTTTATCCAGTGGTCGATCACTTCCAGGTTTTTGAAGGTAACCAGCTGGCTCGCGGTGCTGAATGTCGCTTTTGTATCGAGCCACGTTTTGGGCTCGTTCAAATCCTGCGGGTAGGGGTGGTAGGCGACGCCCCACGGGAAGTCGCCCTCTACCTGACTGAATGAGACCAGGTTCTCCAGAAGCTCTTTTGAAGCGTAAAGTTCCACCGGCTCGGTCCACGAATGGGTATAGGAGCCCATCACCTCGCTGTGTCCGTCATAGGCACGTGAAATGTTATGGCACATCCTCATCGATTTGATATAGGTGTCGAGATAGACCATCATCGGTTTCCTTCCCATGTTGGTCCAGGTGAGTCCAGCATCCACTTCGTTGTGCATGATCCATTTGTGGATTCTGCCGTGCCTGTTTTCAGGGGTGTTGTAGCGTGAAGCCAGGAAGTCGAGGGCGGCCGCGTAGCAGTGAACCGACTCATCGGTGGTCAGGTTCGGCATCGTGTATATCCCCTCGGAGGTGAAGTCTGGATGTTGCAGCAACCTGCCTATCTCGGGATCGGCGCATTCCGATGCTTTCTGCACCAGGATGATCGCGGCGACCACGATATCTCTCCGTGCGGCTGCTTTTAGGGCTTGGTCTAAGCCATTCAGGTAGCCATCGCGTGCGAAGTAGTAGGTTTTGTTTCCATACCGATGTGCGATACGGTTTGCTCCCGGGCTAGCGTACATGAAAACGGTAAAGGGGATGTTAACGGTTATGCTATGTATTCCCAAGATATCCAGATCGCTTTGGAATTGGTTCATGAAGAAACCGCCCAACCCCTTTTTGCTTTTCATGATACCTGGCTGCATGGAGCGTTGGGGGGTGATAATATCGGCGTATCGGGCATGCGAGGCGATCTCGTTTTTCGAAGGCGTCTCTTTCACGATCACCCACTTGGAAAGGATTCGATCGTACTGTAAATCGTCAATATATCCTTTCCGATCGACCGTTACCTGGAATGTTTTGTTTTCCAGCGGGATCCTATTCCTGAAATGGGTGGTGGTTGTCAGCGTATCGTTGGGCAAGATCTCTCGAAGGCTAAAGGTGCCCTCTCCGGCATGGTGACCGCTGATGGTTATTTTATCATTCTCCACCTTGACCTCTTCTATCTGGGATGAAAACTTCTGTGCTATGTACTTGGACAGGGATTGGGCAACTGCTTCATCTTTTTTTGTTTGTTCTTCTACAGCGATGACTATTCCCCTTTCCTCTTCGTTCAAAGTCCTGAAATAGATATTTTTTATCTCGATATTGATACCTGGGCGATTGCCAAAATCCAGCCGGAACACATCGCCCACTTTGCCCCACGATAACTTGTTTATTATCTCGTATAGGTTCAAGGAGGCAGTTTCCCATGAGGTAGTCGGGGATAGCGAACCAAAGAAAATGGAGCGAGCTTCTGTTATAGGGTGTCCCAAAAACACTTGAATAAAATCGATTTTAGCACTGCTTTTGTACTCGAATGTCAATACGACGGAGTCCTTATGCACAGACCTCATCAACTTTTCGCTAACAATGTAGGGGTCTTCTCCCGTTGTTGTCAATCGGTACTCGTTAGAGGCCGTGCGGGTAATATTCATTTGGTTGGCGCTGGACAGGTTGAGCTTCATGTACCGGGAAGTAGTGCCGGGCATAATGATTTGGGGCTTCGGCAACTTTTCTTTGCATCCGCCAACAAAAAGGCAAACCCCGATCAATAGGATAGAATAGATTGATCGAAGGATGCATTTTTCTGGTGTTATTTGCCCCATTATTTTGTCGTGTTTAAAACAATAATTTTTACCAGTAACAAGTGAGCCATGGAAATATCTGTCAGCAACGATTAAGAGCTATCGGATGATTTTCACCTCGTTTGGCGCTTTGATTTCACTTTCAACGGTTCCGTCGGCCTGTTTCACGTGTCTCACGAAAATCTCGCCGTAGGGAGTTGGATAGGTGCCTTCCGCGAACGTCAGGTCACCCAAGTTGGGTGATACACGGACAACCTTTGCTCCCGGTTCCACTACTTGAATCCCCAGTACATGGGCTGTTAACCACGTGGTTGGACCGGATGCCCAGCCGTGGCACAGGCTTGCCCTAAGGCCGATGTAGCAGTGTTTGCCCCCGTCAGCGTGAATGTTGAACCGCGTTGGATCGGGCAGCTCATCGATGCCCACCGCGTTGATTCGTTCCTGATAGGTAAAGTTCTCCCAGAACGTGGTGGCCCCCAGGTCGAGCATTGCACCCCAGTAGTCCGAAATGATCTCCATCGCCTCCTGGTACTTGCCATCTTTCGCCAACGCCTCCAGCATGTAGTAGCCGTAGAAGGTGGCGAAATCGTTGGCTCCCCCCTTAAGGATTACCTTTGCGGCCTCGTTGGCGGGCACCATATCGGCCAGGGAGAGGAGGGCAGCTGCCTGCTTGTTATCGTGCATCGAGGGGTTCTGTCTCCTCAACGAGCGGATGCCATCTTCGCATTTCTTTGCCAGCGGTTTGTCATCAAGCCATTCCGCAATATCCTTCCCCGCTTCCATGGCAATCACCATCAACGCTTGGAGGCCGGAATGGATCACGTCCTGGTCTTCGGAGGTAGGCCAATCCAGGAAGCGGCCGCCATCCAGTTGCTCCGTCCCATCGGGGTCGATTTTAGATATCAGTTGCTCCACCAGTCCCGACAGGTAGGTGCGTTGTTCATTGAGGTAATCCAGGTCGCCATGGGCCAGGTAGAAGTCGCGGTGGCTGATGATCCACCATAGGGAGTAGGAGGACATCCCGTTCATCCAGCCGGGTAGGGGGGTGGTGTCGCGGCCAAAATCGAGGCTTTTCCTCACTACCTCGGTATCACCGAATACCGTGTTGATGGACATCACCTCGGGGTGCACGTCGCCCAGCCACACCAGGCGGTCCCTTTTGATGCCGTCCCAAAGGTAATCCTGCATGTTGAGGTGGACGGTGTAGGCCCCCGTGTTCCATATCTCGTTCAGTCGCTCGTTGCTCGATCTGAACGAGCCCAGGTAAGGGAGGTCCCTATACCGCAAGATGCCCCGTACGGCACGGATAGGCAGCTCTACACCTTTGTCCAGCAGGTCGATGAGGACGTAACGGAAACCGGAGTTCCCGACTTCGATGGTTCCCAGCCAGGGGATATCCAACGTGAAGTCGCGCATCGCGTGGTCATTAGTTGCGGACCCCATTCCCGGCACGCTGTTGTCGATGCAATCGCTCATGGTTTCCGTGACCGACTCCCCGAAGCGAACGCGGACCTTAACCGGTTTTTTCTCGCCCCGTATCGCGGCGGCTATCTCGATGCCCCCGTAGATCTCTTTGCCGAAGTCGAGCAGCAGGGAGGCTTGGGCGTTGTTGTCAGATAGCAACACGCACATGCCACTGCCATCGGTGGTAAGCTGCCCATCGAACGGGGCTAACAATACCTCCGGGTTCTTGACCTGCTTACCCTGGTCGTCTGACAGCCAAAGGATATCGACGGGCATAAGATAAGCACGGGTAATCTCGTCTTTAACCAGTCGCTCTTGAAACGCTCGTTCTGAAAGGTACGTTTGTCCGGACACGCTTTTGGGCAACAAGAAAACAAGTATCACAAGGTGTAGGTAAGTTCTCATCCTGGTGTTTTTACAGTTTTTATTATCGGTTATCGCTACAACAACCTTTGCTTTATTATACAAAAATAAAGCTTTTTTTTAATTAGTCACCACTGTTACGTGATATTCCAACTACCTTATTTAATATTAACAGGATTTATTTAGGGTAATCCATCGGTTCGCTGAATATCGGGTCATAGCCGATAAAGTCATTGTCGGTATCCACGTGAAGTAACCGGCCGTTCAAAAAATTGAACTGAAATAGGTCAAAAAAAATCATAGCTTTTAATTTTTTTGATGAGACATCCGCATCATTTTGACCACCGTGGCTTTTTTGCTCGGTTGGTATCTCTGTCGAGAGAGAATTCTTGATGCTGCAGAATTCAACACAAAAATAGTGAAATTTTTTGAATCGGGGACATTATTCTCCACGAATTCAAACAAACTTTTTCGATTCCGTATCGAAAATGGGTAGTTCCTTCATGTTTTCCAGGCAATCGGCGAAGTAGAGCACGCCATGTTCATGTTCGTACTTTTCGATCTCGTTTGTACGCGTGTGGCCGACCACTTGAGTGTACCCTTTCAGCGGTTCCTCCTTCAACTCGGCTTGGTCGCACCAAAGCGGGCCACCAAAGGGGAGCCATCCTCCCCTTTCTGTTCCCACGATAGTTAGGGCTTTCAATTGGCTTAGGCTCGCGGGGTGGTTCAGTTGCGTTGCGATATCCTCGTTGAGGTCGCCCTCGAAGAAATGGGTGAACCACGAGTGGCACACACCGGCGTGCGTAAAAAGCACATCATCTACTTGGTATGCGAAGCTAAATAGGTCAAGATGGTTCGAGAAGAGTTCGTGCAGTTCTGGGTATGTTTTTTCTCTAAACCCGGTACTTCGGTAGTCGCAATTTGGGTTGATGTATTGGTAGTCGTGATTGCCAATAAGCAATTTCACTGTGTCGGAACCCTCGTATTCCGCGTAGAAGATGATGTCTGCCAACGCCTCTTTGATGCGCTCATCGCTTATCCACCAATCGTCCACGTAGTCTCCCAGGAATACCAGTTTGTCGTACTCCTTTTCGTTACGGGTAATCAAGCTTGACCATTTCGAGCTCCCGTGTACGTCCCCGATAACGGCTATTCTCATTGCTTTTAACCTTTATCCCCAATAGCATGGACTACGAGGGTTACCAAGCGATACAAATATACACTTTTTTCCTTTTTCGTGAAAGATTCACGGCGGAGTGGGGAAAAGCAGATGAGGTTGAGTTTTTAAGTATTGAGGACTACTTTAAAACGCTTGAAAATAAGGCGTATGAGAATATTGGTGAGGAGTTTCTGATTAGGCTTGATATTTGGATGAGTTATAACGATAGGATTAGAGAAGGTAAAGAGATATTCGTCGATGAGGACTATGAGTTAAAGTGGGCTGAGAATTGCTATAAGTTAATCGAGCTTGCTCTCCCGTTTGTTCCTGAAAACAAGTTGATGATTGCAGAACTAAATAGGAATTTAGGTAAGTTCGAAGAGTGCATTTACCATCTTCTTAATGAGATAATAACACAAGATTTACTTTGGATAAAAGAAAAACTAATTACCGAATGCTATTGCGAAAATAGATGGGTAATAGAATTGAATTAAAAATTTAGAAACCTCTTTGCCTTGTTTTACCGTTTTTGAAAAACCACTCCTTGAATGTTGTCCTATAGCAAAGCTTCGAGGTAGGACTCTCATGCCTGTAGTATCAGTCTAGTGTTAACTGATAAATATCATAACATTGTTTACAAAAAAGTGTCATAACATCGTTTACACTTAATGGTCAATTTCGTATCATGACATCGTTTACAAAACGATAAAAAGCTCTTTGAAATATTGTACGTTTCGTTCTATTTTTCCCTTAAAAAATGGAACGAGAAGAAATTTTAAGGCAAGAGGCTATCCGTTTACACCTACAAGGAGTACCTGTAAAGTTGGTTACTCAACAAGTCAATCGTACTCGTCAATGGTTTTACAAGTGGTTGAAGGAGTTTAAAGGTGGTTCGCCGGATTGGTATAAAACCAAATCTACTGCACCCAAAACCATTCCTGCAAAAACAGCAGAGCAAACAGAACAGCTTGTTATTGACATTCGCAAACGCTTAGAAAATGAGCCTTACGCTCAAAAAGGTGCTGTAAGTATCTTGTATGAATTTGAAAGATTAGGTGTTACACCTCCCTCGATATCAACTGTAAACAGGATATTGCGACGCAACAAGCTCTTGCATCAATCTGAAGTGAAAAGATTGAAAGACACGGAATATCCCACTTACTTTCACGGTGTTCAACAAATGGATATAGTGGGGCCTAAATACCTGAAAGGTGGTTGTCGTTTTTATTTTTTCAACATCATTGATACTGAAAACCACTATGCAGGTGTTTATCCTATTAAAAACAAATTAGCGAAAAGCGCAGCTGCAAGTGTGATTGACTTTTGGCGAAACTATCAAATGCCGGATTTTCTCCAAATGGATAACGAGCTTTCTTTCAGGGGCAGCAATAGGCATCCGCGCTCGCTCGGGCTACTGATGCGAGTTGCTTTATCGAACTCGGTAACCCCCGTTTTCATACCACCGGCAGAGCCTTGGAGAAACGGTGTCATTGAAAAATTTAATGACAATGTTATAAGGTACTTTTATAACACGCGAAAGTTCAAGTCATTTGAAGATGTAAAGGAAAGAGCCGTTGACTTCTCCGCTTTTCATAACAAACACCATAGGTATAGTTCACAAAACAATCGAACTCCGGAACAGCTTTTAAATGATATAACTCGGAAATCACCACTGACGGCAGAGATTGATTTAAATGAAAAGATACTCGTTGATAGTGGACGAATTATTTTCATCCGCTTCATCAGAAGCGATCGTAAGCTACATTTACTAAACGAGAGTTTTATCGTGAACGCAGAGTTAATCTATAGCTACGTGGTCGCGGAAGTTATCATTGATAGATACGTTCTGACAGTAAGCCGGAACAGTGTCCTGTACCACGTTTTCAACTTTGCAATGTCATTGCCTTTAAAAATACAATATGTCAATGAACTCTTGATATTTTGCCCGCTTTAGAAAGCGAAATCTCTTAAGAGATTTTTGTCAACGATGTGCTGATACTTTCCTTTCTTTAGCGAGCGAAATTCCTTAAGGAATTTATCTTTTTTGTCAACGATGTGTTGATATACTAAATGCTCTTTAGAATGTCAACGATGTTGTGATATATAACAGTTAACCCTTAAACATCGTGCGTACATTCAACGCTGATTTTCTATAAGATTTTTCTTTGGGTATGGTAGAACATATCCAGTTTTAATCCTTATTTCAGTGGAAGATACTCTCCGAGTGTTACAGAGATATGGGGAGACGAAGCGTATGAACTGTCTTAATCCTTATTCCAGTGGAAGATACTCTCCGAGTATTGGATGAGGGGATAGGAGTAGCGAAAGCCCTCACTATCGGGCAAGTGATTATGAAATAAAAGGTCTTTGCTTTTTAGTTGACTGATGACTGCACCCCTAAAAGCTTCGATTTCATGTGCAGGTAGATAATTCTCGAAACGTATTAATATAATTTTAGTGTAATTCATAGGGGTTGACGTGAATTTAGCTTATGTTATACGAAGTTTCACAAAGATGCAAAAATAATTGCAAAGACGTATCCTGTTTTATCGCATATTTCCTCCTTTCATGGCAAAGTTTAATTAGTAAATGCAACTTAAATCCGCGATGTTAAATATTTGCAAAATATTTGCAAATAAGACAAAATATGTGCAACTTAGGGGCAAAATGTGTGGTAAACCACAAAAAACAGCCCCTATATGACGATTCAACGGCCAAAATATCTCGATATGCTGACTGCCGGACAGGGCAACGGGTTGGTAAAAATAGTTACCGGTGGCAGGCGGTGTGGCAAATCGTTCCTCTTGTTCGTCCTATTCCGCAACTATTTACTCCGGCAAGGTGTAGAGGAGGATCATATAATAGGGATTTCGCTTGATGACAGGCGTAGTCGAGCTCTTCGTGATCCTGATACTCTACTGGATTATATCGATACCCGCCTACAGAAAGATGGAAAAACGCACTATATTATTCTTGATGAGATACAGTTTGTTGATGATTTTGTAGGTGTTCTGCTCAGCTTAACGCGTAACCCACAACTCGATATTTACGTTTCTGGATCGAATTCCAGGTTTCTTTCTAAGGATGTAGTAACCGAATTTCGTGGTAGGGGCGATGAGATACATGTGTGGCCCCTCTCTTTTAGCGAGTATTATAGCGCCGTTGGAGGTGACCGTTTAAGCGCGTGGCAGGATTATTACACTTACGGGGGACTTCCCTTGGTCCCGCAACTTCCCACGGAGCAGAAAAAGATGGAGTACCTGCAAAATATATACGAGCTGACCTACTTGAAAGATGTGATTGAACGCAACCGTCTACGCAATGTTGAGGGACTGAAACAGCTGGTGCAGATTCTCGCGTCATCCATCGGATCACCCGTAAATCCTACCCGAATAAGCAACACGTTTAAATCGAGAGAGCAGGTTAGTATCAAGCCAGCCACAATCAAAGAGTATATTGATTACCTGCAAGATGCTTTCCTCGTAGAGGGTGCGTTGAGGTATGATGTGAAGGGGCGGAAATATATTGGAACCGAAACGAAATACTATTTTGCCGACCTGGGGATACGGAATGCGGTTTTAAATTTTCGGCAACAGGAAGAGAGCCATATAATGGAAAACATGATATATAACGAGCTTCGTAGGCGGGGCTACCTGGTGGATGTAGGCATGGTTCAAGTTTGGGAAAACAACAAAGGAGACCGCAACGTCAGCGGGTACAAAGGTGGCGATATAGGAGGTGATAACAGTAGCTTTCGTGACGGTGGTAGTGTTAATGGCAAGAATAATCGACGGAAGTTGGAAGTGGATTTCGTAGTAAACCGGGGAGCTGAAAGGCTTTATATACAGTCGGTTTACCGCATGCATTCACCGGAGAAAAGGAAACAAGAGCAGAGACCTTTGCTGAATATAGGCGATAACTTTCGTAAGGTGATTATCGTGGGAGACGACATCAAGTCAAAAGTGGATGAAAACGGCATAATAACCGTTAGCCTGATGGATTTTTTGCTGGGGGATAGTTTGTAGGTTTTTTCGGTTTACCTCTCGGTTTACCTTTTTATTGAAAACCAGTAGAAAAACAGGGGATTTCGGTTAGGGGCATACAAAAAAACGCCTAAATATCTCTATTTAAGCGTCTCGGATTGTGGTGCCACCAGGAATCGAACCGGGGACACAAGGATTTTCAGTCCTTTGCTCTACCAACTGAGCTATGGCACCCACATTTCACAAATGCGAACGCAAAGATACACCCATTTTTGATATTTGCAAAATTTGCTATAGAAAAGTTCGGGAAATTGTTCTAGAGATACGATTGCCAAAGAACAAGAAGAGCATAAGAAAAACTATGATTATGCGCAGGCATAAAAAATAGCTAAATTATTTGATGAGAATTTTTGGGTGACATGTTGACGAAGTCAGGAAATAAGTGGCCGCATACATGCCTAAAAATAGTTGTATCCCGATATACAAAAGTTTACATCTAAAACAGCTTGTTGAAATAACAAGCTGTAATTCAACAACTTTAGTGAATTTTTAGCTGTAAGCACAAATATTCATTTAATAAAATTACCGAACCTTATACATCAGGTTTCTTCAATAACTCTCCAACCGATTGAATCAGCCAAGTCATAAACAGGTTTTTTCAAGTCACCATAAAAAGTAACACGATGCCACCCCCATCTATCCCATTCAGTAAATAATTTTTCTATGTCACCAATGGGTTCTGCACAAAGTTTAGTTCTGCAAGCCCTATCATCCGGATCATTATCAACCGCTTTTGCTTGATGGAAAATTATCTCTTTTTTATCATTGTCGATCTCTAATGTTGTAGTTAAGTAACCTAGAGGCAACATTGACTGAACCGCTGCCCCTTGCCTGTCTTCTGAATGGGTCATAATATTATATGGATTTGCAGCTCCTTCTGTACCAAACATTTTATTAGGTGCAACGCAATGAGCATAAATTATCTGACGTTTAGAGGTGTCAATCACTGGATCAGAAATGTAACCAGGGCGTCCTGTCATTGTGCTAAAGGCGACCATTGTTACTGTAGAACGAATATCACACTCACAGGCTCCAATTAATCCTTCATTTGCTAATTCGTGGAATCCCAAACAAGGATAAGCATGAATATGATTGCCATAAAATCCTCCGAGACAATTTACTGTAATAGCATTTGCTTGATGCTTTTTTAATATTGATTTCATTCCTAAATAAAAAGCAGCTGAATTTTGTAGCTCATCAAACGAAACATCAACAATTTTTGATGAATTATTTTTCCACTTTTCAGCGACTACTTTAGCTTCATCCCTATTTGCTGCTTCCCAAGCCTTATTTAATTCAGCAAAAGTAAGGAATTCAATTGGTATTCCCATTATGGGTTCAGCAGTATGAGCATTTTGATCACGAAACGCTAAAATCTTGGATTCTTTCAATCTTCGTTTCGTTTCATCCATTGACAGAACATCTAATTTGTCTGATTTCCAAGATATTTGTCCAGAGGAGGGTGTTGATTTCAATCTCGCCATAGTTGTAGCAGAAGCAAAATGGTCGGGATTTTGAACAGATGATTCAAAACATTTAACCCCCTCAATTAAATCTTCAACTCGTGAAGATGAAACAAAGCCCACATTAGACTGTTTATTTCTTAAAAATTCTGAATTATATACCAGGAATCCCCCGCTGCCTGCATATTTAAAATCTACATAGAGGACAGGCTTTTTCGATTTTGCAATGGTCTGAACTACTCTATTCCAGCAATTCATTTGAAAAACGATATATGCATCTATTTTTTCATTTTTATCTTGAGCTATAATACTTTCAGCATCTTCTTGATTTGAGGCTAAAGTTGAAATAAATTCATAAGATGGAAACTCCTTTTTAAAAACAGAATTATATTTTTCGATGGATGGTTTAAAATCGAATCCAATATTTGGCCAATCTGGCCTATCCTGAACAATGTTATGTAATGAATAAATCACTCTTATTCTCAACTTTTCATTTTTTATATTTGTATACGAGTGAGAAGAACTGACTTCTATTGGTGATTTAGCCATACAAACTCCATAGGCTGCACATGCTGCACAAGTAGAGATAAATTTTCTTCTTGAGAAATTTCGTGAATCAATTTCAACTTTTGTGTTCATAAGCATTAATTTTATTTATTATTGTTAACCGATTTAATTAAAAGCGCTAATTTCCTATTTGATAGAAAACCTTATAGAATTGTACTATTGGTTAAAGCAAAGCCAACACTCACCTAGCATATGCAAGACGAAAGTACGAAAAAATCTCGTTTCCCGTGCGTTCGGTAAAGAAAGAGTTCACGATCAGGGTTGTGTCTAACGGTTCGCTTTTATCTCCCGGCAATGGGTTCCCACCCTTGGGCACGTAAGCGCATCTCTTGCCCATCCCGCGTAACGAGGTGGCAGCCATGCTCCGGCTTGGTCATGTGACCCACCAAGCGCACGCCGGTTACCCGCTCCATCGCTTCGAGCGACGTTAGGGGAACGGTAAAGAGCAGTTCGTAATCTTCGCCGCCGTTGAGCGCCACCGTGCTCACGTTCATATTGAACATTTCGGCCGCCACGGCGGTCTGGTAGTCGATGGGAAGCCGCTCTTCGTAGAGCTGGCAGCCGGTATTGCTCTGCTTGCAGATATGGAGCAGGTCGGACGATAGACCGTCTGAAATATCGATCATCGAGGTGGGGAGGATGCCATGCTCTTTGAGCAATGCCACGACATCCCTTCTTGCCTCGGGTTTCAGTTGGCGCTCCAGCAGGTACTCTTTACCCGCGAAATCGGGTTGGAAGTCGCTGCTCCCGTCGAACACCGCCTTCTCGCGCTCCAGTAGCTGTAGTCCCATGTAGGAGGCCCCTAAGTCGCCCGACACGTAGATCAAATCGGTATCCTTCGCACCGTTTCGAAAGACGATATTTCCTTCCTTAGCGCTCCCGATGCAGGTTACGCTCACGGTGAACCCGGTAAGCGATGAGGTGGTGTCACCACCCACGATATCCACACCATAGATGCTGCAAGCCAGCTTCACGCCGCTGTAGAAGCTCTCAATATCCTCCACCGAGAAGCGCTTGGAGATACCCAGGGAGATCGTGATCTGCCGGGGCGTTCCGTTCATCGCGTAGATGTCGGAGAAGTTGACGATCGCTGCCTTGTACCCCAAGTGTTTCAACGGGGTGTAGACGAGGTCGAAATGGATCCCCTCGAGCAGCAGGTCGGTGGCGACCAGCGTCCGCTCCTCGTCATGGTTCAGGACGGCGGCATCGTCGCCTACCCCTTTGATTGAGCTCTCTTGGGCAAGCCGGATGTCACCCGTGAGGTGGTCGATGAGGCCGAACTCCCCGAGTGTCGCTATTTCTGTACGTTTCATTTGGCGCCCGTTACATACGCTCGATGACGGTACGCATGATCTCAGCGATCTTGGGTTGGGCTATCTTGGCCGCTTCCTGCACCTCCTCGTGAGAGATCTCCACGATCTTGCCGATCACGCCCAGGTCGGTGATGATAGAGAAAGCCAACACCTTCATTCCCGCGTGGTTGGCCACGATGACCTCGGGAACAGTAGACATGCCCACGGCATCGCCACCGATGATCCTCAGGAAATTGTACTCGGCCGGGGTCTCGAAGGTAGGTCCCTGTAACCCAATGTAAACACCGTGTTGCAGCTTGATGTCCTTCTCCTTAGCGATCTCCATGGCCAATAACCGTAGCTCTTTGTTGTACGCTTCACTCATATCGGGGAAACGGGTACCCAGTTGGTCGTAATTCTTCCCGTGAAGCGGGTGCTCGGGGAAAAGATTGATGTGGTCTTCAATCAGCATAATGTCGCCCACGTCAAACGAGGAGTTCATACCCCCCGCGGCGTTCGACACGAATAGGTACTCGACACCTAGTGCCTTGAATACGCGGATGGGGAAGGTGACCTGCTTCATATTATACCCCTCGTAGTAGTGAAAACGGCCTTGCATGGCGAGCACCCTTTTGCCGCCAAGCTTGCCAACGATTAGTTTCCCGCTGTGCCCCTCGACGGTGGAAACGGGGAAGTTGGGTATCTCCGAGTACGGGATCTCCTCCCGTTCTGTAATCTCGCGGGCTAATTCACCCAGGCCGGTGCCTAAGATGATGGCCGTGTTGGGTACGTCACTGATTTTGTTCGCCAGGTAATCGGCGGTTTGCTTGATAGTTTCTAACATGTTTATGGATATGGTTGTTGAATGATTCCTGTTTGTTTTCGTTGATAAACGAAATCCGTACCGGGATATAGTAGAGTATCCGTTTCATCTCTTCCTCCAAGAAGGGAAGCGACTGAAAACGGACGGCATCTTTCTCCGTGGTAAGGATGATTTTATTGGGATCGTCTACCGATGCCACCATCCTCCAAATGGAGCGGATATTCTCTTTGGTGAACGAGTGGTGATCGGGGAAAAATTTGGTGTAGAGGTTGTACGTCTTGTGTTCCAGCTTATCCACCAGCGGTGCGGGCGATGCAATACCGGTCACCAGGAAGAGGTGTTTCTTACGGAGGTCGTTCAGCTCCAGCTCCTCACCTCCCAGTTCTGGGAATAGGGGTCGAATCGCACCGTACTCTAGCGATGTGAAGTAAAGCTTTTGAAAGGGGTACAGATCCAGCCCGTTGGAGTAGATACGAAAGTCGATGGGTTGCATATCGGGGTGACATTTGGTTACCAGCACGATGGAGGCCCTGTTCTTCCCGCTAAGCGGCTCACGTAGAAGCCCCGCCGGAAGCAGTTCATCCTCGAATACCGGGCGGTTGCTGTCCACGAGAAGAATGGATAGGGAGGGTTTCACGCGGCGGTGTTGAAAGCCGTCGTCCAGCAAAATTACATCGGGGCGAGATGCGGACCCCGCGTTGAGGATTCTCTCGATGGCTCGTACACGGTTTGCATCCACGAAAACCATCGTGTCGGGGAACTTGCGCTTGATCTGGAGCGGCTCGTCCCCAACATCTTGTACCCGCGAATCCGTTTCAACTACCCTGAATCCCCTGCTCTTTCGTTTGTACCCCCGGCTCAGTACCGCTACCCTGTATTGCTTTGAGAGCAAGCGGATAAGATACTCGATATGGGGGGTTTTCCCAGTGCCGCCCACGGTGATATTGCCTACGCAAATGACCGGGACATCGAACGACCTCTGCTTGAGTATTTCCCGGTCGAACAACCAGTTTCGTAGGTTCACAACGCCCCCGTACAACCACGATAGTGGCAGCAATGAACGACGTATGTCACCGATAGGTTGCACCATCAGCTGAGGGAACGGGTTAATGGATGTTCAAATCGTAAGGGATGCGTGCCTGCAGGTAATCCTGCTTTTTCAGATTCTTAATTAGCATGAAAAGCTCGTAGCTCTCACCCAGGTACTCTTTCAGCGTGCGTGCTGCCAGTTCCTCTTTAGCGGGATTGATGAGTTCATCAATGCGGGAGCGGAGCCTCGGGTACTCGAGTACCACGTAGCTCTTTCCCAGGTTAGCCTTTTCGGCGGCAATCTCGATGGCCCGCTCGATACCTCCCAGCTCGTCCACGAGGCCGATCTCCTTGGCTTGGTTGCCAGTCCAGATACGCCCTTCCGCGTAACGGGCCAGGGAGTCTTTTTCTATGCCGCGTCCATCGGCACAGCGCATCAGAAAGATGTCGTACCCTCGCTCAACCATGGCTTGCAGCTTCTCGCCTTCCCGATCATTAAGGGGACGGGTAATGTTTCCGAAGTCGGCAAACTCGTTGGTCTTCACCATATCGGTGCGGACACCGATTTTCTTGGAGGTTCCCTCGAGGTCCGGGATGATTCCGAATACCCCGATGGAGCCGGTTAGGGTGGTGGGTTGTGCCACGATCTTGTCGGCGTTGCAGGCGATGTAGTATCCTCCTGAGGCAGCCATATCGCCCATCGAAGCGATCACCGGTTTCACCTCTTTCAACTCGGAGATTGCCTTCCATATCTGCTCAGATGCGTAGGCGCTACCACCCCCCGAGTTAATTCGAAAGACTACCGCCTTGATATCGTCATCGTTTTTCAGTTTTTCGATCTGATTGACCATGTACTTGTCCTGGATATTG
>JGI24709J26583_10002490_pt1 | contig 15157 bp, 16 predicted proteins | sample BioPla2DNA1_FD_26583 | JGI IMG/M metagenome (IMG submission 26583) | reverse complement strand
TATAAAATTATGCTAAATTACCATTTTGTTAATACTTTCTTAATGGTGCCTGGCACCAATACAAATTCTTACTGACCCATCTGCTTAGCAACTTCTGCAGCAAAGTCCTCGGACTTCTTTTCAAGACCTTCGCCTGTCTCATAGCGGATGAAACGCTTTACAGTTACAGGAGCGCCGGCTTCCTTTGACACAGATGCAAGATAAGCACCTACGCTCATATTTCCATCCTTAACATATACCTGATCCAATAAGCAGATTTCCTTAAGTTCTTTATTTAATCTGCCTTCAATCATCTTCTCAATTATATTCTCAGGCTTTTTCTCATTGGAAGGATCATTCTTAACCTGAGCTTTGATGATATCCTTTTCATGAGCGATGTAATCTTCCGGAATATCTTCTCTCTTAACATACTTAGGATTCATAGCTGCAATCTGCATCGCTACGTTCTTAGCTGCTTCTTTGACTTCGTCGTTTACAGCGGTGGTTTCTATCTCTACTAAGATACCTATTCTGCCGCCCCCATGTATATATGAAGCCACAAAACCGTTCTCGGCCTTAATCTGCTCAAATCTTCTTATGTTCATATTCTCGCCGATTATTGATATCATGGTTGACAGCTCTTCTTTAACGGTCTTGGAAGTATCAAGCTCCCACTTCTCTTCTAAAAATTCTTCAACACTTGCAGCACTTGTCTTAGCTGCCTGTGCTGCTACTGCAGCTACATATTCTTTGAATTTATCGTTCTTTGCAACGAAGTCAGTTTCGCTGTTAACCTCTACTATTGAAGCCACCTTACCGTCTTCGCTTACATTTGTATCTACAATACCTTCTGCAGCAATTCTTCCGGCTTTCTTCTCAGCCGCAGCAAGACCCTTTTCTCTTAAGAACTCTACAGCCTTATCCATATCACCGTTGGTCTCTGTAAGAGCCTTTTTACAATCCATCATACCTGCACCGGTCATTTCTCTTAACTCTTTAACCATTCCAGCTGTTATATTCATTATATTACCTCCAACTTATAAATATTTTAAAATGGGACTGCTGTAATGTATGATACTAACCATACGGTAAGCCCTACATCTGCAACAGACCCATAGGCATATTATTCTGTAAATGCTTCCTCCAAATCAGCATCATCTGTATCAGCAACTTCCAAATCAGTCTCATCCAAATCTTCTGCATCGTCAGCCTCTGATGCTTCCTCAGTTGTATCTGTTAATTGAACGCCTTGATTAGCTTCAATAACTGCATCTGCCATCTTAGATACAATCAGCTTTACTGCACGAATAGCATCGTCATTACCCGGAATAACATAGTCAAGCTCTTCCGGATCACAGTTAGTATCTGCAATGCCTATTAACGGAATTCCCAGAGTATGTGCTTCCTGAATACAGATTCTTTCCTTCTTAGGATCCACTACGAATATAATATCGGGAAGCTTCTTCATGTTCTTAATTCCACCAAGGTTTCTTTCAAGCTTCTCCCATTCTTTTTTTAACTTAATAACTTCTTTCTTTGGAAGAACATCAAAGGTTCCGTCCTCGGACATCTTTTCGATTTCTCTAAGTCTGTCAATTCTGCTCTTAATGGTCTTGAAGTTGGTTAACATTCCGCCTAACCATCTTTCATTTACATAGAACATTCCACAGCGTTCAGCTTCAGCCTTAATAGCATCCTGTGCCTGCTTCTTAGTTCCTACAAAGAGAATGGTTCCACCTTCTGCAACAACATCTTTAATTGCATTATATGCTTCTTCCACCTTAACAACTGACTTTTGTAAGTCGATGATGTAGATACCGTTTCTCTCTGTGTAGATGTACTCCGCCATTTTGGGATTCCATCTTCTTGTCTGATGTCCAAAATGAACACCGGCTTCTAATAATTGTTTCATTGAAATAATACTCATTACATACCTCCATTTGGTTAATATCATCCGCATACCTCACTTTTCATGCAGACCGTAGATTCCGGCACCATACATAAAATCAGTATGCGTGTATTGTTATCAAAACATTGTGATTATACCACAACAATTTCAAGGTGTAAAGAATGAAAATTTATAAATTATTATTTAGTCAATTGCAAAACTAAATTCCACCCTACCATGGAATTTAATACTTCCAAATATCCCGGAATTATTATTTCTTTGTAATAGCTTCCAATATCATCTCATAGTCGGAATCCTTAGGAAGCGTATATGTACCTATCCTTATCACACTTGCTTTGCCATTTCGTATAATAAAATTATCAAAATCTTCTGCATCATCAATTAAGCCTTCCTGCATCAACAGCTCTGATACCTGTCCGGATGACATGCCCCGTACAATTGTAAATGTAACATTATCCGTGTTCTCATCTGATGAATCTGATGTGCCTGTATCCGATTCCTCATTCGAAAGTTCCGATACGTCTGTATCCGTCTCATTATCTGACGGTTCTGTGACACCTGTATCTGATTCTTTTTCTGATGATTCTGTGGCACCTGTAGCTGATTCTTCTTCTGATGTTTCAATGACATCTGTATCTGCCCCTTCCGCTTCATATTCTACAGTTGTAGACTCTTCATTGGGCAAGCTTGCCACATCTTTTTCAGTATTATTTGAAGTATCATTGGTATCCTGCATATCCTTATCATCCTTAGCAGAAAGGTTCCCCATGACCTCCTCAAGTTTATCATCAGTATCTTCTCTCATAACCATGCCGAGATCTTTTGCCTTAGCCATAATCTCTTCATCAGAAAGCCCTTCCTTCTTACCGCCAATGGAAAGAACTATTGTGGTTATTAATATGCCGATACCAAGTCCTCTCATATAATATTTTAACTTCATATTTATTACCCCATCCTTCTTAATCACCTTAAATATGAAAGGCACGCATCACTATTGTGCTATCTGTCAGTAAATAAATCTATTACAAGCTTAACCTCACCCTGTCCGATTCCCAATTGTTTTGCAATACTCACTACTGAATTATCCTGCTTATGAAGTTTAAGAATCTCTGCATTATTTATGGAAATAGATGAGGATTCTGCTTCAAAACCCGGCTTCAATGCAGATTTTAACTTGACATTCTGTGCAAGAGTATTTGGCTGTTTAGGCTTGGCAATATCTTTACTAAGCACTTTTTCATCAGAATTTTTTCTGACAGCATCTTTGACTTTTTGCTGTGAGCTGTTGATTTCTTTTAGTGTCTCCTTTAGCTCGTTTTCTTTATTGTTAAGCATATTATAAAGAAATACTACCTCTTCATGATTCCTGTTTATTTTCTCAAGAATCTGATCGGAGTATTCGCTGACAGCCATTATTTTCTCATTAGAGAGTCTGCTCAAATATTCCTCTGTCTTTGCCAGTGTTTCTTCACTGACATATGTCAATATCTCATTTTGCTGCTGCTTAAAGGTATCAAGATTTTCCTGTAATAAACCCTTTAATTCACTGTCATCTATCGAAGCTGTTCTGTTTTTATCAGGATGAGCAACAATTAGACAACTGAATAAGATAATTAATATCCCAATTATAAGCATTACGATTTCTAACAGGTTCATTGTTTTCCACACTCCCGTGTCGCATTATGTGAATTATTATATCAGAATATCTATTCCACCGGGTCTGTCTGAAGTATTCTCGAATTCATTCTCTTTGTTTTGCTTCTCCTTATCCTGTTTCCCTCTTCTTCCTGAGCCACTGTAGCTGCCTTTGCCTTCTTCCTTCGCATCATAACGAAATTCTCTATGGTCGCTCTTGGTTGTTTGAACGGTCTTAGTTGCCTCAGCTTGTATCATGCTTTGAAAGTTCTTGCTTATCTGAACCTGATCATGCTGGTATTTTTGGCTCTGCATCTGCTTATACTGGGAAACCTCCTGAGATTTCACAACATCGATTGGTCTTATGGGCATTTTCACTCCCCCTCTGTATTATTACAAAGTATTTTTATGTTATAAAATGAAGTGTTCTATAACATAAAAAACAATGGTTACATTCTATTCCCGGGGGTGTCATATTTTTATTATGCCAATAGACTAAGTCCATAGACTGCTTTTTATAGCGGCAGCAGCTTTATGTCAGCCCTGTCACGGATGAATTTTGTATGCTGCAGCGCATCCCTGACATAATAAACAACGTTAGATATGATAATTTTTGTTCCGGGATATACTGTGTCATGTATTTTAATGACACCTGTGGCACTTCCCTCAACTTCCATTTTAAGAACATCATATCTTTGTGTAGCTTCTGCAATCTGTGTGTTAAGCTGTATACTGGTCTTGGTCAGCTGCTTTATATTCTCCAGCTTATCATATGAAATATTCGTACCGGATTGAAGTTTCTTTCTTACCATTGCTAAGGCCTGATTGACTCTCTCCCGATCCGACTTAAGTGTTACTATCTGTTTCTCCAACTCCTTGAATTCGTCTAAAACAGTAGGATCTATTCCGACCTCAAGCACTGTATTCGTTCCCATATGAGAACCGGATGTCTTTAAGGATATCATTGTGCCCGAACGGATTACTCCTCCGGTAACAAAGCCTCTTCTTCCACTGACAACTATATCTCCTTTGGCGGATACCTTACTGTGCATAATTGAATCTGTATTAATATAACCGCCTGCAATAACCTCAGCATTTTCAATGAATTTAGAAACGATATTGCTGCCTGCTTTTAATATACCCTTATTCATTCCCTGCATGCCCCGTCTAAGGATAATCTGTCCGCCTGCTTCTATGTAAGCTCCTTCAACAACACCGTATACCTCAATATCACCTTTTGCCTTAACGGAAAAGCCGGTAATAACATTACCTTTTACTACGACATTTCCATCATAGTCGATATCTCCGGTTGAAGAATCCACATCGGCTGCAACCTCATATGTATCCGATACAAAAACTCTCCCGTCGACTAAAGTGACATGTCCGTCAACCTCTGAATACAATCTGAGACCATCCTCCGACATTGTTATCTTATTACCGTGTCGAAGTACCTTATTTATCACCTTATTCGGTTTTATGACTCTGCCGCAAACATCAATTCCGGGTTTACCAAAGTCTGCAGGTGTTAAAGTAGCCAGTAAATCCCCTTTATTACAATGACTTATAATATCCAGCTTATGAAAATCGACTGAGCCGTCCTCATTAGTCTTAGGCTTCATAGTCAAATCGGTATTAAAATGATAAGTAATTACAGCATCGTGTCCTTGAACGGGCATTGTTGCTCTCGCAAAGACATAATCTGAACAATACCTGCGATCCTTTAAGAACTGGGCAATCTTTACATCATCCACACCATATTTGACACCTGCTTTAACTAAAGCGGCTATTATATCATCCTTTGTGAGAAGGTTGCCTCCCGTACTGGGAGGATAAAATCTGCATGCTGCATATGTTCTGTCTTCATCAATAGTTACCTTCACAAATTCGTCTTGAGGGGGAATAACGGCGGAAGTAAGCTTGACCTCAGCTACTTTATTAAGAGTTGCAATACCCCTTCCCAAGGCAATCTTATCATAATCATATATCTTCTTATCTATCAGATAATTTGTTATTTCATCGTAACCCAGTGGTAATCCACCCGGCTCGGCATCAATGAGCTTCAAATAGGTTCCGTCTTCTTTGAGCACTAATTGAAAGTATGCATTCCTTCCGCTCATGTTACCATCCCTCCTTATGCTAGTTGGCGGTCGTAATATATGTTGTTATCACCTAATCAAAAGCTGGTGAGAACATCTATATTAACTCCTAGTTTTCCTTTTAATTTCTTCAGTGCTTTAGTATGTAATTGAGATATTCTGGATTCCGATACCTCCAATATCTTACTGATTTCCTTTAAGGTCAATTCTTCATAATAATAGAGTACAATTACTTTCTTTTCCTTTTCTGTTAATGTCTCTAAAGCATTTATCAGAACTTCCTTTAATTCATTTTGTTCTACTATTCGTTCCGGTTGGTCAAAAGTAGTGGCGATATACTGTTCAGTCTTTGTCTCGGGACCTTGTTCCAAAAATTCATCTAGGGATATTATATTTGTAATATTAGTTTGACTTTGCCAATCTTCGAATTCCTCTATTGTTATATTCAGTTCCTCAGCAACATCTTCATCGGTGACATTTCTGCCGTATCTGCTTTCAAGAGCCTGATATGCACTCTCTATCTTTTTTTGCTTCTGTCGTATGCTTCTGGGTATCCAGTCCATCTTCCGTATCTGGTCCAGAATTGCACCACGGATTCTTAATGATGCATACGTTTCAAACTTATAACCCTTGCTATAATCGAATTTTTCTATAGCATCTATTAATCCAAAGGTTCCATAACCAACAAGGTCGTCATATTCCACATTATGACCAAGGTACATGCTTAATCTTCCGGCAACAAGCTTAACCAATCCCGCATATTCAATTATTATTTTCTCATAAAGATCAGGGCTCTTTCTTTTTGAATATTCTTCCCAAAGCTTCTGCCTTGCATCTATATTCATGTTACCTCCTATAATAATCCGGATTGAACTCTTAAGCTATATCATCAGTGGGAATGACCCCGTTCGTATTATCCTTGGTATTGTCCTAGATATTATCTTAAGTATCTTCTTTGGTGCCATCCTTGTTATTGACATTTGCTATGTCTTTTGTCTTATCGTTGGTATCTTTGGTACTGTCTTTTGTATTATCTTTATCCTCGGCATCTGAATCATCAGCTTCCTCTTTTTCTTCATCCTCACCGGAAGGATTTGGTCTATATTCAATAGTCTTCTTAATAACCGCCTTTGCTGTCAGACCGATAATATAAAATATTATAATAACAATAAGCAACCGCTTTAAGCTTGATAACAAATCAGCCTTTCGATATATATCTATTATGCAGGTAATGGCACCTGCTGCCAATGTAATAAAAGCAGGTATAAATCTCTCGCGCATCCTTTCACCTTCCGTCTATATTTCTCCAAAGATATGACTAAAGAACCTTTAGGTCTCTGCCAAATGATTTTATGGTTAATAAACCTGTTTCCGGGCTGAACTCTATAGTCCTACCGTAATTTGCCCCGGTATCCTCAGCTAAGATTGGAATACCCAATTGTTTAAGCTTTTCCTTTGTGGCTTCCACATTACGATCACCTATGCGCATCATCTCAAGGTTATTGCTGAAGCTGAACATCTGCGCTCCACCTGCAATCTTTGCGACCAAATTTCTTTTTAAAGCACCTATATCCTCCATGTCTTGGATAAGCTTATCGATTCCTGTGTCAGCAAATTTGTATTTATTTGAGTTGTTAATAATTTTTGTACTATCAGGCAGCATAACATGTACCAATCCAGCAATCTTCATTATCGGATCATATAAAACTATACCTACACAAGAGCCAAGTCCCAGTGTCGTAATCACATCCGGCGGTTTGCATACATTGGCGTCTGCCATGCCAACTTTTATCGTATTGTTCATTATTCCACCCTATAACCCCAATGATTTTAGTATTGCCGAATATGAATTTAACGTTGGTATCAGAATAAAATATCCATTAACATAATTATCCATGTCTCCAAACTCTGTTTCTATCAGCAGAGCTTTATCACCAATCTTACCAAATTCAATAGCCGGTACACTTAATATTGCTCCCGCCATATCAATAGCCATATATGGTATGCTTGATGTTATCGTCAGGTTTGTCAAAGAAGATAAGGACGACAGATAAGCACCGGATATAATATTTCCAATTTCATTTAATGCAGACAGACCCATCTCACTAAAATCGGTTTGCTCGTTAGGTTTGGAATGCTCTGTATTGCCAAGAAGAATATTGACCAGATGCATCGATACAACCTTATCCATCATGAACATCATCATTCCTTCAATGTCACCGCCAAGAGTAAACAGAATTCCGACAACTATTCTCTCCTCGCCGCCAACCATATTTGAAATTTCTTTAAATTCCAGCAATTCCACCTTAGGTACATTCATTGAAACTTTGGCGTTAATCATCTGTGACAGAGCTGTGGTTGCGTTACCTGCACCGATATTTCCGATTTCGCGGAGAACATCATACTGCATGTTATTGATTTTATTCAAATCTAAATCCGACACTGCCTTACCTCCCATAACAATAAGAACGATTATCCATCCTTACCAATCAACTCTGGAACATCCAGGATATTAATTAAATCATTTCCAAGCTTGCCGATTCCTAGGCTAAATGAAGCTTTAACATCCTTATCGTCGTAATTTAACATATCCACATCATCATCACCTAAATCAATAACCTCATTTACCTCATCCACAATTATTCCTACAGGTGCCGCACTGCGTTCCGGCTTAACAATAATAATTCTTGTAGTTGAAGTAAATTCATCCTTATCAAGACCCAATCTGCCCTTAAGACTCATAACAGGGATTACTTCTCCCCTTAAATTGATAACCCCCAGAAAATACGATTGAGCCTTTGGTACTCTTGTAATATTCTGCATTACAATTATATTCTCGATATACTTAATCTCTATTGCATATAAATCATTCCCAAGCCTTACACTAATATATTGCTTTGTATTAAGTTCTGTCATAGAAACAGCCTCCCTTGCTAATAATTTGCCTTCACTATATCAGTGAATTCACATCCANGATTAAAGCAACCTCACCGTTTCCGAGGATAGTTGCACCACTGATGATTTTATGATTCTTTATATACTTTCCAATGGATTTAATAACAATCTCCTGTTGACCGATAAGTTCATCAACTACCATTCCTGCATATCTTTCGCCTTTTTTCATTACAACAATAAGAAGCTCGTCTGTTTCTTCACCCTTAGGACATTCAAGAATTTCACCCAAACGTACAATGGGAATAACATCACCTCTGAGATTCAGAACCTCCTTACCGCTGACCTTCTTAATCTCTTTGGTTTTAATATTCTCAACAGTCTGAATATTGCCAAGAGGAAGTGCATATTTTTCAGTAGAAATATTAACCATCAAAGCTTGAATAATAGCAAGCGTCAGAGGAAGGCGAATAATAAAATTCGAACCTTTCCCCATGATTGCTTTTGCTTCTATGTCTCCGCCAAGTGCTTCTATCTTAGTCTTAACAACATCCAGTCCGACACCTCTTCCTGATACATCTGTAACTGTTTCTGATGTGGAGAAACTTGGCAGGAAAAGCAGATCTATAAAATCCTTATCCGTCATTCTGGATGCTTGTTCTTCAGAAATAGTGCCTCTTTCAATAGCCTTCTTTTTTATTTTATCAATATTTATTCCGGCTCCGTCATCTCTAACCTCAATAACTACGTTGTTGCCATCCTGATATGCATCAAGGTATATTGCACCAACAGGGTTTTTGCCCTGTCTTATTCTTTCTTCACTGCTCTCCAGACCATGATCTGCTGAATTACGGAGCAAATGCATCAAAGGATCACCTATTTCATCAATGACAGTACGATCCAACTCCGTATCTTCACCGGTCATATAAAGCTCCATCTGTTTATTTAGACTCTTTGACAAATCACGTATCATTCTTGGGAAGCGATTAACAACATTCTCTATAGGAACCATTCTGACCTTCATAACTGATTCATGAAGATTAGTTGTAACCCTCTCCAGATACTCAATCTGATCATAGAAACCGGCATCCAATTGACTATGTAAGGAGCTTGAGGATGATACCAAACTGTTCTTGGCTATAATAAGCTCACTTACCAGATTCATAAGTACATCCAGTTTTTCAATATCCACACGCACAGAACGGTTTGCAATCGGTTTTACAGGCTGTTTGGCTGGTGCTGCAGAACCCACCTTTAATGAGCTTGAATCAGATGCTGTCTTAGGTGCAGCTTCACCCATTTCTTCCTGCTTAATGGCAGTAAGATAGNTGCTAAGCTCACTCTCACTAAGTTGTATATAGCCTGCAACCACATCCTTTACCTCGGAAACACTCATAACATAGCTTTTTAACTCTTCCGGAGTCTTTTTGGTTATAACAAATGCAGAATAATCAAAATCATATTTTTCATCCTCCAGATCCTGCGCACTGGGATCAAGCTTGATAATCTCACCATGCTCCTCCAAGGTTCTGTTTATCATGAAAGCTCTGGCACCTTTAAGAACACAATATTCCTGTATGTATATGGTTAACCCGACAACGTTCAGATTCAGCGAAATGGCTTTAGCTATCGCTTTTTTCTCATGTTCTTCTATCTTAAGTGTCCTGAACTTTTCTCCGGCATCTGTTTGCGAAGCGGCTTTAACGGTTTGATCACCGGAGCCTGTCTTTCCGGCTTCATTATCTATGACAGATATACCTAATCCTTCGTTAAGGATCTTGGTTAAGGAATTTATTATATCTTCACAATCCTGATCTCCTTCAGTACCATCCGTCTGTATATTAGCAAGATATGATTCTAATGCATCCAGCCCTTTAAATACCACATCCACCAATTCTGATGAAGCCTTCATCTTTCCATTACGAATCTCTGAAAATACATTTTCCATATCATGTGTAAGCTGTTGCATTTTTTTGTATCCCATGGTTCCTGCCATTCCTTTCAAAGAATGAGCTGCACGGAATATTTCATTGATGGTATCAATATTTTCAGGATCTTTCTCAAGAACAAGAATATGTTCATTCAGATTCTGCAAATGCTCCTTTGCTTCTTCAATAAAAATCTCAAGATATTGACTTACGTCCATTTATCGCACCCCCACATTTTTTATGATAGCATCACATACTTCGTTAAGTGGTACCACTTCATCTACCAGTCCTGTCATCTTAACCATTCTTGGCATACCGTATACAATACTGGTATTCTTGTCCTGAGCTATCACATGGATATTTTTCTTTTTACTTAATTCTGCTATTCCGGCTGAGCCATCACTCCCCATCCCGGTAAGAACGACACAGATGATTTCCTCAAAATCGGTATCTATAAGAGATTCATACATCTTGTCGGCACAAGGCAAAAGTCCGAAACGCGGTTCTTCCTTAGTCAGTTTAAGAATATGATTTCCCTTTTTGTCCTTAGCGACCCGCAGTTGTCTGCCGCCTTTGGCAATATATACTACTCCTTTTTTCAATGGTTCACCGTCTTCGGCTTCTTTAACAGGCAGCTGGCTTATTAAATCCAGTCTTTCAGCAAGGGACTTGGTAAAACCGCTGGGCATGTGCTGTACAATTATTATTCCTGCATCTATCTCTTTGGGAAGACTTGGAATAATAGTATGAAGAGCTCTGGGACCACCTGTTGAACATGCTATGGCAACCAGCTTGTCCTTTGCTAAAGGTTTCTTAACTTGCCGCTTCTTTCTTATGGAAGTTTCCTTTTCTGTTATATCGGCTAATATAGACTTAAGGTTCTCAATTACTTCTTCCTGCGACTTGTCATGTTCAATATCCCGTTCAGGCGATGATACCTTAAGCATTTGCGGTTTTGTTACTACACTTCTTTGCTTTTCTGCACTCTCAAGCTTAGTGGCCATTGCCAGGATGTTGAGAAGCTTATTAGAAAATGTATCGCCTCTAAGCTCCTCCGGATCCTCCGGTTTTGTTACAAAATCAAAAGCACCAAGCTCCAAAGCACGTATTGTTTCTATTGCTTCATTTGTAGTAACAGCACTTACTACTATAACAGTAACCTTGAGGTTTTGCTTTTTGATTTCTTCCAAAAACTCTAAGCCATTCATTCTTGGCATATTAATATCCAAGAGAACAGCATCCACCTTGCCCATATTCTCATGGAGCATACTTAATCCTGCAATTCCATTTATAGCTGCACCAATAACACTGAATCTCTTGTCAGTTTCTATTATATCAGAAATTACTCTTCTCATGAGTGCAGAGTCATCTATAATCAAAATATTTTTCTTTTCCATATTATTACCTTTCATTAGTTGGAACGGTCACTTTTATTTTTTATAAGCCTGCGCTCTTGTTCAAATATGTATTTTATAAGTTGTTCTCTATCATTTTGTGATATATCACAAAATTCAGCACGATGCTCGTAGACTCCTGTCCTGTCGATTTTTCTCTCCGATGAGATTATCTCAGCAACAATATCAAGTTTTTTTAATTCATTCTTTAAAACAAAATCCAGCCTAATTCTTACTTTATCTCCGGCCTTAAGCTCCTGTTCAGAGGTAAACCTGCATCCTCCTCCGCTCAAATCCGTAATAACAGCATGAATCCATGTATTTTCAAAAGCAGCGAGGGTCTTTCGAATCTCAGTTTTCTCATCAGGATGTATATACTCTCCGGAAAGAAGCTTTTCTTTTAACTGCACTTCTTCCTCGGTTACCGGTCTGTATTCAATCTCATGAACACACTCAATACGATAATACTGTCTTCTTTGTATCTTTTCAGGTTCTGAAATTACTTTCACTAATGCCAAAACCATATTATTCTCACGATAAGTCTGAAGCATTGTACAGTCACATTGGAATAAACCCTTGATCGTATAGAAATATAAGCGGTAATTAGCCCATTTTTCCAGCACAATAACTCTGTTGTTGTGTATGGGAGCTGCTATGCTTATATTATTATCCTCTTCAAAGTCAACCATCTGACTCACATAAGTCTTAGATGATTTTACGACTCCTCCCCTTGAATCTAATCGCTTTATTTCAATTTTGTCTCCAATATTCACTAACTCCTGAAGCATCATAACCTCCATCGGTCACATACTATTTTATTTTGGATTTTAATAGGTTTGAGAATAGCTGGGCAATACCCTTTTTCCCCCGAATTTCATCCGGTTCATCATCGCACAACTGCTTCGCAAATTCAGTAATTAGCTTTGAGAAATTAGAGTTAGGGTATTCACATATAGCCGGTCGCTGTTTCATAACAGCTTTCGAAACCGCCTTATCAACCGGTATATGTCCCAAATACATCATTTTAAGTTTTAAAAATCTGTTAACAACAATGTTTAATTTTTCAAATATTTCTTCACCGTCTTCATCCGGTGTTACACGATTAGTTATCATCTTAATCGTAGTATCAGCAATAGAAAATTCTGATTTTCTGTTTAAAGTTTTTAGGAGAGCATATGCATCCGTAATAGAGGTCGGCTCAGGAGTGGTAACCAATAATACCTCTGAGCTTGCAGCTACAAATTCCAGGACAGAATCAGCAATTCCCGCACCTGTATCAATTATTACGATATCCACAGTCCGATCAAGCTCAACTAATTTTCTGATCAAATATATAATCTGANCCTTAGTAAGGTTAGTCAGCTCTTGTATTCCTGATCCTCCGGATATGAAACCGATATTCTCCGGTCCCATGGTAATAATATCTGACAGATTCTTACCTCTAAACATCAAATCTGCAAGATTGAATATGGGACGTATACCAAGCATTACCTCAATGTTAGCCAAACCAAAGTCTGCGTCCAATATAACAACCTTTTTGCCAAGCCGGCTTAAAGCTATTGCAAGGTTGACAGCTATACTGGACTTGCCAACACCGCCCTTCCCGCTTGTTACTGTTATGACTCTTGATATATGTCTGGGAGTATTATGCTGTCTGACAATCTTTCTTAACTTCTCCGCCTGATCCATATTAATGCCCCCTTAATAGCTGCTTTGCTATGCTTTGCGGATCTATTCTGTCAATATCATCAGGTACGTCCTGCCCAAAGGTAGCATAGGAAAGAGGTGCATTTGTCAACATTCTGATATTGAACAAATTACCAACACTATTGGTTTCATCCAATTTGGTAAAGATAAGATTATAATCTGATATTTCAGAGTAAGCCTCTGTAATACTGATCAAATCACGATACTTTGTTGTAGCACTAAGAACAAGATATACTTCTCTTTCATTCTCCGGTATGGCATTTATCAAGCTCTCAATATCATCTCTTTGATTCTTATTCCTATGAGAACGCCCTGCGGTATCAACAAATATTATATCATAATCAGAGAATTCCTTCCGAGATTGTTCTATCTCGTCCACATTATATATTACATTAAGCGGAACACCCAAGATATTGGCATATGTTCTTAGCTGCTCTACAGCTGCTATGCGATATGTGTCTGACGTAAGGAATGCTACTTTTGCCTTTTTTTCAAGTTTAAATTTTGATGCAATTTTGGCAATTGTAGTAGTTTTTCCTACTCCTGTAGGTCCTATAAAAAATACATACTTGGGTGCATTATTCTGAATATCAATAGTTATGGGCTGACCAAGCTTAAGAACAATCTTCTGATATATACTGGATAATATGTTATCCATAGATGCATCCTTTTTCAAAGTACCTTCAATTTCACTAATAATCTGATTTGCATATTTTTCATCAACATCATTTAATATGAGTTGATTATATATCAGCTGAATGCAAGCCAGATTCTTACCTAATGCCTTTGATTTGTCATTTGCACTCTGATTAACTTCTTTTTCTACAATCTGCTTTTCTATTAAACTTTGAAGATTATTTAACTTTTCTTCTATAGCAGAGGATTCTTTTGTGTTATCATTCTCAGTCTGAGGTGAGTCCTCAGGCTCATCGTATATTATATCCGGAAAATTCTGTTTCTTTATGGCAGATACCCTGTCATTCCTATATGTAATATTATCGTCAATAGCTGCAGTGACCTCTACAAGAGGCTTTCGAAACAGCTTGTAGAATCCCTTTGGTGAAATTTTTTTGATATTCATAACGATAGCATCCTTGCCAAGCTCTTCCTTGGCAAGTATAATGGCTTCTGTTTCAGTATTTGCTTGAAACTTCTTGATAATCATTAAACTGTCACCATCCCTACTGACTGTAATTCTACATTAGAATCTATCTCGTTATATGATATCACAATAAGATCCTTAAAATAGTCCTGCATAAGTCTCTTAAAATACATTCTGACTATAGGAGACGTAATAATAATCGGGTTTTTTCCTAACTCCTCCAGCTTCCGGATTTCAGTCTGTACCGAATCTATAATTTCTTTTGTAATTTCAGGATCCAGTGCCAGATATGAACCCTGTTCAGTCTGTTTTACTGAGTCCATAATCTCCTGTTCAACCTTAGGATCTAATGTTACAACACTTGTCATCTCTCCCTCGGCGAAATATTTTCTGGAAATTGCCCTCTTAAGATTCTGTCTTACGTATTCCGTTAACACATCAATATCTCTAGTGGTAGGTGCATAATCTGCTAAGGTTTCCAGAATAGTTACCAAATCTCTTATAGATATCTGTTC
>JGI24709J26583_10002474_pt1 | contig 15243 bp, 15 predicted proteins | sample BioPla2DNA1_FD_26583 | JGI IMG/M metagenome (IMG submission 26583) | reverse complement strand
CCTCAAATTCTTCTATCTTGGGGAACAAGATGGGGATTCTTGAAATATGCTTATAAATATGGAACATTATTAATTGCTAAATTACAATCATCAAATTTATTTAACAGCTTCGTTGAAGGGGCAAGCATAGTCGGTATGATGGTTATTGCAGCAATGACATCTAGTTTCGTAAGAATTAATTTAAAACCTGTGTGGACATTTGGAGCAAAAGAGATTGGATTACAAGGAGTATTTGATGCTATCTTGCCAAAATTACTGCCACTGTTATGTGTGTTATTCTTCTATAAGATAACAACAAAAAACAAAAAAGGCATTTACATTTGCTTAGCACTAAGTTTTGCAGCTGGTTTCTTAGGTGTAATTTTAGGATTGCTATAATTTAATTAGTTTTAAATTTAGATATTAATCTTACAAAAAATTTGATTTTATCAGACATGTTTAGAAATAAATATGTCTGATTTTTGTTATACACAATATTTTTATATATTCAAACGAGACAATAAATCTAATCTTCTTTTTATTCTGTATTAATTTTAATAGTTTGTAAGTTGATAAACATCCTGTTTTACTAACTAAAATTCATTGAATTCGTCAATTTTACCAGTAAAACTAAAAACATCTGTCAAACTTAATCAGGATTTTTATCGTAATTTACTCTGGTATAAGAATCTTCATAAATGACTTTGTATTTGTTAATTTTAGGAACATACATTTATATAATTGATGAAGAATTAAGAGAAAGTTTGAAAAAATTAATTAGATAAATTATATTTAAAAAGTTAGTTTATCTCTAAAAGTTCAATTTTTGGAATTAACAAAATCCAAAGATTGGACTTTTTTATATTGGTTTATAAACTTATAATAAAATTAAGAAAAGTATAAATATAAAATTAAACGATTAATTAACGAATAATATACCTACACATTTTAAATACTACAGAATAATTGATAGTATTTAATATCCTTATAAGTAACTTGGCAACACAGGGAAGTTTTGTGAAAGATTTTTTTAGTTCAATTAAGTTTATCTATTGAGAACAAAAGAATTTTACTTATTATTGTGCTTATGTTGATGATAATGGAGCTGAACTTGTTAAAGTTCAAATTAAAGAATTATTTAATTTTTTTACACAAAATAAAGATGATGTTCTTTTAGTTAATCTTTTTGTAGGTAGTGGCAATGAGTTTGTCAAGTTGATGGATTAAATCTTGGTTTATTGATGCAATTTGTTTTTGCTCTTAAAGCACTTACTAAAGATGTGATAGAAGAAATGATTAATGAAGCAAGAGCATCAATTTTGTATGTAAATCAACTCATAAAAATAATAGTGATGAGTTTGATTCGTTTTAAAAGATCATAATAGAAAGGGAAAGTATAAAATATGATTAAATTAATGAGAGTTGATGATAGACTGATTCATGGTCAAGTTGCCGTAACTTGGACTAACACCATAGGTGCAAATTGTATTTTGATTGCAAAGGACAATATGAGCCCTTTAGAAATCACTGCATGCAGAATTAGTGTTCCTGCTGGTGTAAAGCTTGTTATTAAAAATGTGGAAGATTCTATAGAGGCAATTAATAGTGGTGCAACTGATAAATACAATTTATTTATTGTAATAGATAGTGTGACAACAGCTTACCGCTTAATGAAGGCTTGCGAACAGGTAAAAGAACTCAATCTTGGAAGAACTATAAAACGTGATGGATTAGAATCTATTAGTAAATTTGTTCATGTCACAAAAGAAGAGAAGGCTATGCTGAAGGAGTTAGTAGATGAAGGATATAATGTTTATCTACAAACGATACCTACAACATCTGCAACATCATTAAAAAATATATCTTTAGATTAAAATGTAATTTTTGAAATTAATCATTTTAGAGATTATATATAATTTGTTTTTTGGAATTTGGAGGTGTATTAATATGGTTTAATTTAACTGTTGTAGAACATATCAAATTAAATTAAAGAAAGGAGGATAAGTTTTTATGTCTACACTCGTTCAAGCTTTTTTACTTGGTCTACTAGGAGCTTATTGTCATCTTGATTGGGCAGTTGGCTCATTATATTTAAATAGACCTATTGTGCTTGCGCCATTGGTAGGTTTAATTTTAGGTGATCCTACTACTGGTCTTTTGTTAGGTGCAGAACTTGAAGCACTTTTCTTAGGTTCTGTTACAATTGGTACTTATATTGCCCCTGACGCTGGCATTAGTAGTATTTTGGCAACTGCATTTGCGATTCATGCTGGAATGGATACTCAAGCAGCGTTATTGTTGGCAGTTCCAATTGCAGTTTTAGCAACATCTCTTCAGAATGTATTATGGGCAGGCTATTCTTTCACATCAAAGATTGCTGATGATTATGCCGCAAAAGGTGATGAAAAAGGTGTTTATAGGGTTATGTGGTTTGAGGGAATACTTAATGCTTTGCTTAAGTTCTTAATGGTATTCCTTGCATGGATTTATGGATCTGATTCAGTTGTTGCAATCATTAACAAGATTCCAGCTGTTATTTTGAATGGTATGGCTACCGCAGGCGGAGTACTACCTGCAATAGGTCTTGCAATGTTGGCATCAACTATGATGAATAAAAATAATGTAATCTATCTTCTTTTAGGATACATTGGAGCAGCATATTTAAAACTTCCAACAATTGCACTTGCACTTATTGGAATAATTATTGTTGTAACCAAATTTGATTTCTCAGATTTCAAGAATGTTCTAAGTGCATCTTCTGTAGTAGGAAAGGAGGTCGACGATAATGAATTCTAACACAAAAGAAATTATTACTGATAAGGATTTAAGACAGATATCATGGCGTGCGCTACAAGGTGCAACATCAGTAAATTACGAGCGTTTCGTTAACAAACCTCTTCTATGGCAGATTGGTCCTGCTTTGAAAAAAATATGGGGTGATGATAAAGAAAAATTTAGTGAAGCTCTTCAAAGGCATCTTGTGTTCTTCTTATCTACTCCTCAAATTAAAAGCTGGTTTGGTGGCTTATTTGTTGCGTTAGAGGTTGAATTAAAGGAAAATCCTGATATGGATCCTGCATATATTAATGCTGTAAAAACATCGTTAATGGGGCCATTATCAGGTGTATTTGATTCTATATTTTTGAATTGTATTCGTATTGTAGCTTGTGCTGTCGGTATTTCATTTGCTGCACAGGGTAGTTTTTTAGGGCCAATTTTATATGCTTTAATTTACAATATTCCTGCATTTATTATGTATTTCGGTACAGCTAAAATTGGCTACAGGATGGGAACAGCAGCTGTAACTAATTTACAAGAATCTGGTTTAATAAATAAGGTTCTTGAAGCTGCATCAATCCTTGGATTAATTGTTATTGGTGGTATGGTTTATAGTAATATTGGTGTAAATCTTGCATTAACATTTGGTCCTCCAGAAGCATTGACATCACTAAATGATGTTTTAAATGGAATTTTCCCTGGATTATTGGGCTTTGCGACATTCTTCCTATTCTATTGGTTATTAAAGGCAAAGAAGGTAAATACGCTTTATCTAGTATTTGGTACTTTAATAGCAGTAGTTGTTCTAGTTGCTTTAGGAATTATGTAAATTTCGATGAAATTATGTGCGAGAAATGATTTTGTAGGATGTGATTAGTGTCATGTCCTACAAAATTTCTCGTGTTTTTATTTATAATTAGGAGTATATATGAAAACTTTATGTTGGTTAATAAGTGGTCATCCATCTATGGATGACTCTGTAAATATTATTGATGCATATGTAAAAGGAGGTTGCGAAGGTATTGAATGGTCAATACCTTATTCTAATCCTTATATTGGACAAGCGTATCGCTTTGAAAATGAGATTAACGCTTATAATAACTGCCCAGATATGGATAGACATTTGGAATTGCTTGCTAAAACAAAACAAAAATATCCTGATTTAGAAATATTTGTATCTATTTGCAAGGAAAATATTCTTACAATTGGCGTTGATAGAATGATTGATTTCTGCAATGAAAATAGAATAGATGGAATAATTACAATTGGTGAATATGAACAGGAAATGCTTGAAAAAATCCATGCTGCAGGAGTAAAAAACGTTACAGAAGTATCTTATTATATGACAGAAGCAGAACTGAATGGTGCAAAAAATGGTACGGGTTTTGTAATAATGCAAGCTTTCCCTTATCCACAGGAAATTGAGGCTGGCTATACAAAAGAAAGATTGTTTGAATGTATGAAAACATTACGTGAAATTTGTGGTGATCGTCCGATTTATTGTGCTCAGGGAATTAGAAAACATGAGGATGTTGAATTTATTAAATCTGCTGGTGCAGATGGCTTTATTTTAGGGAGTTCTTTATTTAATGAATATGATAATTTAGAAGCACTTTCTGAAACAATTTATGGTTATAAAAAAGTTGGTGAATAAGAGGAGAAAGTTTTAATGATTACATTGAAAGATAAGATTCTGGGAGGATTACTTGGTGCTTCTATTGGTGATTCAATGGGGGCTGCTACTGAGTTCATGACTATTAAACAAATAAAAGAATGGTTTGGTGGTCGTGTTACAACCTTTGTTGATTTACCTGATCATATATGGTTAAAGGATTCTATAAAAGGGATGGTAACAGATGATTTTTCTATTGGTTATTATACTGCAAAGTCTATGATTGAAAAAAACAAAAAAATGTGTGATGAGGTTGCACTTGATGCGTTAGTGAAATGGAGCAGTCATCCGCTATATTCACAATGTGTTGGACCAACAACTAGATTAACAATCGCTCGACTTAAAGGTGAAGAAATTCAAGAAAAAAAAGAAAGATTATGTATGAACCAAAGAGTAACTAATGGTGGTGGCATGAAGTCAGGAATTGTTGGGTTATTTAATCCTAATGATATTGATGGTGCTATTGAGGATGCTCTTACAATGTGTCATATAACACACAATAATACAATCGCTTTATCAGCAGCGTGTGCGATTGCCGCTGCAACAGCAAAGGCATTTGCAGATAATGTTTCTTATTTAGAAGTAATTGAGGCGGGAATATATGGTGCAGAAAAAGGCTTTAGTCGTGCGGTAGAAATTGGAGCTAAACCTGTTGCTGGTTGCAGCATTGCCAAGAAAATTGCTTTAGCTGTTGAAATAGGAATGCGAAATCAGGATGATTTTGAAGGCGCTATGAAAGCAATAGCAAGAACAATTGGGTGTGGTTTATATGCTTATGAGGCTGTTCCAGCTGCGTTTGGATTTATAGCAGCTTGTAAAGGTCAGGCTTTAGAGACAATTCATATGGCAGTTAATTGTGGTGATGATACAGATACAGTTGCTTGTATGGCAGGATATATTGTTGGTGCTATGAATGGTGCTGATGCTTTTCCAAAAAAATATCTTGATTTGATTAATAGTGCAAATGGGTATGATCTTGAAAAAATGTCTGCCGATATTGAAACAATGATTTAATATTAGGAGGAAATTAAAATGACGAAATATGATAGAATCCTTGGTGCTATTGTTGGAGCAGCTGTTGGAAATGCTATGGGAGCACCTCTTGAAACTAGACCTCCATATCTGATTAAAGAGGAATTGGGGAAAGGAGAATTTATACATGATTACATTGAAATGCCATATGATTCTCCATTACAAAATATACCATTAGGTACAGTATCTTATGATTTTGCAATTTCATACTTAAGTATGGTGGAATTTGTTAAAACTGGTGGTGTTACAAAACAAGCAGCAATAAATGCACTTTTAGAACTTAAGAACAATCGCAAATATGAGATTTATTCATCACGAATTGATACTGCCTCAGCAGTTGGAATAGAAAATATAGAAGGCGTTGAACGTGAAAGAACTCCATATGATGATTTACCAGTAGACAATAGATATCTAACTAATAGTGCTGCCGCTAAGGCATGGTCTTGTGGTTTGTTCAATCCAGGAAATATGAAAAAAGCAATTAATGATGCAATTTTAATGTGCAAACCAGCTCATGATAATGTAATTGCTTTGTCAGGCGCTACTTCTATAGCAGCAGCGATAGCTGTGGCTATGACTAATGGGGCAACTATTTCAGATGTCGTTGAAGCAGGAATTATTGGAGCAAGACAAGGTTACAAGAAAGCTATGCTAGTTGCTAAACCAGCTGCAGGAGCAAGCATAGAAGAAAGAATTAAACTTGCTGTTGAAATTGGTATAAAGTATTCTAATGATTTTGAAAAATGTATTATAGAAATGACAGATTTGATTGGTACAGGGGTAAATGCAAATGAAACTGTACCATCAGTATTTGGTTTCTTTGTCGCCGCAGGAGGCGATGTAATGAAAACTATATATCTGGCAATTAATGCTGGAAATGATAGTGATGCAACCGGTATTTTAGCAGGAGCTTTATCAGGCACATTCAAGGGAATACACGATATTCCAGATGAGCATCTTCCTTTGTTGGCGAGCGTGAACGATATGGATATTGAACAGTTGGCAAAAGAGATTAACATCATTGTGGAATAGTTAAATTAAAAAGATTATCTAATAGACTTATAGAATCTTTTAACAGGTTACCAAAAGATTTAAAAAGAACAGTTATAGGGTTTAAATACTTTGATTATATTAGAAATAGGATTTTATGGATTATCAAAGCCAATCAATCTATATTAGCAATAGCTATTTCTAATGAAGAATCACTTGAACGTTTTGTATGCAATCATATGATTCAATATAACTTAAAATTTTCAAATCGACTATAACAAGGAGGGAGATAATGAAAGAGTTTTTAAAGGAAAACCCGATTATTGGAATGGTTCATTTGCTGCCACTTCCTGGTTCGCCAAAATATGGTGGATCAATTGAAGAAATAAGAGAACAAGCAATAAATGATGTGAAAGCTTTGTTGAATGGTGGAATCAGAAGTATCATTATAGAGAATTTTAATGACAATCCTTATGATGATGGTATTGATGACTTTTCTTTTGCGGTCATGACAATGATTGCCAGTGAAATAAAAAATAAATTTGACTGTAAAATAGGTGTCAACATTCATTTTAATGATGTGGAAAAAGAATTTGCTTTGGCTTATGCAATTGATGCAGATTTCGTTCGAGTTGAAGTATTTATTGATAACAGGGTAGGCATTCAAGGAATAATAACAGCAAAATGCAGAAAAGTAATTGAGATGAAAAACAGATATAATATAAAAGCAAAAATTATGGCCGATATAGATGTAAAACATACTACAGCCTTAGTAAAAGAAAACATTGATGAATTGGCTTATAGGGCTATAGCAGAAGGTGCTGATGCAATTATATTAACTGGAACAAAAACAGGAGAAAATCCAGAAATTGGTGAGGTAAAAAGAATCAGGGAAATAGTTGGAGATTTTCCTATTGTTGTTGGAAGTGGAATTAACAGTAAAACAGTAAAGCAATATCTGAAATATGCAAATGGCGCAATAGTTGGTAGTTCTATAAAAATTGATGGAAATGTCAGAAATCCTGTCTGTCAAGTTAGAACAAAGGAGTTATTAGAAAGTTTAAATCAGTAAAAGGATTATTGGCAGTTATAACTACAAAAAAAGTATTTTATAGTTCATTTTAGATATTAATATAAACAATTTATATGCCAGTAAAATAAAAGGTTCAATTTTTGGAATCATCAGGTTCAAAAGATTGGACTTTTTTATTCATAAACGTGAATATATAATAAAATTACAAGAATATAAATATTAATAAAGGAGGAGATTATGCCACTAGTAAGTGAAAAGTATTTGTTGTCTCTGGCTGAAGAAAAGAAATTTGCTGTACCAGGGTTTTTCCCGTTTAACTTAGACTTTTTAAGAGTTATTATGGAAGTTTGCGAGGAAGAAAGAAGTCCAGTGATTATTTGTCAAGGACCAGAGTTTATTGAAAGTTTTGGTGAAAATCTTTTTACTGAGGCCTGTAAAATTGCTGCTGAGTACTCGTCAGTTCCAATGGCTTTGTCTGTTGACCACACATTTGTAACGGATGAAAGCACTATTGATAAATTAACACACACAATTGATTTGGGTTGGGATGCTGTTATGTTGGATGGCTCTTTGCTGCCATATGAAGAAAATGTCAGGCTGACAAAGAAAATGGTAGAAATCTGTAAAGAAAAAGGAGCCAATTGTACTGGAGCTTTAGGTGAGGTTAGAAGATTTTTTCCACAGGCACAGATGTATAAGGGTCCATTTGAGGAATCGTTTGTAGCACCACCTGAGCTTATGACTGATCCTCAACAAGCTAAAGAGTTTGTTGAAGAAACTGGAGTTGATGTTCTAGCTGTTGCAGCTGGTCAGTATATTCGTTCACTATGGGATGGAGAAAAACCTCCATTTAACAAGACAGCACGTCTTGATATTGAAAGAATAAAAAAGATTAAGGAATTAACGAATGCTCACTTGATACTGATGGGATCAACTCATGTCAATGAAGATGATTTAGCACTAGCAGCTCGTAACGGTGTTAATATGATTAAAATTGCTTCAGAGTATGCCATACTTTGGTCAAATGAAATTCGTAAACTATTAGAAGAGAATAAAAAGGTAATGTTCCCTGAAGATATCCAAAAACCAGGCTTAGCAGCTGTTAAGGAATCAATGAGAAGATTCATCAGATTATTCAACGCTAATAACAAAGTATAATATTAATTTAAGGAGGATAATATGAAAATTTTAGCTGATGCTATTAACTGGTTTGGCTCACTTCCAGGTCCAGTTATGATGTTCTTATTGTTTTTAGTAATTAACCTAGTATTAGGAGTAGGTATACAAAAATCTATTAAAGCTGCATTTATGTATGCTTTAGGACTTTTTGCTTTATCAACATTTGCTTTCAGTGTTTTCCTAGCAACTGTTTCTGAAGTTGGTAATGCGATGGTTCAAAATCTTGGTTTAACTAAAACGATTGTTGACTTTGGTAACGGTGTAACGCCAATTATTATGTCTAATCCAGTTATAATTTGGGCAATTCCAGTAGGGATAGGTATCAATATACTAATGTTAGTTTTAAAACTCACTAAAACATTAAACGTTGACCTTTATAACATAATGTATTTCTGGGGATCTGTTGGGGTTTTGACTTACATCGCAACTAAGGGCAATTTCTTATTTGCAATTTTAGCAATGGTTATTACAGGTGCCGTTACACTTATAGTTGCAGACTGGAATGCTCCACATATTCATGAGGTATATCCTCAATATAAAGGTCTATCATTCCCTTATGTTTACAACTGTTTCTATGGACCGATTGCTTATGTTTTCAACAAATTATTTGATATGGTTCCATTTATTCGTGATTCAAAATTAGATGCTAATCAGATTAAAGAAAAAATGGGTCCAATTGGAGAACCTGGAATCATGGGATTTTTCCTTGGAATTGTTATGGGATTGTGTGCTGGCTTTGGCATAACTAATTCTTTAATGGTTGGAATTAAAATTGGTGCAGCATTATACTTTGTGCCATTATCTACTAAGATTCTGATTGAAGGATTAAATGAAACTACAACAGTATTGACAAAATTTGCTAAAGACAAATTCAAGGACCGTGAAATTTACATTGGTCTTGATGGTGTAGTAATGTCACATTCACCTGAATGTCTAGCTGTAGGTTTATTATTAATCCCAATTGCTTTAGTTCTATCAGTTATTTTACCTTGGAATAACGTTCTTCCAATTGGTATGTTGTCTGTAGGCTTTATCTTGGCTGCTGGATTTATGCCGTTCTTTAAAAACAATATGCTAAAAGGTATCATTTTCTGTGTAGTTGTAGTAATATGTGAATTAGCAATGGGTGAAATAATGGCTCCATTATTTACACAGATCGCAATGGATTCAGGCGTAGCAATTCCATGGGGATCAGTACAGATTACAAATGCTGCTAACTTCCCTAACTTGCTAGCTTGGCTGTTTAAACTGATAGCAGGAGTATAGGATAAGGAAATATAATGGATAAGAACATTTTGGTTATTTGCGCACTTGGATTTGCGACTTCTACAATGGTTAAAAAGAATATTGAAGACTTTTTAAAAGAAAACAACATCAAGGGATGGAAGATTGATGCTGTTGGTGTTGGCATGTCCAAAGAGCCTATTAAAAATGCAAATATAATTGTTTCAACAATAGGTTTAAAACAAGAAGATTTTGATGTGCCGATTGTAGATGGATTATCACTGATTAGTGGGATAAATGCAGAGGAAACTTTAAACGAGATTGCGGAAATAATTAAAAGTATTGATGATTAGTTATATGGCCCACTGTTAATAGTGGGCCATATTTAAAGGAGAGATTATAGTGATTTTAAATAGTGACAAATATAAAAATATATATCTATTAAAAACTGATGGAGGAAACAATTCAACTGAGTTATTGACAGAGTTGGGTCAATATGCTGTTGATAATGCTTTAGCAACTGATGGCTTTGTAAGAGCTCTATTAAAGAGAGAACATCAATATCCAACGGGAATTCAAGCAAGTTTAGGAATTGCGATACCACATGCTGATCAATGCTATACTATCGAAAACACTATCATTGTAGCATTGCTAGATAAACCAGCAACTTTCAGGTCTATGGGTTATGGAACAGAAATGAAGGTTGAAGTTGTTTTCATGCTTTTATTAAATGAAGAAAATCAAGTGAAAGTTTTAAGTGAACTTGTCAGGTTTATTCAGGATGAAGAGAAATTAAAAGAGTTATACACTGAAAATGGTTTAAACTGTATGTATGAAACATTTGGGAAGTATTTATAATGAATAATTATTTTGTTAGCATCATTCAAGCATTAATAAACCATCAAGGGAAAATCAGCTATGAAGAATTACAGGAAGATTTAGGTACTTCTGTAAAGATGATTAATTATTATATTGATCAGTTGAATTTTCTGCTTAATGAAAATGGCATTGGAAAAATTCAGAAAAAAACAAGAACTGTTGAAATCAATGAAGAAGCAATTGATTTGTTGATTAAATTTGTCGAAACAACAGAGTATTATTTTAATTCTGCTGAAAGAGCACAACTGATCATTATTATGATAGGTCTAATNAAGAAATTGAATTTGACAGATTTAATGAGCATAACAAAAACTACAAAGAATACTGTTTTAACAGATATTGAAAAAATAAAAAAAGAATTAATTGTTGATGATATTTATTTGAAATACAATAAAAAGAATGGATATTATTTTGAGGGTAATGAACTTTTAATTCGTTATCATATTTTATTTTCTTTACATAAAAACAACAATAAGATAATAAAAGCAATAAAAANAGACATTGTTTTAGAGCAATTTAACAAGTATATAAATGATGAGAATGTATTGNCTAAAGTAATAGATATTGTTCTTAAAACAGAGGATGAAAGACATACATACTTTTCGATTCAAGATTTGGCCATCTCAATTATAGCTTCTTATGTTAGAAGCAAGATAAAAAAAGTTGAAGTAATTGACATAGAATTGAATAAAAATGAACTAAATACAATAAGTAAATTAGAGAAAGCTGGTTTTGATTTTAATAAGCAAGAAAAACAATATATTAGTTTGTTATTTAAATCAGCAAAAATTGGAAGTTTTACTGTCAATACTCGAAAAGAAATCATTGATTGTGCAAAAGAATTAATAGAAGAATTTGAGAGAGTATATGGTGTAAGAGTAAAAGATAATCCTATTTATCAAATGTTTTTATCGCACATCGAATCTATGTATTATAGGACAAAATATCATATCAAGGTATCTTCAATAATAGATCAAACAAAAGCGGTCAGTGGATATTATATAACAAANAGGATATTAAATGATGTTGGNGAAAAATATNGCTTAAGATTTGATGAATACGAAATAGAATTGATGAATTATTATTTTGAATGTTTGAAAAGAGAAAGTGAAGAGAGTATTAGTAAAAATAACATCATCGTTGTTTGTGCTTCTGGATTTGGTAGTTCTGCATATGTAAAATATCAAATTGATGAACTATTTAATAATGAGTTTCAGATTAAAGTAGAAAANATTAGAGGGTTAAAAAAGAGTGTTAACGATCAAACACAGTTAATTGTTAATGTAGCAGGAAATAGCGCTATTGGTGAAATAAAAAAATATGGAATAGAATATATTACTGTTTCTGTAGTTTTATCAGATACTGATAAAAAGAAATTATTGAATTGGCTACTTAAAAATCCAAGCAGTAAAAACATTGAAACTTTACATGGAATCATTTCTATAGTTGGCACGGTTTCCGATATAAAAAACAAAGAATTATTATATAAACAACTATATAAATATCTGAATGAAAAAGAAAAAGTAGAATATTGTTTAAATGATTTGATTAGTTATGAATATATTAATAAAATCAAACAATGTGATGATTTAAAAGAAGCAATTAAAAATGCATCTAAACCACTAATAATTGATGGAATTATTGATGCGAAATATTGCGAAGATATGATAAACACAATTAATAAATATGGACCATATTGTGAAGTTGTTGAAGGAATTTTAGTTCCTCATGCTATTCCAGAAGGCAATGTAGTTAGACCAATGTTTTCAATTCTTCTAATTGAAGATGGTTTGTTTGTAAAACAATGGCAAAAAACCATTAAAGCAATCTTTGTATTAGCGGTTACTGATAAAAGCAGTCATATAAATCCATTTTCACAATTAATTGCTTTTTTACAAATGAATGACAATTATTTAAAAATAAATGAACAAAGTAAAGAAGAATTGTTTGAAACCTTGCTTAATTTTGATTGCGATTAACTACACCACCTTTTAAGAAATTAAAAGTAAAATTTTTTTGAATTTGACAATATTATTTTTTCATTAAGCAGAAAATTCAGATGGTTAATATGATAATTAATCATCTTTACAGAGATACCTAAATCTTCTATAATTTCATAATTTAGTAAAACAGTTTTTGTTTTAGTTTGCTGTGAAATGATGAACCATAATAAAAATTGAAAAAGAAAAAATAAAGTTACAATCATTTTTATAAACTTTTTGATAAAATTTCCTATCATAAAATGTTTCCTATTAATAATTTCTATCTAAGTTCTATATACAATTTTTCCCTCTTTAAACTTTAATGGGGACTTAAAAAAGTGACCTTTAATTTTTAGTGGGGCCTCACCAAAAGTTAAAGAGCCCAAAAATAAAAAAAGTTCTTGAAAAATTATTGTAAATAATTCAAGAACTTTTAATGTGTTATTGTTTACTTTCAAAAAGCCAGAAATGATTGTTGTTATCAGTGCTTTCTTCTACTGTGCAACCAATTGAGCCTTTATTTTGGTTATCTTTTAATAGTAGGTTGACCATCGTGCTAGCAAAAGCACTACTTATTTTGTCCTTACTGACTTCTAGATATAAAACATAATCTTTTCCTTCTTCAAGCTTTGGAATTTCGTTTATGAAGTCTTTGATGTTTAACCAATTATGTTTTTCATATAGTTTTAAGTGCTTAGGATTGTCAAAGAAGAATTTTCTATCGGCTTTTTCTTCTGACGTGATAATACGTGAATCATCACCACTATCGATAATATCATCAAAGAAACCCTGAACTCTTTCGACAATATTTTGGTATTTATCTTCACTAATACCAAATTCTTCAGCTGGATTATAGTTTTCCATTTCATCGACAACTTGTTTTTTTAACTGTTTTAATTTGTTTTCCATTTCTTTTAGTTCGTTACAGTATGACTTTTGAATTGATTTGATGCGCTCTAGCTTATCTTGTTGTTCTTTAATTTTTTCTTCAAAGGCTTCATAAATTGAATCGTCATCCTTTTTAAGAAGTTCTTTGATTTCTTCTAAAGAAAAGCCAGCTTCTTGAAGATTTTTAATCTTTACATACTCTAGTGCCTGTTTTTCATCGTAGTAGCGATATCCGGAATAGCAATCTACTTTTTTAGGTTTAAGAAGACCTAAAGAATCATAGTATCTAAGAGTTTGACTATTGCATCCACAAATCTTGGCAAATTCTTTTATGGTCATAAGTGTAACCCTCCTTTCTAATTGAAATGTATCATTATAGTAAACTGTAAGGTCAATATATTTTTTAATTATTTTTAAAATAATTAAATAAGTTAAAATTGGGGAACTTTTTGTGGTAAAAACATTTATAAAGTTCCCCATTTAGAAGGTTTTGATACACTTGACTTTCATGAAATTCATAATTTCACCATTATCCCTATTTTCGTAATAAGCTATTAGAAGTTTTTTAAATTCAGAAACTTCTTCTTCAGGAATTATAATTATTCCAGCAGCTTGTGAAATGAGATAGTGATTAGCGAAAATAATAGCAGTCCTTTTATTTCCGTCATTAAAAATTTGGGTTTTCATGCAATAAAGACAAAGTTTAATGGCTTTTTCATTTGGGGGAATATTTTCATTAATAATTGATGAGATATTTTCTTTAACTACATTTTCAATTGGAAGAGGCGGAATATAACTAGTGCCACCAATTGTAACTGGAACACCACGTATTCTTCCTCCATCTTGATAGAAACCTTCATTAACTAACTTGGCGATATGACAAAGAATTGATAAATTTGTTGGATAACTAATTACATCTTTATCTAGTATAAATTCCCATGCATGTTTTAGGTTTAAAATTTTTTGAACATCTTGAACAGATATGCCAACAATCTTGCCATTATCAATTATTTCTTCAGTTTGAGGAAAAGTAGTTGCAACTCCTTCAAGGATAGCTTGATCATAAATGCAAGCTTTCATATTGGCTCTAGCAAATTCTAAGTTCAGTTGTACTTTAGGTGATATATCAATATCAGAATATTCCAGCAAGGCTAACTCTTTATTAATTTTTCGAATTTGTTTTCTTATTTCTCTTGCTTCACGAGCATTTTTTAAAAGCAATTGATATAGTTCGTCTGAATAGATACCTACATAAGTTGATGTCAACTTACTAGCAATTCTTTTTCGAACATAAAGGTATTTGTTTCCATCACGATCTTTTATTTCTGGATTACCGTCGTAAGGCAGTAAATTAAGCCTAGCTTGTAGGTCGGCTCTTTGATGTAATAGATCTTGTGTTTTAGTGAAATTTTGGTTCATACAACCCTCCTTTTGGGGAACTTTTTATAGTAAAATATTATCATAAAGTTCCCCAATTATCAATAAAAACCCTAATTAGCTATTAACTTTTGTGGTTAATACGTGATAATGTCTTAAGTGTTAATACGGGAAAATGTCCCAAGTATGTATTATGATAAATATTATAGTCTACGGAGGTATTTATCGCG
>JGI24709J26583_10002470_pt1 | contig 15258 bp, 16 predicted proteins | sample BioPla2DNA1_FD_26583 | JGI IMG/M metagenome (IMG submission 26583) | reverse complement strand
AAGAGGGAATATAGGTGAATTTTCATGAAAAATAGGAAGATTTTAACAATCACCATACTAACTTTATCTTTTATTTTTATTCGACAAGCTGCCAGTTTTACCACAACCAAGATAGAAAATACAACTAAATTGAGTGTTTCCAATTCAGAGAATGCATTAATAGCAACTCCAAATGTTTTCGTGTTAGAGGTTACAAAAGAAATAAATACAACCACCAGAGTTATTATGTCTAAGGTATCCGATGAAGAAATACAAAGTTCAACAGAGGAAACCCAGGTGGTTCAGATTCTGCCAAACACATCAAACTATTACGTCAGAAACAATATGGATGAAATAATATATGTTGATGCATACCTTGATAAGGGTTTTTTAGGAAATGAAATTCAGGGTCTTAGAATTAAAAAACCGGAAACTAGTGCTATTATACCGGGTGAAATACAGGAAATCTCGTTTGATATAGATGAGTCTATTAGTAGTAATATTGTAGATATTCTACTTTTCGTCAGATGGACCAATGGCTCAGCCGTAATTAAAAACCAAATAACTGTCGATGTCAAAGAAGTCATTAAGCATGAATATATTAAAGAAATGCCGGATGCTAATGATATCCAATCAGAAAATACAGATATATAATACGAGGCCAGTGTATCTAATTGGAGAAGGGTAAGCTTTCATAAAAATAAAATAAGCGAGCGTTTTAGTTAGCAAAAGAACGGGGGATCTATATTGAAGCGTAATCTCATTATTTTTGCGCGTATGAAAAAAACATATCGGATTTTAATATTCGGAATATTGATAATTACGCTAATACTGTCAATATTTTATTTTAATATGTCAATAAATCAACCGGCAGTGATTGATGAAAAAATTATCGAAAACTCAATTACAGAAATAATAGATTTTTCTTACCACGCTGTTGTAAATCCAAGTACACTTTATCCTAGAGGAGGAAGAGTGGTTCCCGATAATATAATCTTCACAAAGATTACTGATAAAATAATTATTAACATGAATTACAGCTTAGAATCAGAAGCAGCAATTAAGATAGATGGTAATAACAGGGTTAGCTTAAATATTGTTGCTAAGGATATGTGGAATATCGAAAAAGAATTAGTTCCTCTTCAGGTTGTCAAATCAGAGGGAAATCTGAATTCTATAATTCAAGACGAAATTTACATAGATGTTAAGGATGTGTTAACTCTTATTAAACAAGTTGAAGAGGAGACTCTGGTCAGGCCCTCCAATTATATGATGGTGGTCAGAACTGATATTAATGGTGATGTATTTAATTATAATGGAGACAGGATACATCAGCTTGCAGAAGCAGTAGAAATTCCATTTCAACTTGGAGATCAATATATTAGCTTTGCTGGGGACTCAAACTTATTGAACACAGTTAAGGAAAGCACTATAGAACAGAGTAACTTCATTCAAAATCACATTAACTTATTTGGAACACGGGTACCCATTACTAAGGTCAGACTTATTTCTGCATGTATAGGATTTGTAGCATTAGTTATCTTAACTGCTGGAGTGGCAGAGTTTACTGTATTAAGAAATAAAAACACAACTGAGGAAAGCTCCATCGATAAAAAATATAAAAGTAAAATCATTAGGGTATATGATAAAACTGCCTTTGATGGATTAGTACAGTTTAGACTGCCGGACATTAATTCAATAATACAAATTGCAGAAGAGAAGGAAGAGCCTGTCTTTAAGTATATTGATGATTGTGATCATAACATATATTACTACGTTTTAAACAATTTATTTGTCTATTACTATAGTATATCCATAAAACCTATAGAAAGTGCAGATAAAGCCAATGAAAACGAAGATGCGATTGCTATATAGCAAAATCATGAAGGGTCTAAAAATCGATGAAATACAAACTGAGGATCTTAAGATTATCTATGTTTATAGATATTTATCCTGGGCGCTTACTTCACTTGTATATTTAATAGGGCCACCTCGCTCTATTATTTACTTAAAACTGGGAGTGGTTATTTCGCTCTTTATTTGTTCTAAGATCGTTATTGATCTTATTATAAAGTTTAATTCGAACAAGGGAAGTCTAAGAGCCTTGCTATTGATTGAGACTCTCGGGATTGCTATACTCCTGCTTCCCACCGGAGGAATGGAAAGCCCTTTCATGTGGTATGCTTTAAATCCTATCCTAGTGGGAGCCAGATATCTGCCTCTCTATTTTTCATGGTTAAACTTAGTTTTTTATCTATCTGTGGGTACTGCTATGTCTTACATTTTCTTTAACTCACACAATAGTACAATAATAGAGATGCTTTGGCATCATTCCAGCCAGTTCCTGGTATTTGTGCTGATAACAATAGCTATGCAATTATTGGCTAATTTTACACGAAAGCTCCATGAGCAAACAATGACACTACTGGAGCAGAAAAAAACGATGGAGGAGATTAATAAAAAACTTCAACTATATAACAACCAAAAGCAGGAGTGTATGGAGTATATTATGTCATTGTATCAGATTATTGAGGCTTTTAATAACCATTCTGCCAGTGATGAATTGTTTAAAACCCTGGCTGTATATACCGCAAAGTTGACTAAAACTAATACCAGCTTTTTCTTGCTTTCTGAGACAAAAGCTGAACCTGACCTGCTTACTTCAAACAGAGAACTAAAGCCACATGAGAAGACCGAGATTTTAAACCTATTAAATAAATTCAACATGGGAGAAAGTAATACGAAGCTGAAAAAGGGGAGCAGTTTAATAGGCAAGTATTACCTGATTTCGCCTATACAATCAAACGGGAGATACTATGGAGTAGTAGGTATCCGGGTGAGTAATCCTAAGAACGATGAAAAACTGAGACATTGTTCAAGACTTATCGAATTCTTGTCGGAGTTTAGTGCTGTGACATTAGAACGGTTTAATCTGGAAGATATGGAAGATCAATTGCTGATAATGGAAGAACAAAATAGAATCGCTAATGAAATTCATGATAGTGTCACGCAAAGACTGTTTAGTATTAACTATTCTATTCATGGCCTTATGGAGAGACAGAAGACTTTATCTGGTGAAGAGCTGGGAGAGGTTTTAAGAGAAATTAAGGAATCATCTTGTCTTGCGCTGCAGGAACTAAGGAATTCTATTTATAAGCTAAGTTCAGCAAAAAAGGAAGAAAGGGCTTTTCAAATCGCTTTAAAATCTTATTTAGACAGTATTTCTAAGTTAAATGGTATTAATATACAGTTTAATTTTAACGGTGACGAAAATCTATTGTCATTACAAATTAAGAAGGCAATTAACAGAATTATTCGTGAGGCAGCCGGAAATGCTGTGCGCCATGGTAAGTGTAAAAATCTTCAAGTAGAACTGGAAATAGGGTATGAGTTGGTTAGATTAAAGATAATTGATGATGGCATTGGTTTTGAATTAGATGAGCTAAATCCGAAGAATTCAGGGCTGGGATTATATAATATGAATAGCCTGGTGAATTCTTTCAAGGGAAGTATTAAAATAAACAGCAAAGTTGGATCAGGTACTGAAATTGAAATTGCGATATCAAATGCAGGCACAATAGACGATGGAGGTTTAGCTGTATGAAGGTATTATTAATCGATGACCATCCATTAGTTAGAAAGGGGTTGGCTTCTGTTCTATCCCTTGAGAAGGATATTGAAATTGTTGGAGAAGCCGGAAATATGAAAGATGCGTTAAGAGCAATAGCAACACATAATCCGGATCTGGCTCTGGTGGATCTAAGGCTTGGAAATGATTATGGATTGGATATTATTGAGAAATGCAAAAATACATCATGTAAGTTTATCGTTCTTACCTCATCCAGTTCTGACAACGATTTTAAAAGAGCAGAAGAAGTAGGTGCTCTGGGTTATGTATTAAAAGAGGCTCTGCCGGAAGAGCTGCTATTTGCTGTGCGTTTGGTGTATAAGGGAAGAAAGTATTACGACCCGGGTCTAATGGAGTTACTGATGAAGACATCCTCTGAAAATGACTTGGCAGACGATTTGACGCCAAGAGAAAAAGAAGTTTTAATCGCACTGGGCCAAGGTTTATCGAATAGGGATATTGCAGAAAAGCTATATATCACTGAGTACACAGTTAAGAAACATGTCAGTCAAATACTGAGTAAGTTAGAATTAGCAGATAGAACACAAGCAGCATTATATGCTCATGCTAAAGGATACGTGAATCAAATATGGGTAAATGTCTAAGTATTCGGCGGCGTAATCGCCGAATTTCTTTTATTGTTTTTCTGCGCAATTTAGAATCTATTAATGGACAGAGCATTAGAGGGATTCCCGGAATAAGGGAAACTATAATCAATGCCAACCAAAAGCTTTTTGTAGCCAAACTATATATGAGCTTTGGAGGTAAAAAAGGATAAAACATACCGATAGATATGGTATCATTAAAATCCCCTTTCTCAGAAGCAATTAATTGAAATTCTGTTTTTATTGTTTCTCCAGGAGCTAAGGTAGTTAATGGGTGACTAAAGCTAAAATTCTCATTAGAGGTGGTAATTGTAGCTATAACAGGTAAGAAACCCTTATTACTTAGTTCGGATAATGGTTTTTGAATTTCATCTCCAACCCGAATAATGCCTATGTTGCTTCCCAATAATGCACCTTGGGATTTTTCAGATACTTGATACGGCACAACAATCCGCTGGCTGGTGGCTAGCATCGTTGCTAACATTATTATACTGATGGTAATACCCCCAAGAAAATAAACAAATTGCATAGTTAAGTTGTTCTTTTTCTTTTTTTTATTCTTCCTTTTATTAACAGCAAGTTCGCTGATACCTATTATTACAGCCAGCAATACAGCAATAAGAGGCATAGCATAAGGAGTGGTCTGGAATTTCTCCATCCAGAGAGGAAGGTATCCGATTAAAGGAATTTTAACAGGTTTATTATTTATAGTCACAACCCTGCTGACAATCCAATTACGTTGAATAGGGCCTGTTTCTCCTGTGGCCTGATCTGTATAATCATTAGCGTCGCCCTTTGTAATATATCCTGTAACTTCGTCACCTTCAATAATCCTATGAACGATCCAACCTTTGGTCGATAAACTGCCTTCTTCAACCTTAAATACTACAATATCTCCGATATTCAATGTATCTTTTTCTGAAAGACTTTTTATTAAAATCATATCGCTGCGTTGAAACACAGGGTACATGCTGTTGGATCGAACTGAAGAGAATAACATTGGCTTGTCCAAAATGGCTGAGCTGAAAGCTGCAGTAAGGACTATAGCGGCAATAACGTATAGAATTATATCAATAATCTTAGATAATTTCTTCATAATAAACATCCCCAATTTATTTTAGTGTAATTTATTAGGGAATGTAACCACCCAAATGGCTATGGAACTTGGTGCTTTAGTATACCGGTTAGGTGTTCTTTTGTATAATGTAATTCGCTAACTACAACGGTTTAAATTAAAATGATAGTGGCTGACTCAAATATGAAAAGATGATTTCTGCAAAATACAGAAATCATCTTTGTTCTTATGAACTACTACAATAATTTATGGAGATTTTAAATTATGCAGCCTCTACGTAAAGAATAATCTCCATGTTTTGTAATTGTTCATAAACATCATCATCAACACTGTCCGATACAGTTATTCTTACATCGTAATCCGGTGCTCCGTAATAACCTTGATTATCCCATGTTTTCTTATTTGTTATGTCAAACCAGGCGTGCCCAGGCGTCCATTGATGGAATGTGCTTCTCATTTCTATTTTAACACCATCAGGGACATTGGTTGCTTCAAAATATCTTTTAATAGGAGTATCAGAGTGGTTAGTTACTATGAATAAACTCTCCCATACATACTCGCTGTTCTTTTGCAAACCATACATTGCACCATTTTTACCGCGACCAAATTCAAATACTAAATTTCCGTCAACAATGCGAGCGGTATTCTCTTTGTTACCTACAGTATTTCCAGGGGACAGTGCTACTAATGCATCTTCTGTGTTAACGATCTTAATAGTTGCAGCATTTGTAACAGTGGCGCTGGTTAAGGCCATTGCGGCCATCAGGCTTGCCATAGCTAATAACGCTATAACAATGAGCAGACTTTTTTTCATAATCATTACCTCCAATACTGATTTTGTGTTCTGTTAACTCATTTAAGATAATTGTAAACCCTAAGAAAGGTTATTACTTCCCTCTTAAGAACACAATAATTCTAAAATTGGAATAATACGGCAATAATAATTTGTATAGTCTGTTATTATACTGTTGTTACCTTAATGGTCCCAATGTGTAATGGATGGTACACCAAAGGGTAGATTCCTCCATTAAGGTTTATAATAGAGTAATAGAATATCTAACGATAAAATCAAAGTTTATGATATTACCTTTTAATGATTAAGGCCCCTTTGTTGTGGTACATATAGAAAAAACAGTATTTATCTGCCATCGGGGCTGGAGGTTTATTAATGGAAAGAAAGATCAGTAAACAGGTTAGAGGGTATAGGACAAAGGACGGAGCGGGAGTGAGTCTGGTCAGGGTTTTAGGAAATGAAACTGTGCAGGAATATGATCCGATTTTAATGCTGGATTCCTTTGACAGTACAAATCCAGATGATTATATTGCGGGATTTCCCATGCATCCCCACAGGGGTATTGAGACAATCAGTTATGTGTACCGTGGGTTTATGACTCATAAGGACAGTTTAGGAAATGAGGACACAATTGGTAATGGAGAAGTTCAATGGATGACAGCAGGTTCCGGTATTATGCATGAAGAAAAACTGCCGGCTTCCGAACGGTTGCTTGGGGTACAGCTTTGGCTGAATCTTCCCGCAAAGGACAAAATGGCTCCTCCAGCTTATCGAAGCATCAAAAATTCGGAAATTGTGGAGATAGAGTCAGATTGGGGCAAACTAAGGCTTTTGGCGGGTGAGTTCAATGGTAGAAAAGGATTTATGAGCAAATATCTTCCGCTGGATTATTATGATTTACATCTTGACTGTGATGCATCGGTTAATTTACAAACAGAAAGAGATAGCTCTGTTATGTTGTTTACCCTTTTGGAGGACGTATATATCGGTGGTGAGCTGGTAAAGGAAAAGACAGCTGTTAAGCTAACCTCTGGAGATTGGGTAGAGATAAAGGCTACTGACCAAAAAGCCCAGGTTCTGTTTATAAGTTCAAGACGCCTTGATGAGCCGGTGGCCTGGGGCGGTCCTATTGTAATGAATACGAGGGAAGAATTGAAGACAGCGTTTGATGATTTAAAAAAAGGTACATTTATAAAAAACAAGATTTCTTACTGAAAATAAGCAGCATTACAAAAGTTTTTTTATGGGCATATTATCTTTATCCGGAATAATTTATTAAGGAGGGTTTTGTATGCAGAGAAAAACAGCCATTATTACAGGCGGCGGCAGTGGATTTGGAATAGAAGTAGCACTTCAATTAGCCAAGAAAGGAACAAATATCTCTATTGTAGATATATCCAAAGAAAGAGGAGAAGAGGCAGTTCGATTATGTAAAGAGCTGGGCAGTGATGCAATTTTTATTCAGGCAGATGTCAGCAAGATTGAGGATGTAAAAAAGTATGTAGACCAGACAGTTGACCGCTTTGGAAAAATCGATTTATTTTTTAACAATGCAGGAATTTCAGGATCTGGAGTTCGCACAATAGAATGTTCTATAGAAGAATTCAATAATATTGTTGACGTAAATCTAAAGGGTGTATTCTATGGATTAAAGTTTGTAATCAGTGAAATGCTTAAAACCGGAGGTGGAGTAATTGTTAATACTGCATCATTAGGCGGCCTGGTAGGGATACCTACCCTGGGTGTATATTCAGCAACAAAACATGCTGTTGTCGGGCTGACAAAAGCAATTGCAGGAGAGTACGGAAGGGAAAATATCAGAATAAATGCCATTGCTCCGGGCACCAATGAGACACCAATGGTAAAAGCATACCCTGAAGAAGCTATTGAAAAAATGGCCGAAGCAGTTCCAATGGGCAGATTAGGGCAGCCCCGTGAAGTGGCGGACGTAGTCACATTCTTGTTAAGCGAAGAATCTTCCTATATACATGGCGCAGTTATCTCGATTGATGGTGGAGCCGCTGCTTTATAATTCACCAGTAATAAATATTCAGACAGGTGTGTGAACCCAATTGACAAGAGGCAGTCATCATAATGTTGACTGCCTTATTAAAAAGCCCGGCACTTTATTCAATACTATAACAGGTCTTATCGTAACATGGTGAACGAAGCTATCGGCAGGGCTTTAACAGACATTGCAGGCTTTTATGAAATAAAAACAGGCTCCCCATAAGTTAGATTTTAGTCTTACTTATGGGGACAGTTCAGAGCATGTTTTTAAGAACCTTTCAATTATATCCTTTAGCAACCACTAAAAACTTATAATATGGAATATTCGGGCTTTATCTGTCTTATTTCACAAATACATTCACTTGCTCAATCATTTATTAAGTCCGTCAAGTACCGTTTTAATGAAAGATGCCATTCGTTTTATAAGAAGGCCTGCATATTCACCATTGATTGTTCCTCCCGGCACGGCATTATCTTTCCAGTACTGGGGTGATAGTATGAAACCTGCTTCAGCAAGAATATCAACAGCTTTATCATGTTCACTTCTTTCATCAACCCAGTCCAGGCCAAAGTATTTCAAAACCCCCTTGGCTATGACCACACCGATGGCCTCAATGTTTTCCAATATCCACTTTGCATCATCAGGCTGGTCATGGAAGGCTATTTCCAGTAATGCAGCCGGAGCAACAGTGGCAGCGAGCTCATACAAAGGTTTGCCGGGACCGAAGTGATCCTTGCCTTCCTTTACACCTCTCCCTTTGGTAGGAGTGATAGATTCCAGCTCTGCATAAACTGATCTGGCCAGACGCTCTCCTTCACCACCAAAATTATGACAATAAATCTCGCTGCCCCGAACCTTTCCGTTAAAAGCATTACTGTGAATTGCAAGATGTATTGTTGGTTTTTTAGCGTTACTGTCGGCTACTACCTGTTTCAAAGTCATGTCGGGTCTGTTTCTGAATACAGTAATTCCATGCCGTAATAGATGTTTTTGAGTTACGTCACATACTTCGTTCATTCTTTTTTCTTCAGTGCCATAGTTACCGTAGCCAATATTCTCTTCCTGAATGGAAGGACTTAAATATACACTTTTACTCATTTTTTCCTCCTTTCAGCCACTAACCAGGGAATGTTTTGATACAGTCATTCATTTTTCATTATCAGACCTGGGGTCTTTGTTGGAATCTTTACCATCACGCCCATGCAATTGTTTCAGGACTACCCTGAGCTTGTCTGGTATAGGAAGTCCAATATACGCGGCATTTTCCAGAACAGATACTCCTTCATTACTCAAGTAGAAGAAGATTACAGCAGTACGAAGAGCACCACTGCCTTCTGAACTGCCCAGTATGTGGGTGTCTAAAATGTGGGCTACACCTACCATAACAAAAATTAGAATTTTTTTAAGGATTCCTTTACCGCCAATTTCACTGGACAGCTTTTTATCCAGAATTGCACAGATTACCCCTGTTATATAATCAATGGCGACAAAGACCAACAGGGCATACAAAAATCTGTCCTGACTGCCTAAAAACCATCCAAGAAAAGCACCTATAGCGGCAAATGCAAGTTGTATCCAATTCCAAATATCTCTCATTAAAATCCCTCCGCTTTATAAATAATATATGTGTAGAAAAATATCCGTGTGAATTGTGGAAGTTCTGTGTACTTGGATGGCAGTCATACGGCTAAGTTCAGATTATGCAGTTGTGACACCATGTCGACTATTGCCGTTTACGCGGGGCATACCTTTGTAAAAACGTTGAATACTTTCAACGAAAATATCTGACAAGACAATGTTTTCAACTAATTTGTATTTCAGGAAAGAAAATAGTCTGATATGATAACTAAAATCAGACTTGCTATGTGCCTGTAATTAAAAAGCCGGTTAATATCTGTTGGTCTTCCGAATAAACTTAAACGGAGGGGTGAGACAATGCTGCCGGATTTTTATATTGGAAAATATACTTTTGATAATGAAGTATTGTATGAAGGCAATATTACCGAACCTTTAGAAACGGATTATGAGGTCAGGAAGATAGAGAATTGCTGCATTTATGATATTTCTTACCAGACAATAGAAAATATTGATACCATAGAGCAGGTGATTCTATTTACAATTGAGGTTTTTTGTGAGGTAAATTATAAGAATTCGCAAGAAGTCGGGACTATGTCCAGGAAAATTAATGCCGAGAAAAAACTTCTGATTTCCAAAAATATAATAGAAGGACAAATGCCTGCAATCTCCGATAAATATTATGTCATACAGCATATAGGCAATATCGTATTCTGCACTCAAACCATGAAGAACAAATCTTTTTACCTTACTATAGCTGCAGATGTTGAAGGAATATTCCTAAGGGAGCCCCACGATGATTTTTGGACTTGCAACAAGATTGATATGGCTCCACCTGCGGAAAACCAGGTCCAGGATTGGAAGCAGCTTCTTAATAGTATCAGCATTAAGGATATGGTGTCACTTTTTGAAAACTTTTTCCAGCTTGTAAAAGGCATTTGTAATGATGAACCTGACAATAAAGCAGATATAAAAGAACTGGAGCAGGAAAACATGAATCTGATGAATGAAATAAATGAACTAAAAAATAGAATAAACAACTTGAAAAGCGAAATCAACAGCCGAAGTTATATAATAAACGGTTTGTTAAAAATTATCAAACCCCTGTAATGAATGACAGGGGTTTGCTTGCAATGTAACAGACATTACTCTTCGCAAATATAATCTTCAGGTACCCCATAAACAATAACATCCTGGTCGATACCCAGTTTATCAATGATATCTTCGGTTACCGTCAGCTGGACTATTGTTGTCCATACAGATTCAGTCGAGCTGGTGCTTACCAGGAAGGTATCCAGAACATCCGTATCATAACGGAAGCATTTAAGAAGTATATAGGACTGAAGACTGGGATCTTCAAGGTAACAGTACTTAAGATTGGGCTCAAACATTGAATAGGGAATGGAAACAGTGTATTCAAAGCTTGTATAGTTATTTACACCTTCCGCAACTATGACGAGTGATTCATATGGTACAACTTGGTTCTGATGCTGCAGTAACGGAATTCCCGTAGTATCAATCACTGTAGAATCAACAAATGCTTTTGTTGTAGCAGGATTGTACTGAAGACGATTGGAGAGATTTCGCGGTAACGTTAGTACATCAAAAGTACCATTTTCATATTCAACCAGAAGAACCAGCTGGTACCTGTGGGTGACCCTGGATTTGCCTGCACATACCAGGGTGTTTCTTGGATAATCAGCTTCAATAACACGTTTACACAGCTTGACACAACTGACCGGGGAACCTAAAACAGGCTGTTCTGCCGGAATACTTCCATTATTTATAATGTAAATTCTAAAAGGTATCTTCTTGCCGGTTAACACCCCGGCGGTGTATTCTTCCTGCCATAAAGTATCGGTCTCAGCAAGAACCTTTTTGCCCAGAACTTGCTTGGCAAATATGTCTACTTTATGCAGATCTGTAATATTAGCTATTTCTGACATAAGAACAACTCCTGTATTATGTTTGTCTTCTTCTTTATATTATGTAATTCGGGATATAGCTGCTACTTAAAAAATCTTGATAATTTACTTCCAGTTGTATTCTTGTGCCCTGGTCCTTTTATCATTTCGGTATTGGATTGGATATTGCTCAATAATTCTTTCATTGTGGTCATTTCAACTTGAAGCTGATTAATTTTATCGATAATTTCCTTTTGTTTTTCCTCGAGAGTTAGCATGGAGCTGGTATTGCCAACTGCTCTTTTGTTCATTGATGTTGTATTATCCAACACTTGTTTACTGATATAGGTCAGTGCCCCCGGATCCTGCTGAAGTATATCAAAAGGTTTTTGTTGTTCTTTTTCGGCATCTTCTCTCTTTATACGTCTCCATCCCGAACTATAATTCGAATTGCAGTAGAATTCATCCATTGCGTATCACCTGCTATTTAGATTTCTCATACCATTATATGAAAGTAAGAAAAAAGTATATTCAAGTCCAACACCTTAAATGCTTTCAAATTTTTTATACGAGCATTTTTCTTTAAACTTTTTGCACCCGGGAAGATCTGAATTACGATATATATGATAGGCAGGGAATGTAGTATCTACATACATTTCAAAACCATTAACAGCTGCCCTTACACAGAAATGCCTATCTTCACCTGCAAAGCTCAGGTTATATATCCTCGTGAAAGATACATTGCTTTGAAGCACTTTTTTATTTATTAAAGTACATCCTCCCAGACCACCTACTTTGTATACCCCGGACCTTCTTAACATTGAGTGGAAATCCTGGGTTTTTCTCTTGATTTGTTCCGGGCTTAAGGGACCTGTACATCCGGACTCGTATTGAGTGTAGTTATCACAAAGCCATACCTGCGGGTATAAAGGTCCGGATGGTGTCCAGCTGGTCCAGTAGATTTCTGAGATAATATCCTTATCTTGTTGAATCAGATGAATTAATGTTTTTGGGTGCAGCAACAAGTCTGAATCCACAAAAAAAAGGCCGTCAAAATCACCGTCTCTTGCAAACTCAAGAATTCTGTTCCGGTATTCACTTACTCTTAAAATTGTATCAATATCCCATAGATGTTTAGTAACAGCCCCGATGGCAAGGGGTTTGCTATAGCCATCCATGAGGGTACCCGGCAGCCTTTGTATCAGGTTTTGCAGGATCTCAGCTGATTCTTTATCTACATTGTCATCAATAAACAAAAAGTCTGCTTTTATACCTCCCTTTTCCAGATTCAAAAGTGAATCAGCGTATTCCCTCAATATCTCAGGCTTCTCCCTTATGGGGCTGGCGACAAGAATACGCTTATCACCCATCATTCCACAGTCCCGCTTACGGTTATTTCCTCTTCAACAGCTATTTGTACCAGGATATCATATAATATTGACAAATCCACTCTGGTGGACAGAACCGGCGGTGACCCTATTCCGTAAAAACCTGTATCGCCAATCTCCGCATTCCAGGTCATATTGCGGAATGCAGCGATTACTGTAAAAATATCATCCTGAGGAAGAATTCCCTCAAATTCGCTGAGGGGTATAATCATTGTGTATACAAATCTGTCGCCAACTATTTTCATAGTTTGATATATACTTCTTGAAACCTGTGGTTCTGTAAGATCGTATAAGGTTGTACATCTGATTCCAATATCTTCAGGAAGATTAATGATCTCATAAGTGTCACTGCCGGAAAACTTAGCCAGCAATATTACTTTGAAACCTATACTTACCTTTATTTTTTTGCCACAGATATATGACCATTCTGGAGGTCCGGTAAAGCGCACCATAACGCACTCGATACATTCCAATGGATATTCATTGAAGTCTCCGGAATTATCTATAAACAAAGTTACTGGCTCCTTGATGCCTAAGCGTTCTCCTGTGGCAGGATCCCTTTTCTCCTGGAAGAAGACCTGCACACCACATTCTGCATACCTGGCCAATGACCTTAAGGCTAAAATATTAACGGTTTTTTTATCCATCCCAATTCTCATGTTTCCTCCCAAATTAACATAGGTTAGTACTTTATTTTATGCTTTCTTACTGGAAACTGTTAATTCTCAGCAGAAAGGGCTTAAACGTAATAGAATCACAATGAAAGGCTTATCCACATATATTGAAATATGAAACAATAAATGTAGAAGTGTGGAGAAAAGTGAAGATACTTTTTACAAATCCATCACCTATGATTAAGTACGGTATGCAGAAAGGATTTCAAAAACTGGGCTGGGAAACTGACAGATTAGAGGTTCCTCAGCAGACTATCGCGGGATTGAAATCAAAGATTGAGGAATTCAAGCCCGACTATTTATTCACCGAAGGGGGAGTAGATACAAAAAAATTTATATTCCCGGTACTTGAAGAGTACACAATACCCCATATTTATTGGGCTGTTGAAGATCCGATTGCTCATAATACCCTTGCAATGCAATGGGCGCAAAAGTCAGTACTGGTATTGACCCCAGACATGGAAATGCTGGGAAGCTACAGGGGAAAAGGACATAAAGCAATTTGCATACCTTTTGCCGCTGATCCGGACTACTACTTCAAGTATCCTGTTGATAAACATTTTGCTTCCTTAGACGCCATACATATAGGAAACAATTACAATGTTTTTCCGGAGCGGCGAAAGGCTTATGAATATATCATCAAACCTTTTATAGATAAAAACAAAAAACTTGAGGTATATGGATTTGATTGGGATAACCCAAAACATGCATTTAATTTGCCCCCTCAATACAATAAAGGATATATATCCCATGAAAAAAGTGTTATAGCCTATTCTTCAGCCAAGATCACACTGGGGGTTCATTCCATAACCAATTCCCGGACAATGCAATCCATGAGAACATTTGAAGTCCTTGGATGTGGAGGATTTTTTCTTACACAGCACACCAGGGCAATAGAATACATGTTTAAAAATCACACTCATCTTGTGTGGTCTTCTGGTTATGAAGAAACGGTGGAGCTTATGAACTATTATCTGAACAATGAATCAGAAAGGGAAAGAATAGCTTTAAACGGTCAAAAGTTTATCTATGAAAATCACAACTACCAAAAGAGAGCCAGTGAAATAGTTGAAACTTTAAAGGCGGTGCAGGTATGAAAATTGCTATTATAGGTTACTATGGACATAATAATCTGGGGGATGAGTTAAACCTTCTTGAGATGATCAAACTCATACAAATACAGTACCCCAAAGCTGATATCACAATATTCAGCGGTGGCCTGGGAACATTATATTATGATGTTGATTATAACCTTGTTCTTGCCGACCGGCTGGGAGTCGCCAAATACAGGGATACACTGAACAAATATGATCTGGTTATCATCGGTGGTGGAGGGCTTATATTTTTGGGCGCAAATTATTTTGACTTTCTCCAGGAGGGCTTAAAGGTTCCTTACATATTCAGTCGTGTCGGCATTGATAACCGTATTGTCTCACAGCCTGTATTGGCACAATTAAAGAGTATATTAGACAGGGCTTATGATGTGACGGTACGAACATCCTTCGACAGAGAGTTGGCGCAGAAATATCTTGGAATCGAGTGTGGAGTGGTACCGGAGGCCATTTGGAACTACGAGGCACAGCCCTTCCCGCTTGCCGCCCATGGGAAAAAGATTATGGTTAGCAT
>JGI24709J26583_10002469_pt1 | contig 15258 bp, 9 predicted proteins | sample BioPla2DNA1_FD_26583 | JGI IMG/M metagenome (IMG submission 26583) | reverse complement strand
GATTGTTCAATGTCTCATCCTTACTCATTATTTCTACTGCACCAGCTTTAACCATACTAGCCTCATGTACTCGTTTCAGCAGAGCTTCCTTCTCATATCCATTTGGATAAACTTTGTCCACAGTTTGAATCAAGCAACCACTAGCGCCTCCATTTTCCAAAGCTTTTGCATCCTTGATTGCCTTCTCAATTGAAGCCTCATAATCCCCATCTTTATAGAACGGGGTGCCCGGCATTGGACGCAAATGAATTAGACCAAAAATCAGCTTATGGTTATAATCATGTGCTTCCTGAAACATTTTAACTATCTCCTCCTTTATTTTTATTTGAATCCCAACTTTTGGCCAAGGAATATATTGGGTAAATCTGTAGGGGACTACCTATTTCGTATTCCAAAATGTCATCTGCCAGGAATCATTTTTGCATTTGTGGTACCTTTGTACGAATTATTAGTACTCATGTGCATTACTAGATACTATTATTCTGCAGTAATCCAAGGATAAATAACGGATATTACTAGTAGTTTCATTCATGTAGATCCTAAGAACATTTTCCACGTCATTAATGATCGCTTTGTTCGTTATGTATTTTAGTTGTTATTGACATGTTCGTTATGTTCGTTATGTTCGTTATTTCCATTTTTATTTCCTTTGTTTAATTTGTTGTTTATTTTGTTGTTTTTCCGTTATTATCTTTCACATGTACCATATTAATAATTTGTGCAATTAAATATTTTGTCGAAATTTATGTTTTTATCTTATTATTTAATTCAACTTTAGTCAATAGTATATACAATGAAAACACAAATTAGGCTTTTACGAACATGAATTTGTTCGTTACTATGTTTTTATGTATTTTTTACGCTTGTATGTGTCCTTATTTTGCTTTTTTTTTGCTTTTTTGTTTTTTATGGTATAATTTTACCAATATCATTATTATGGAGGTAATGAATATGGGGAATTACAACAGATACGATGCAATTATGAAGCTGTTGATGCAGCACAAAAAAATATCAGTGGACACACTTGCCACTAAGCTTAATGTCACACCAACTACCATTAGAAGGGATTTATTAATACTAGAAGAGAAACGTCAAATTACTCGCACCCGGGGATATGCCCATTTAAATGAAAATTTTGACTTTGCTTTTGACGGTTCTATAATCGAGGATATGTTTAAAGAGGAAAAGATGCGAATTGCAAAAAAAGCTGTGGAGTTAGTTTATCATGAAGCAACTATTTTTCTAGATTCTGGCAGTACTCTTCTTGAGTTTGCCAAAGAAATTAATATGCAGCCCCACTTGTCTAACATTAATATTGTAACTCACTCTTATGATATTGCATCTACCATCTCTAATAACCAGCACATTTCCATGCCCGGTGGTGTGGTTCATCATTCTAGTCACTCACTTTTTGGCGTTGAAACTGCTGATTTTTTCTCTGCTATTCATGCTGAAGTTGCCTTTATGGGTACCAACGGTTTTTGCGACTGCCCCGGTCTCACAGTTTCATTGCCTCTCATGCTACAGACAAAGAAAAACATGGTCAAATCCGCTCAACGCATCGTTGCTTTAGCAGACTCTTCCAAGTTTATAGGACGTGGCTTATATACATATTGTGATTTTTCCGATGTAGATACACTTATCACAGTCTCCACACCGGAAAACAAAGAAAAGATAGATGAATTGCGAGATATGGGAATAGAAATTATATTGGCGTAAAGGAGATATTGTTTATGACATGGTGTTTAACTATCATTCCCCTAGGGGTGTCACTAGTATTGCATAGTGTTATGGGTTACCAGAGCTATATTTATATTGTTTCTTTTTTACTAAATCTTCTGTTTCTTTTGCTCGATTACAATGAAGCCAAGAAAGTTCCTAATCTTTTTCCCTCTTGGTACTGGATATTGTGTGGGTTAATTTTTATTCCAGCCTATCTTTATTTAAGGACAGTAAAACACCACAAAACTTATAAATATATTACCGTCTGGTTATTGATTTATGTGTTTGATCTGGCTATGGTGTCAATATTGTAGATAATGTTTAATATTGGTTCACAAAAACTAATTCCGAAAACAACACCTAACCTGAACTTAGGGAAGATTATTAATCATGTTTTCTATAAACGTTCCATAGCCTTTGGTTGAATCCTGTATAAACACATGAGTAACTGCCCCAATTATCTTATTATTTTGAATTATAGGGCTACCACTCATCCCCTGAACTATACCTCCTGTTTGTTCAAGAAGCCTTTCATCTGTAATTCGAATTACCATCCCCTTGCTATGATTACTATTACTAATATCTATACTTTCAATTTCTATTGTATATTCCTCAACTTTATCTACTACCGTACATAAGATTGTAGCCTTTCCTTTAATAACCTCTTGCTTCAAACCTATCTCAAGTGGCTTTTCTCCCATTCTCCAATTATAATTATTGTCAATCGTTCCAAAGATACCTTGTAATGAGTTCTTACTTATCTTACCGATTTTATGCTTACTGTTCTGCCTGATCATTCCAATAAGTTCACCGGGTTCACCTTCTTTTCCCTTTATAATAGATAAAATATCCGCAGCATATACCGTACCACCTTTTATATCCATCAATAAGCCAGTATCAATATCAGTAATTCCATGACCTAGGGCTCCAAATCCCCCGCCCGTTGATACAAAAGTTAATGTACCTATTCCTTGAGTGTTATCTCTGATCCAGGCTCCAATTTTATAGCTTCCATCTGTAGATTTGACAGGAGATATCTTTGTTTTAAAAATCTCATTATCTCTTCTAACTAATAATTCAATATCATTACCATTACAATTTTCTATCTCAGTAATTAACTTATTCTTATCACTCACTTCAATATCATTAATGGATAATATATAATCTCCTGATTTAAGCTTATTATCGACGGGTTTATAGTTTAAACCATCCTCACCTGTAATTTTTGCACTTCCCAGAACTAAGATTCCATCAGTTTCTACATATATTCCAATAGGTGTACCACATGGAATAAGCTCAATTGTTTCAATAACATCGAGGGAAATTTCCTTAAAATTAAACAATCCAAACAATTTTAGATTTATGTTGTATTTCCCTATCTCATCGGACTTTATGGTAAATGGTTTATTTAGATCAATATCAATTTGATTAGATGGGACTCTTAGATCATTAACACTTATTACTCCAATATCTTCAATTTCAATGTTCCCTTTGACTGGCAAGCCAAAGTCAAAGCTTTCTTCCGAATTAACTAGTATTTTTATCTCATCAGGGATACTTCTAACCATGTTATAATATGCATACACTGCCAACCCAGCAAGACCAATAATAAGTACAATAATTAAAACCCTTCTGTAGATTTTCCTACTCCTCATCCTTTCACCTCATGCACATATTCTGTCCTTATTATGTCAAGCCACATTGTTGAAACATAAAAAAAGGATATACATAGTATTGTATATCCTTGACTTAAGTATTCGTTTTTAATATTATAATTTGTTTAACAGACCCTACAGAATTATATTAACCATATATAACATATGAATTTTATGGTTCACAATTCTAATATTGAAAATTAATAAAGGGTAACAGTTTCTTTTGCTCGCAGAACCTTACTATAGGGTTTTTTACCGCTCAGCTTAATGCTTCGGCTATCTGGCTGACAGGTTCCAACAAAGACCTCATATTCCCCTTCATTAAGAATAAGTTGTCCTTCATTATTATAAAGTCCAAAAGCCTCATCCTTTAGAGTAATGGTTACCGTCTCTTTATCTCCTGGTTGAAGATGAACCTTTTTTAGACCTTTCAGCTGCCAGTTTGGTGCTCCTTCCTTTTTCACTTTAACATAAACCTGGATAGTCTCTCCTCCTGGCATCTTACCTATATTCTCTATCTCTGCAACACAGATAATCTCATTCCCTGGTATTATTTCATCACTATGAATATCCACTTTATTAAGGACGAAATCAGTATAAGATAATCCATATCCAAATGGGTAGAGAGCTTCATTTTTCATATAACGGTAAGTTCTATTATTCATACTGTAATCTGTAAACTCTGGTAGCTCTTCTGTCGTACGATAGAAGGTTACTGGAAGCTTACCCTCGGGAGAATATTCACCAAAGATCACCTCAGCTATCGCTCTTCCCCCTTGAGCCCCAGGATACCACCCCTGTAAAATTGCTGGAATATGCTCATCTTCCCAGGGAATGCTTAAGGCACTACCAGATAAAAGAACCAAGATCACCGGTTTACCACTATTGTATAGCTCTTTAATAATCTCACTTTGAATTCCTGGTAAGTCAAGATTAGGTTTATCGCCGCTGGCGAACTCATTACCTTGATCTCCTTCCTCTCCCTCCAGCCCAGGATCTAGACCAAATACCCCTATTACAACATCACTCATATCACAAACAGCTCGTACCTCTGCCAATCTATCATTATGAGCAGCTAATCCCTGTACCTTCTCCTTAAACAGGTGACAACCCTCTGAATAGTATACAGCTGTGTCTTCTCCTAAATATTGATTAATTCCTTCAAGAACAGTAATATACTCAGATGCAGTACCTTCATAATTACCCACTAGGGCCTTGCGGTTATCAGCATTAGGTCCAATCACACCTACAGACTTGATTTTTGATTTGTTCAATGGTAGAAGCTGGTTTTCATTCTTTAATAATACGATAGATTTTCTTGAGGAAGTAAGATTCACTTCCTTATGATTCTTATTATATATCTGATCATATTTAATCGTGTTATAAGGCACCTTCTTAGGATCATCAAATAATCCAAGCTTCATACGAGTAGTTACTAATCGTATTACAGCCTGATCCAATGTACTTTCATCAACTAAGCCATCTCGAACTGCATACAAAAGACGACCGAATGCAACTCCACAATTAAGATCACAGCCATTGTTCATTGCCAAAGCTGCTGATTCTTCTGGAGTAGAAGTTATTTTATGATTTTCATGGAAATCAATAATTGCCCAACAATCAGAAACAACATGACCTTTAAAGTCCCATTCATCACGTAGGATATCTTTTAATAAGGTTTTGCTTCCACAGCAAGGCTCACCATTGGTTCTATTATATGCTCCCATGATTGACTCTACATCGCCTTCCTGTACACAAGCCTTGAATGCTGGTAGATAAGTCTCATATAGATCCTGTTTGGATACAACGGCATTGAAGCTGTGTCTAACATCTTCTGGACCAGAATGAACAGCAAAATGTTTTGCACAAGCAGCTGACTTGAGATACTTCTCATCACGACCTTGAATACCATTCACAAAGCGAACCCCTAGTCTTGAGCTTAGGTAAGGATCCTCACCATAGGTTTCATGCCCTCTTCCCCAACGTGGATCACGAAATATATTAACATTGGGGGACCAAAAGGTTAGTCCCTTGTATATGTCAGTATCATTATACTTTTGTTGCATATTAAACTTTGCTCTTCCTTCTGTGGAAATAGTATCTGCTACTTCCTCTAAAAGATCTTCATCAAAGGTTGCAGCTAAGCCGATTGCCTGTGGAAATACTGTGGCCACACCTGCTCGTGCCACGCCGTGTAAGGCTTCATTCCACCAGTTATATGCCTTAACCCCTAACCGCTCGATTGATGGAGCAGTGTGTAGAGTTTGAAATACCTTCTCCTCCAGAGTCATCCTAGATACTAGGTCCTTAGCCCTTTCCTCAAAGCTTAAATCCTCGTTCAAATAGGCTTTGCTATTTTGCGTCATGTCGTCCTCCTGTTTAACAAAATATTAAGTAAATTTCATGTGTAATTCTTGATTTATCACTCTTTAACACCGCCAAGTGCTACTCCAGCTATAATGTATTTAGATAGTAAAAAGTAAACTACAAACAAAGGCAATACAGTTAATGACAAACCTAGATATACGGAACCAAACTCAGTCTTGTAGATATCTCCTCTTAATAGACTAACCATGATTGGCATTGTATATTTATCCTTGTCTGTCAGTAATATTAATGGCAAAAATAGATTGTTCCAGCTTGCCACAAAAGCGAAGATTGCCTGGGTAGCTATTGCCGGCTTCATAATAGGTATAATAATCCTATTAAAGATATGAAATTCACCAGCCCCATCAATTCTAGCAGAATTAACGATATCAAGTGATAGGGTGGATATAAGATATTGCCTCATAAAAAACACAGTGATAGGGGCAGCAATTGCAGGTAGTATTAGAGGTAAAAAACTATTCGTCATACCTATTCTATACATAAACTGATAGAATCCAATACTAGTTACCTGAGCAGGAATCATCATCACCGCCAGTATCAATGTAAAAAATGACTGTCGTAATTTCCAATCATATGCAACCAATGCATAAGCTGTTAATGAGGAGAAATATACTGTACAAGCTGTTGCTCCTCCCGATATGATCATTGAATTAATAAACCCTTTTAAAGGGTTAAAACTCTTTCCAAGGAGGATTTGTAAATTATTCATAAAATATTTCGAAGGTAATAAAGATATGGAGTTTTGCTGTATCTCGTAGGTACTACGGGTAGCATTCACAAGCATAATCCAAAATGGTAGTATAGTTAATATTGCCAAGAAAATACATGTAATATACTTAATGATCTTCCATATATAATAGGATGCTCTCTTTTTCTTATTCATTATTCGACAGCCCTCCTTACCATATTTTCAGCATTTTTTAGTTCCTTCTTAAGTTTTCTTTTTTGCTTTTTCAATTGTACAACATCTTTATCACGCATGATAAAGAAGATTATCCCTGACAATATTGCGATAATGACAAACATAATCATACTGGCTGCTGCCGCTCTATTATACATATAACTACCGCTAAATGCCTGGTTATATATAAATACACTTGTTGTAAGTGTAGCATTATCCGGTCCACCAAGAAGGAACAATTTAGGTATATCATACATATTCAAACCACCAATTAAGCTTGTAATTAATGTATAAAGTAATATTGTCCTTAGGTTAGGTAATGTTACATAGAAAAAGGTTTGTATATTGTTGGCACCATCAATATCCGATGCTTCAAATATCTCCGGATTGATACCAAGGACACCAGAGATCAGTATAATCATAGTATGACCATACCACATCCAGAATTGAATAAAGGATACAACTCCCCTAGCTGTAGCTTTATTAATCAGAAAGTAAACCGGTTCATCTATTATACCCATGGTTATAAACAAGTCATTGATTGGTCCCTTAGGATATCCGAACAAAGAGTAAAAGAGTATCGCTATTGTAGCAGCGGTTATAATATTAGGCATATAAAAAAGAACTTTAAACAATCCCTGTCCCTTAATCTTATGGCGATTATTGGTAAACCAAGCGGTAAGTAGTAGGGCAAGCAGTATCTGGGGAATAAAATTAGTAATCCAAATAATTATGGTGTTTTTTAATGATTGCCGGAAAGAACCATTGTTAAGAATTGTAATAAAATTCTGAAATGGATTTTCTAAAAAGGTAAAATCCGTTCTACCCATACCCTTTAAATCAGTAAATCCAATTACAGTAGTATAAACAATTGGATAGAATGAGAAAAATAAAAACGCAAGTATAAAAGGTATGCAGAATATGTAACCATATTTGGCATAATTAACACCCTTATGTCGCATGAGATCACTCCTTGGTAATTAATTTGGGGGCGGTTGAAAAATAAACCCCCCGCCCCTGATTAAAGGTTGAATTATTCTACAATTACATCTAGATTATCAGCTACTTGCTGTTTAAAGTCTGCAAGAGTCTGTTCACGAGATTTGTTACCAGCGGTATATTCTCTTACCTGATCACGCCAGAAAATATTTATTGACTCATCATACTGAGTTAGATTCTTACCATTAGCAAATTCTCCAGCAGGCACAAATGCCTCAAACATATTTTGATAACCTAAGAAATCAAGTGTACCATCGGATTTACTCATAACAGCACCAGAAGCTACCGTATCTTTTGTGCCACCAGGACCATTGAGTGTTCCATTTGCCCAATAGTATTGTAGACCAGTTTCAGAGCTATCAAGAGTAATCCACTCAAGGATTTCACCAACCGCTGCAGGAACCCTGGTATCCTTATTAGCAAGAACCCATGTACCACCCCAGAAGAATCCTACAGGTGGTTCGCATACTGCCCAATCACCATATGTACCTTCACCTGGAGCAGAGCCACCAGAGTTTTCTGCCATAACATAGTTGATAAGCCATGCAGGACCGAAGAAACCAAATACTTTCTTAGCTCCAGCATCTTTCATATCTGCAAACCATGCATCCTGCCAGTCCTGTGTATCATTATGATAATCATTATCCTTAAGCTTCTTAGATAGGTCTAAGAACTCTTCACGTTTTGGATCAATATTAAGCTTGCCATCAACAATCCATCCCTTGTCCGAGCTATTCTCAACTGCATGCCATAAATCTCCATCGCCAGATATAATGCCGTATCCTTTTGCTCTAAGTTCAGCAGCTGCGGCAAAGAATTTGTCCCAATCAGGACCTACTTTATCTTTTATAACTGCAGGATCATCAGTGCCCCATACATCCTTCGCAATTGATCTACGATAGATAAATGCACCTCCAGTTGCCTGATAACCAAGACCAACTAGATTACCATCTGGGTTTGTTCCAATATCTACAGTGTACTGAGCAATTTCAGCTTCTTTTAAGAGATTATCAACATCAATTCCAAGATCTTTATAAGCTGCTGCATATGGAGAAGCATCCCCCTGTGTATATTTGAGAACGAAAGCTGCTTCTGCTGTGAATATATCTGGTGCATCAGCTCCGCCGGAAGCAAGTGCCGCATCAAGTGCAGGTTGATATGCTCCATCTGTAGTTGCTATAATTGTAGTCTTAATTTCATAAGGGAAGTCCGGATTAAGCTCTTTGAACTTATCAAGCATCTTCGGTACCTCATCAGTAAAACTCCAAAGATTTATAACTTTTACATCAGGATCGTTAGTAACTTGGTCATTAGTTGCTGGAGTCTCCTCCTTGGCCTCTTCCTTTTTATCTTCCTTTTTTGTCTCTTCTTGTTTTGTGTCAGATTGTCCAGTCGGCTCATCAGTCTTATTATCTTTGACACCACATCCAATTAATGCCATAGACAATAGTAATAATAAAGCAATTAATAAAGCTGTAAAACGTTTCATGAAATCCCTCCTCATAATCTAACTACTTTGTTTTGCAACTAAATTATACAAAAGCTTTTTTCCATAATCTTCTTGTATCTTGCTATGTTATTATCAAATATTGCTATTATTATTATTTGTATCTACATTTTTTTGTATAATATACCTATCAGTAAACGTTTATATGCATAATATAATAAGCATTATGCAAGTATATCCTTTAAAAAAATTGATACACCTATTAATATTTGATAGTATCCTTACCAAAGGGCAATTCGCACTATATTATCTCATATTCACTCCATATCTGTACATTGTTCACAATTGTGAAGCGTTTCATAAAGAGCTCTATATTCCTTAGGTGTACAGTGGTTCTTAGCTTTAAATACACGATTAAATGTCGCTAGACTATTAAAGCCAGATTTCATGGCGACCTGCATAATAGTTAACCCTGGCTCCACTAACAATTGTTCCGCATGCATAATTCTGCGTTTAATTAAGTATTCATACCAGGTTACATTCATTGCCTGTTTAAAAAGCCTAGAGAAATGATATTTACTAAAACCAGCTATATTGGCAATATCATCAACATTAATATTCTCTGTGCAGTGATCATTAATGTAATTACATACATTCAAGAATAAATCCATATATTCATGATACTTCTGATCCTTGATATTCAAGTTATTATCCATGGTATCTAAAAGATTTCGCCCTAGGGTGGTGAAAAATTGGATAAGCATGGAGTAGGCAGAGGCTTCTTTGAATAGCTGTGTTGAATTATACTCCTTTGATATATCATAAATAAGGGAAGTAAGCTCCTTATGTACATTAGGCATTGTTTGTGGGGTAACTGTTACACATGGACGAAACATATGGAAGGCCGAACTAAATCCACTAAGGCTATAAAGAAGTGTACAATCGCAAAGTAGAATGAAACGAACTCCAGAAGGAGGTGCAACTAACTGGTGTAGCTCTCCCGGAGGAATAATAAGAATATCTTCTTTATTCAAAACATATGTAGTTTGATCAATAATTGCTTTATATCCATTTTCAATTGGCATAATTATCTCACTATCTGTATGCCAATGTTGGGGATAATCTTCATACTCATTATTTTGATATACTCTAATTTTGAAATTTCCGTGATAATTAACTATTTCATGACTTCCATTCAATGTTTCAATCAAAATAATTACCTCCTTAAGCTAATAACCATAGTAACCTTTACTTATCAAATCCACATTCATCCCAATAATATAATCTATTTCTTCGAAGCACTTGCTAGTTCTTTCATCTCCTTCGCACTTTCCCTAACACGGTTGGTTATCTCTGCTCCACCAAGAATTCTTGATAGTTCTTCAATAGACTCATCATAGCTCAACTCTTTAATATTAGTCTGGGTAGTTATACCATCCGTTTCTTTCTCTATACGATAATGGGCATCTGCCATAGCAGCAATCTGAGCAAGGTGAGTTATACATATCACCTGATGATCCTTAGCTATATGGGCTAGCTGCTCAGATACCTTCTGGGCCGTTCTTCCACTTATGCCCGTATCAATCTCATCAAATATCATAGTTTCAATGTCATCATTCTGAGCAAGTACAGATTTTATTCCAAGCATTATTCTGGATAGCTCTCCTCCAGATGCTACACTTGACAAAGGTCTAAGGTCCTCACCAGGATTAGTTGATACGATAAATTCAGCATCATCATAACCATTAGCCGAATAATTACTTGATTGCTTAAAGACCATATCAAACTTCACATCAAGGAAATTAAGTGATACCAATGCCTCTTTAATCTCTTTAGTAAGTAGCTTAGCCTTATTTCTTCTAATAAGAGATAGTTGCTCACTTTGCTCTTTAACCTTTCTTTCATTAATCAACAAGGTTTTTCTCAGCCCCTCTACATACCCATCATAATCCTTATATTTATCTAATTTCTCTTGGCATTCCTTACCATAACTAATTATCTTTTCAATTGAATTCCCATACTTAGCTTTCAAATGGTTTATTAAATCTAATCTATCTGTTACTTCTCTTAATTCCTCTTCAGGATTCTCTATATCCGATATATATTCGGACAAATCACGATTTAAGTCATTAAGCAAGTCATCAATATCATTGGCCTGCTTTAATATAGTCACTAGCCCTTCATCATAATCAGCAAGCTTAATCAATTGTCTAACAGCACGTCCCATAGTATCTCCACAGGAGGAAGCATCATATCCAGTTAATCTATATACAGCTTGGACTCCTTCAGCGATAGTAGTAGCATTAGACAATTTACGAAAAGAGGTCTCTAGCTGTTCATCTTCTCCTATTATAAGCTTTGCTTCATTAATTTCATTAATCTCATATTCCAGGAATGATATCTCCCGGTTACGCTTGTCCTCATCTATGCCAGCCTGATCAAATTCTTTCTTAGCTTTAATATATTCTTTATAACTAACTTCTAACTCTTCCTTTAGAGTTCCAATCTCATCCTTGGCAAATCTATCAACAATTTCTAGATGCTTTGCCTTATGTAGAAGGGATTGATGCTCATGCTGTCCATGAATATCGATAAGCATTCCCCCTATCTTAGAAATTGTTGAAATAATTACATTCTCACCATTAATCTTAAAGGTGCTTCTACCAGCCATGATTTTTCTAGTAAAAATTATATTACCATCTTCCCATGGCAAATCCTTCTCATCCATCAGTCTATGTATTGCCTCATCCTTGGTATTAAAAACAAGTTCAATCAGAGCGTAATCTGCACCACTTCGTAATATATCCTTACTTACTCTTGCACCGAGTGCAGCATTTATAGACCCAATAATAATGGATTTACCTGCTCCAGTTTCACCAGATAAAATATTAAGATGATCCTTAAAATATATTTCTATTTCATCAATAATAGCAAAATTCTTAACGTGCAGACTCACTAACAAATATTACCCCTCCACTTCAAATACAACTTATTTATAGGATACTTAAAACATACGTTCTGATGTAATTCTAGCATATAGTTTTTTGTCTTTCAATCTTTTCTTGATATTCTCGTCGCAATCAACAAATTCTTCTAGTTCTATTATACATGATTTTGCAGATTAGAGAACATGTTACCTAAAGGTTTAAGTATTCAATTATTCCTTAATAAAAGAACCCTTCATGTATAAATAATTAATATACACAAAGGGTTCCTTGGTCTAAACCATATATTAGTACGGTGTTACATTCAACTTACACTTAAAGGTTCGTCCATCAACTGTTGCGGTTATTGTAGCTGTGCCTACATCCTTGGAAACTATATTAATGCTATTATTGCCAGATCTTGTAATCTGTGCAATTCTAGGTTTATCGATACTCCAGGTAACTCTAGATGTAGTTCCTTCTACAGTCACAGCATTATTAAGTCTATCATATTTCTCCATTTTAATACTAGTAACATTAAGTCCTATAACATTTACTTCCATTGTTGCTGATTTACCACTTTCAGCCATAACAGTAATGGTTGCTATTCCTGGTCCTCTTGCGGTTATCTTACCAGTTTTATTATCAACTCTCGCCGCCTTAGCCACTGAAGAATTGTTGGAGCTCCATGCAACCTGGTCAGGGGAATTGACAGGTGTTTGTACAATCTTAACATTCTTTGTCTCACCAGGAACCATAGTTACTTTCTTGTCCATTATTGTAATTCCGGTTGTAGGTATTCCTTCCCTAATAGTTACTCTGCATACAGCCTTTTTACCACTACCATCGTCTGAGGAAGCAGTAATAGTAACTTTACCGGCCTTTAACGCTAATACATTACCATCATCATCAACAAGCGCTACAGAATCATCACTAGAAGTCCATAAAACAGTATTATATGTCGCACTTTTTGGTTCAACAGTTGCAGTTAGCTTAGCACTTTCTCCTGTCATTAGAGATAGGCTACCGCTGCTTATATGAATTCTCTTTACAGGCCTAACCACTTCAATTTCACATGAAGCTTCTACTTCATTACCATCCTTGGTAGTAGCTGTTATTGTGGCATATCCATAGGATACACCTACAACTCTTCCCTGTGAATTAACTGTTGCAACCTTAGTATCACTGCTTTTCCAGGTAACATTCTGATTTGCATAGGTAGGAAGTACATTAGCCTTAAGGTTAACCCTATCTCCTAACCCCAAGCGATAGCTAGAATGATTTAATTCAATACTAGTAGAATCAATATTAACAGTAACTTTACAACTTGCAGTAACCTCTTCACCCTCAATCTTAGCAGTTATAGTTGCTATACCAGCAGCCTTACCTTCAACTAATCCATTCTTGGTTACAGTTACTACACTTGTATTAGAGCTTTCCCATATAATCTTCTTTCTACTTGCATCATTAGGACTTACAGATGCGTCAATATTAAATTTCTCTCCAATTCTTATAGATCTTTCTGTGAAATTCAATAATATATTATCGACAGGTCGAATTACTGTTACCTTCAGAGATAACTTCGAGTCATAGTCATCAGTAGCAACTATAGTAGCCACTCCAGGATTATGAGCAGTAAGCTTTCCGTAATGATCCACTGTTACGATACCCGTATTGGTTGTTCTCCACATAAGATCATTGGCTTTCATACCCTTATCATCAAAGGTAACTTTTATTTCATATTCATCTCCAGTTAACATCTCTAGTTCTTCTACATCGAATTTAAATCCAACATCCTCCACTGTAGATCCTGAAGGAGTAACCTTAATTGTTGTGTAGGCAGTCAAACCATGATCAAGGGACCTTAGCATAATAACTGCATTACCCACTGATTTAGCAGTCACCTTACCATTAGCATCCACATCAACTATGGTAGGATTAGAAGAGGACCATGCTACTGATTTATTGGTAGCATCAACAGGAAGCAGTATATATGATAATTGTGCTGTTTCACCTGTCTTTAATGTCATATCTGGTTTTTCCATGGTAAGGGACATAACCGGTGTATGTATGGTTATGTTGCAAATTGCTGATACCAAAGGATTATTTATGGATGTCGCAATTATAGATGCCTTACCAGCACCTTTTATAGTTACAAGACCCGTATCATTGACATCGACTACACTTGGATTTGTTGATTTCCATTGTATGCTTTTATCCGATGCATTATTAGGAGTAATTATTGCAACAAGCTGCACAAAGGGAGTTGCTAGATCTGCTTCAATATCTTTGGAGGATAATTCTATCCCAACTACAGGCTCTTCAACCGTAACATGACTATAGCCCACCACAACATTGTCTTGGTCAATAGCAGAAATCGTTGCATGCCCAGCTTTAAGACCTGTAATATCAATTTCCCGATCATTAAATACCTTTATTGATACTACACTTTCATCTGAACTCATCCAATGAATCTTAGTAGTATTAGTTAACTCCTCGGGTTCTATTGTAGCACTTAATGATTCTGTCTCTCCAACATTTATTTTGACAGTTGGTTTGCTTAAAACTATTTTTAATACCGGTTTTTTAACTGTTATCGTACACTTAACCTTCTTTATAACTCCATGATCATCAACAAGGCTAGCATAAATATNCGTAGTTGAAAATCCCTTCTCTTTGTCAGCAACCCCTGCAGTAATAATCCTCACTCTATCATTAGTTGGATCNTNAGGATCAGGTGTTACTTCTGCAACAGTAGGGTCCATACTTTCCCACTTAACAGAAAGCTTATCATTAGTTACTATAGCTCTAATGGGGATTGTACTTCCCTCATATAGTGTAGCTGATGCTGTATCAAGGGAGATATCATCAATTATAGTAAAGTTAAGAACAATATCTGGTATGGTTAAGGCTTTATCATATAATTCTTTTATACTATCATCATAGACCAATCTAACAGATGTATTACCTTTGACTCTTGCTCTATACTCCCCTTTAGTAATATTAAAATCAATAATCTTTTTTGCATCATCATATGAGTCCCCTTCAAATGTATTAATTTCAGGGATATTAGAATTATCTAATATATTATAAAAGTCATCAACTGACATAACAACATCATAGCTATTAGACACACTCTTTGTTCCATGAAACATTATAGGAATCACGATTCTCATAAATGCATAAGTAAAGCCCGACTTTGTATCTATATCATCTGTTGCA
>JGI24709J26583_10002465_pt1 | contig 15268 bp, 16 predicted proteins | sample BioPla2DNA1_FD_26583 | JGI IMG/M metagenome (IMG submission 26583) | reverse complement strand
AGTTTGCTTTTTAAATACTTCTTCTATTCTGCTTTAGAATACTTAAGACTACTGTAATTACTCCCACCCTTTAGAGTAATAGTATGTAGAAGAAAAAGAGGTGCTGCAGTTTGATCCATATATTGAAATAAAATGTTAAAAAAGAAAGTGATTATTCACTTTCTTTTCTTCTTCTTCTTTTTAGAATCATACATATGGAAATCCGCTACTACCGGTTTTCCTTCTACAATTTTAGTTTCATCATCATCCGATGATTCATATGCATGAAAACTATTTAAAGAAACAGCATCTTCGTTAACTATCTTTTCCCTGTTATTATTTTTTCTTTTTGCCAATTTATCATCCTCCTGTTTATATTATAACCAACACATTTCAAAATATTAAAAAAACGAATAACACTTATTCGTTTATAGTAAAATTGGTAATGTATTTATAAATAACGTTAACATCNTCAAGTGGAATTGGCTTTGAAAACCTCATAAGTAATCTATGAGAACTATCCGTAATAATTTCAATTACTGAATCTAGATTATTAATGTTTAAAGAATATGATGAAATGGATTCATATTTGATAGCATAAATTGATTTGCGAAAACCTCTAAAACCCTTCTTATCGATTAAAATAATACGTTTGTCAGTGAAAATCGCTAAATCACGTTTAGAACGAAATGCCAGCAAGATTTCTTCTTCATCATCAATGTAATTTAAATCTTCACTTGATAGTCTATTCTTAGTCAATGATACAAAAAAATTAAAACGAGAAGCAATTGGTTTAAATTTTATAAATGCCATTTTATCACTCCTAAAACTTTTCTTTTACTTTTTTTTCAATTAGCATATATGTTTCTTTAATAATAATCTTATCAATAGTGCTTAAAAATCTTAATGTTAAAGGATATGTATTATATAGTGTTATTTTTATCTCTGAAGATAGTTGTCCAAAAAACACAGCTGTTGTAACAATCGAATGATATGGAATAGCACTTATCTCTTTTACATGTTTTCCTATCCCTCTTTTATTAAATAAAACTATTTGCTTATCAGTAAATAATGCTACATCTTTACTAGTACGATAGGCAAAAATTACTTTTTCATCATTTATATAATCATGCACATATTTAGGAATATCACTAACTTCAACTAGTTTATGAAAATTAAATTTTGGAGTTAATGGTTTAAATTTTATAAATGCCATATTATCACCATATTTCTTATATTAATTGTAACACAAGATATATCTCTAAACAATATGTTTGTATATTAGCTGTAAAGAAAAAGAGCTATATAAGCTCTTTAATCAATATCATTATAATTATATGTTTCAGTAGCATTATTGTTGTGAGCATCAGTTACAGAGTATTCCACTTTTACTTTCCCCAACGAATTTCTATATGCTCTTACTTGAACACTATTACTAACATCACCATCATAATTATCAACTGCTATACCTTTTGGAACAACAATAGTTATTGTTTTGGTTCCACCAAATAATTTTTTCGTTCGATAAGTTACTGAAATGGTTTCACTAGTACTTAATGTAATAACTGGTGCTGATTTATCTTTCACTTCAATAGTTCTTGTTACAGACGAACGATTCCCTGACCAATCGGTCACTGAATATGTAATATAATATGTTCCTAATTTAGTTGTATCAACATTACCAGTAGTAACAATTTGATTTGTTAAATTAGTCGTATTAAGTCCTTGACCATTAATCATGTCATAAGCACTTGCTCCATACTCTACATATGTGTCTTTATTAACATCTAAGCCTAAAATTGGATATAATGGATAATTTAACAGAATCACTGGTGGTACACTTTCAATTATTTTTACTGTTCTAGTTGCAGTTATTGTATTGCCCGCAAGATCAGTAACAGTATAAACTATATTATATTTGCCTACATTTCTCATGTTAACTTCATTTATCCCCGTTACAGTAATATCTAATTCATCATAAGAATTATAATTATCTGTAATATTAACACCTGGATCTACATCAGAAAATCTAGTAAATAAAGATCTATTAACTACCAATGGATTATCTCCCAACAATTCAATTGTTGGTTCAGTTATATCTTCCTTAACTGTATAGTTTCTTGTTTCAATACTAACATTAGTAGCATTATCAATACTTCTAAATTTTACTTTAACATCATAATTGCCATCAAGGGTTAATGTATTACTTGTCATATCAATCCATTCGCCATCATCGTCAACTTGATATTGATATTTTTGAATACCTGATATATTATCAATTGATTCTAAAGTTATATTTATTGTTTGATTAGTCCATTCACCTTCTGTATAACCATTTAAATTAACTGTTGATTTAGATGGATCTGTGTTATCTAATTTAAAAGCATTGCTCTTATTTATAGTAACATTACTAGTAGCATCTTCAGCATATACCCAAAGATAATATAATCCTGTAGCATCAGATAATGTATTAATTACATCACCACTACTGAAATCTGTACTTATTGACCAATCGCTTGGTTCTGAATCACTATTAGACCAAATATATTTTATTTTATCTAATGATGAGTGTAAATCAGTTACATTTACAACTGTACTAGCATTTTTTACATAATTAGTTGTTCCGTTAGTAACAAATTCTATTGCCGGGCCACATTTATCAATATTATTTATATTTATAACATCGTTGCTCTCATTACCAGCAATATCTTTTACCACTACTGTATCATTAGTAACATTAGTACTATATACTTTTGTTAAAGTTAAACTATCAGGTGATAAAATCCATCCTTGAACTGATTGAACCATTTCATTTGCTGTAATGGTTACTGTTACATCATCATTAGTTTGATTTAAAGTGCTATATGAAATACTTAAATTAGGTGCTTCATTATCAAATTCAAATGGTCCAACACGTAAGTGTCTTCTATTTTTAGCGTTATCTTTAAAATATACCCACAAATAATAGGTTCCATTCGGATCTGTTGGTTGTTCCACTATATTCGGATTACTTGAATCATTTACAAGGTTATTTGTAATTTGATTTCTTTGTATTCCACTGTCTTCTCTAAACCAACCATATCTTAAATGAGCTATCCCACTTGGATCAGTAGCATATACTGTTACATTATGAGTCTTAGCTACAGTACCACTTTCAATATTGAAATATACTTCAGCTGGTGTTTTATCAATATTATCTATAAAGAACGTTACACTTCCTCCACGATCCTCTGTATCATAAAAATTTACTGTAACATTTCCTATAGTGTTTTCACTATATATTTTTGTAAATTCAGTTGCTGAATTCTTTGTCCAACCAAGAATGTCTTGAACTGGTTCACTAGTTGTTAGAGTGACCATTACATCTTCATTCGTTAATGAAGTAGTGCTAAATGCAACATTTCCTGTTGGATCAATAGTATCTGTTACTTCAATCAATTTTGTTGCATAAGTAGCATTTCCAGCGGCGTCTTTGTATTTAAAATCAACTCTATAAATACCTGTTTTACTTAAATCTACTTGCGATACATTAATACCATCATATGTACCACTTGTTTTGTCCCAATCTTTATCATATCTAATTTTTGTTTCGTATGGGACCAATTGACCATCATCAGCATTGTCCGTAACAACAAAAGGATTGTTGTTTTCATATAAAGCGCCAGTATAATCTGCTTCATGATATTCCCATATAGTTCTAGTATTATTTCCATTATAAGTAATAGTTGGAGGAGTTGTATCAACTACATCAACCCATCTATATCTATAATTAGTATGGCCTGTTTTATCATGTATAAAGTATTTAACTTGATAAGAACCTGGAGTTCCTAAATCAACTTCACTAACACTTGTTAATATATAAGGCGTTGCATATTTATCACTTATATATTTTATTTCATAACATTTTGTTCCATTTACACATTCACGATCGTAACATGCATAATATGTTTTATTATCAAATTCATCATAACTTTTTGCATAAATCATATCTTCGTAAACAGCTCCGTTATTAGCTTCGATTGTTTCCCAGGCATTACCAACACTAACTTCATTTTCATCAGTTTTATTGAAGAAAATTAATCCTTGTGGTATAGCTTCAACAACATTTATTGTTCTGGTCACAGGCAAAGCTACATTCCCTTCGCTATCTGTTACATTATAAGTAACTGTATATGTCCCAGTTACACTTGTATTAACTGTACTTACAATATTAATTTCATCTGTTAAATCACCATCATAATTATCCGTTGCTGTAGCTCCGGCATCTGTATAAGAATCACCTAGTTCAAGAGTTACTTCTTCTTCACCAGTCAATGTAATGACAGGCACTGTTGTATCTTCAACTATGACAGTACGTATTATTTCATCAGCATCATTACCTGCTCTATCTTTAACATTGAAGTGAACTGTATAAGTTCCCACTGTAGTTGTATCTACTGCCCCTGTTACAACAATAAGATTAGTTATATCATTGTCATAGTTATCGGTTGCTGTTGCGCCTGCATCTGTATAAGTACTACCTACTTCAATTGTTAAATCCTCAGCACCTAATAATGTGATAATAGGCGCAGTAGTATCAACTACATTTACTGTTCTTACTACTGATTGAGCAACATTACCATTACTATCTGTAACATCATAAGTGATTGTATAAGCACCAACTTTATTTGGATCTACTGACCCTGTTACAACAATAAGATTAGTTATATCATTGTCATAATTATCAAGTGCTGTTGCTCCTGCATCTGTATAAGTACTACCTACTTCAATTGTTAAATCCTCAGCACCTAATAATGTGATAATAGGCGCAGTAGTATCAACTACATTTACTGTTCTTACTACTGTTTGAGCTACATTTCCCTCACTATCAGTAACATCATAAGTAACAGTATATACCCCTACTATATTAGTATTTACATTACTAACAGATGAAACCTTATCAACTATATCCTTATCATAGTTATCAATAACTGTTACACCTGCATCAACATAATTAGAATGCACCCTAACAATCATATTAGCCTGCCCATTTAATGTAATGACTGGAGATGTTGTATCAACTACATCAACTGTTCTAACTTTCTCTTCTGCATCATTTCCTGCTGAATCAGATACATTATAAGTTATTTTATAAGTACCTACTTTGTTTTCATCAACTTTACCATCTATTATGATTTCATCTGTAAGATCAGTATCATCATCATCGATAGCTGTTGCTCCTTCCTCAACATATTTACTTCCTACTTCGATAGTTTGTTTTGCATCACCTTTTAAAGTGATTACAGGAGCTTCAGTATCATCTGTTTGAGCAAATGAATAGATACCAAAAAATAAGCCCACAGATGCAACAAAAGCTACAATTAATTTTCTGTTTAACATCAAAATCCTCCCTTTCGATTTGCCGGTTTTTGGCACAAAAAAACTGCATTACTACTCATAATGCAGTAGGACAATCATAGTATTAAAATACTTTAGACTCCACACTTTGCGTCCTTTCCTTTCGAAAAGTTTGCCAAAACCCAGAAGTTCTATACAGAAATAAACTTTCTGTTAAAATAATAACACAATCTTAGCTCTTTGGCAACTTTACATTTATTTTACAGTCTGCATCTTTTTTATAGGCCATATTCTAAAAAAAGATTTTCCTATGATTCTTTTATCTTCAATAGGCCCATAAGATCTACTATCTTTTGAGTTAATACGATTGTCACCTAGAACATAATAACTGTTTTTAGGTACTACTATTTCCTCTATATCAGAAGTACTTCCATTAATCTTAAATGGCTCTTCAACTAATTGATTATCAACATATAATTTGCCGTCAATATATTTTATTTTTTCACCAGGTAGTCCTATTACCCTTTTAGTTAAATAACTAGATTTTTGCTCAAAAACAATAATATCAAAACGATTATATTCTTTAAATCTTTTCGTTATTTGATCTACTAATAAAATATCAGCATCCTTTAACCCAGGATTCATCGAATCTCCTACAATTTCAGTTGTGGTTAATATATATACTCTAATTAATACAATAACAGCTATAATTATAATATACTTAAACATATCTTTTAAAAACTCTATTATTTCAACCACTAGCAATCCCTACCTAACTTTATTTTCAAATATATTTTAGCATCTATACGAATTACTAGCAACTTTTAATCGTCAATAAAAGACTTTCTTTACATATCTAAATATAAATTGTCACCCTTTTGAAGCCTTACAGCGTATACCCCATCTTTTTCACAAGTAAAGATTAATTTATGTTCTTTTTGTTCATCCACTTCTTTAATAACTCCTTCAACATCTTCACCTTCATCAAGTACCACCACTTCTTTTGCGCCTTTTCTAGCAGGTATATTTCCTACTAATCCATTACTTGTCTTTATGTTATACCAAATATTTATATTATCTTCTACAATACCATATATATCGTATATATCCCCTTCGTCAACATCTCCAATTTTAGCTGATTCAAAAGAAGGATTTTCTTTAATATTGATTTTCTTAGCAATGATTTTAATTTGTTTTTTATTTTGTGATGTTGAATTTGCTTGAAAAACATATTTCACTTCCTTTATAAAATTGGCATATCCTCTTGGATCAACGTTATTATAATTTTCATCAAGTACTTCAAAATGAATATGGCTACCATATGTCTCATCACTTATATCTTTTTTTGATAACACCAAACCAGTATTACCTTGTCTACCAATTACAGTATCTGAATTAACTATATCTCCAACATCCACTAACACTTCCGCCATATTACATATTCTAAAATATCTTTTTTTATCGCCTTCAAAACTTTCTAATTCAACTTGATTTCCATCCAATTCACTTTGATGATACCTTATATTTTTACCAGTAATAGAGACGCAATTAAAATATATACCATCCTTCCAAGTATCTTTATTTTTTTGAAATTCATTATAATCGATAGTATCTTCATGAGGAATGTATTTATTTACTACCTTAGTTACTTTAGCAGTACCTCTAATTCTTATATCAGATAAATGTTCTCCTTTATAATCTTCAGCAGATCCATGCGTCTTATAATCTTGAGTCACAAATCTATCATTACCTAATAGCAACATGTTATCAAACGCCCCTTCAATACTATGATATTCAACTATCTAAAAAAGGACATAAAAAAAACTATTCAATCGAATAGTTTTTTAATAATTATTTTTTTGCTTGTTCTAATGCTTTAGCTACTGCTCCAATATAAGTATCAGCAGTAATAGTAACACCACTTACAGAATCTAACTCAGTTTCTTCTTCATTAGCCCATTTAACCCAGTCGATTCCTTGTTCTTCAACAACTTTCTTTTCAATTACTTCTACTTGTTCATACCATTCAGCGCCACCTTCGATAACACCTATATTAGCTGATGTTTCTTTCATACCATAATCATCACCTAATACCTTTTTTGTTGTAATTTCACCAGTTGATGTCAAATAAGTAGAATCGATAAAACATGATTTTATAAGACCNTCTTTATCAACATATACCAAAGCAGTTGTAACATATTTAGANCCATAAGATTCATATTCAACTGACCCAGTATAAGTCCCTTCCTTATAATTNCCAACTTTAGTACAGCCTGTTACCATTATTAGTACAAGCATCATTAATATACCAAATATCTTTTTCATATGTCCTCCTATTTTCTACATTATTATACAATATATTATTTAATATTTCAATCATTTCTTTTTATATTTACATTTGCCTTGATCAAATAATTGTAAAACTAATTGTTTATTAGAATTATTATTATTGTTATTGCCACACAAACTAGCAGCTCGCTCATAATATTCAATTTTCCTGTTAGTATCATCAGATAAATATTTAAAACTAGTTTTATCAATCATCTGTAATCCTATCTTCAAATATATTTTATCCATTACAGAATCATACAAAGATGGAACATATTCTTTAGATGCACAATAACCTTCTTCAAGTATTCTATCAACCGATAGATTGCATATATCTTCCCCTAAACAATTTCTATATGAAACATAATAATCATAATCATAATTATTTATGAGTGGCGGAGCCATGAAATTTGGCATTATTTTTGGAATATTGAAGTTTTTATAAAGCAATTCTTCTTCAAAGCATATATTAGAAAAAATCATATTATATTTTAGTAATAATAATTCTTTTTTAATTTTTAAATTATCTGCTTCTTCTAATTCTTGATCTAAATAAATTAAAAAGGAAATTCGTTTTGATCTATCAATCCATGTTTTTACCTCTATTTGTTCTTTATACATCTTAAACAATTGTTTATTTTNCTTGGATATCATTTTATTTTTTGAATCTANAAATATTTCNAAAAAATCTCTTACATCCATTATATCGTAATCATAATAACTCATAATTCTCATCATATATAGATCAAACACTTCTTCATCCCATAAATATTGAAGTACTCTTGANAATTTATGAGGATTACTGAAATACGTATTTATCTTATTATCAAGTATTTGCGCAGCATCCTTTAATACAGATAAAAACTTTACATATTCTTCTGTATTTTTTTTACCTTCTAAATCTAAACTATATAGTTTGTTAACATATATTATGGATAGATGAGACTAATCTAGAAAGTGAGATTAGCTCTTTTTCAATTACATTTTCTTTCATTTTTATTCCCCCAATACGCCGAAGTTAATTTGATATTTTTTTATAATATTCTATTACTTTATTAGAAATCATACCAGTTATTATTCCTGTAGGTATAGATAATATAAGTAAATATGGCAAATAATAAATTAAGTTTGGTGCATTTAAAAATGAAATAGCAACTATAATCTGGCCTATGCTATGACTTATAGCACCAATTATACTTACACCAACAACTGATAATTTAGTAAAGCGATGTGTAATAGCCATTATAATAACACTGAAAATCGCTCCACCTAGACTAAAGAAGAAAGTAATATTAAATAAACCAGTTCTTAAAATACCAACCAATAGAACTCTCATAATAGATACAAAGATGGCATCTTTAAAACCATATATATATATTATAAAAAGAATAACAATATTAGCAAGACCTAGTTTAGCCCCCGGAATAATATTACCAAGAACTGGTATCACGCTTTCTATTATATTTAAAACAACCGAAGTCGCAAGTAACATTGATAAATGTGTTAATTTTCTAAGTTCCATCCCAATCACCTTACTACTGCATCTAATTCATCATTAGAAGATTCAATTTTTATAACCACTTTGTTAGGCAAACATACTATAGTCTCTAAAGAGGATGATATAAATCCTTGTTTAGAACATAAATTAAGAGGAGATTTTTCTTCCTTTACTCTTATTTGATTCTTTTTAGTTTCAATTACTACATCACCATTATAGCCCTTTACGATATATTCTTTAGTTTCATCAATACGCAAATCAATTGTTTTAACTAATTTATTATCATAGTAGACATAAGCAACATTAGCGTCCTTTTCACCATTTATATAAGTTATTCCTAAAAATAATAAACATACAAATAATATAACAGATATCAGAATAAAATCATATCTATTCATAATTACTCATCCCGTCTGTCAAGGTTATTCCACCATCCATTTCGTACCAAATGGCTTCTACACCTTCCATATCAGAAATATATTTTTTACCCTCATCAACTGACATAAGAAACAAAGTTGTTGATAACACTTCACCAAGTGCAGCATCATCTGTGATAACTGTTACCGCTAAAGAATTATTAGATGGAAAAAAAGTATTTGGATTTATTATATGATGATATTTTACTCCATCATATTCATAATATCTATCATAACTACCACTTGTTGTAACAGAAATATTATTACCCTTTACTGTTTTATATAAATTNCTTGTATCAANAGGGTCTGTGAGGCCTATCTTATATTTATCATTACGGTAATGCTCTCCTACCTTAACACTACTAGTNCCTGCAGTAATCAAATACTTATTTAAACCAATACCCTCTAAGTATTCACCTGCNAATTCGGTAACATAACCTTTTGCTATAGCACCTAAATCAAGTGAAATATCACCTTTTTTCATAATCGTATCATTACCAAGNAGGGATAAATCATCTATACTTGTACTACCCGATTTAAGTAACTCTTCTGTTGTTGGAACACCTGTTTTATTACCATTACGATATTCACTCCATACATCGATTACGTTACCTAATGCTATATTAAAAAGACCATTAGTTTTTACATGAAATGATTTACTATATTCTATCATTTCATATAATCTATTATCAATTTTAATTTCTTTACTTATATCCATTTCATTTATATATTTAATATTGATTACTCCATCATGACTTTTATATCTATCAGCAAGCATATCATAATCATTATACATCTGATCTATATACGAAAGTGCATCTAAAGCCTTCTTTTTATCACTACTATATATTTTTACATTTATGAATGTATCCATATAAAATAAATTTTTAGTATAAACTTGATTATTACATCCACTTAACAAAAATATACACATTATAAGTAATATTAATTTCTTCATGTTACCACCAATTTAAGTATATCATAAAAAAACGATTTAGATTTCTAAATCGTTTATATATAACTGTATTTTTTGATTAACACTTTGTATTAAATCATTTAATTTATTTGATGCATCTATATACTCTTTATATAAAGGGATATTATTTAGTTTTTCAGTTTTGATTTTTAATTTTTTTTCTAAATCATCGATACTTGAAGATTGATTTACATATTCTTCTTTCACCAATTGTTTTTGGATACCTTTAATATCATTAACTAATTTATTTATATCCCCATTAATTTCCACCTGATGCAATATATGTTTATAGTTCAAATAAATATCTGATTCTTTGATGCTCCCTATTAAATCATCTAATGCATTATTAATCTGCATCATTTATTCTCCCATTTAAACTCCATGATTTAACTTCTGTAATTTCTACATCTACGATCTTACCTATGTGTTTTTCATCACCAATGACATTAACAAGTTTAAAAGTATCAGTATAGCCCATTAAAGTATTATTACCTTTTTCACTATATCCTTCTATTAAAACAGGAACAACTTGGTGTAATAATTTTTCATTAGATAGACGTGAATATTTATTAACTAATTTGTTAAGTTCTTGAAGTCTTAGTTCTTTTTCTTCCAAAGTAATATTATCTTCCATTTTAGCTGCTGGTGTTCCAACCCTAGGAGAATAGATAAATGTATAAGCACCATCAAACTTACATTTATTCACAACATCTAATGTTTCTTTGAAATCCTCTTCTGTTTCATTTGGAAAACCTACGATAATGTCAGTTGTAATTGATGCATTAGGTATAGCTTGCTTTATCTTGTTAAATAGTTCTAAATAGTCTTGCTTATTATATCTTCTACCCATTAATTTTAAAATTTTATCACTTCCACTTTGAATTGGCAAGTGAAAATAAGGCATAATATTTTCATTATTCTTAATAACGTCGATCATATCATCAGTAAAATCCCAAGGATGGCTTGTAACAAATCTAATTCGCTTTATTCCTGTTTTACTAACATCCTCTAATAAATTACTCATATTATAGTTAATATTATCAAAATCTTTTCCATAAGCATTAACATTTTGTCCAAGCAATGTTATTTCTTTATAACCATCACTCACTAATTCTTTTACTTCTTTAACAATATCTTCAGGCATTCTACTTCGCTGTTTTCCTCTTGTGTAAGGTACAATACAATATGTACAGAACTTATCACAACCATACATAATGTTAACCCAAGCTTTATACTCACTATCCCTTTTGATAGGAACATTTTCAATTATGTCCCCTTCTTTACTCCACACTTCTACTTTTAAACCACGTTTTTCTAAAGCTTCGTCTAGGACTTGTGGAAGTCTATGAATATTGTGGGTCCCAATTACAAAGTCCATCCATTTATATTTGTCCAATATTTTTGTCACAACAACCTCTTCTTGTGACATGCAACCAGCCAGTCCAACAACTATATCCGGTCTACTTTCTTTCAGATGTTTGAAGCGGCCTAACATACCAAATACTTTATTATGAACGTTTTCTCTTATTGCACATGTATTTAAAAGTAATATATCTGCCTCTTCATAATTGTCCGCCTCAGTATATGACATCATCTCAAGTAGTGCTCTTAAAGTTTCTGAATCTCTCATATTCATCTGACAACCATAAGTTTTTATATAATACTTTTTATCCTGTCCTATCTTTTTTAAATCATTATCTATTATAAAATCATCTTTGATAATTTTTACTTTTTCTTTTCCTCTTTGTTTAGATTCCATTAAATTTGGCATTTTCATATAATCACTTCCCTTCATATTGTTTTATAAAGTTTTCTTTAAACATTGAAAACGAATTGTTTTTAATACTTTCTCTTATATCTTCCGTTAGTTTTATTAAAAATCTTATGTTATGAATTGATAATAAACGACCTGCTAAAGTTTCATTTGCGACTAATAAATGTCTAATATAACTTCTTGTATAATTTTTACATGTATAACAATCACAATTATCTTCAAGTGGATTAAAATCTAATTTATATTTTGCATTCCTAAGATTCATCTTACCATATCTAGAGAATGCATTACCATGTCTTGCAATGCGAGTTGGCATAACACAATCAAACATATCGATTCCTCTTTCAACACCTTCTAAAATATCAAGTGGGTCTCCAACTCCCATCAAATATCTAGGTTTATTTTCAGGTAAATAAGGAGTTGCATAATCGATCATTTTATACATTACGTCTTTTCCTTCACCAACACTAGTTCCACCAATTGCATAACCATCAAAATTCATTTTAACTGTTTCAAGAGCACTATAGCGTCTTAAATCTTCATACTCTCCGCCTTGAACAATACCAAATAAAGATTGATCTTCTCTATTATGAACATCCTTACATCTTTTAGCCCATCTTAGTGTGCGATCCACACTATCTTTCATATATTCATAAGTTGATGGGTAAGCTGGGCATTCATCAAAACACATTGCTATATCAGCACCTAGTTTTTGTTGAATTTCCATTGATTTTTCCGGCGTTAAAAATAGAGGACTACCATCGATATGGCTCTTAAAGTGAACACCCTCTTCTTCAATTTTTCGATTGTCAGCTAGAGAAAACACTTGAAAGCCTCCACTATCAGTAAGCATTGGACCATCATAATTCATAAACTTATGAAGTCCGCCTGCTTTTTCAACAACATCCGCTCCAGGCCTTAACCATAAATGATATGTATTAGATAATACAACCGCACTATTGACTGAAAATAATTCTTCTTTTGTTAACATCTTAACGGTCGCTTGTGTGCCAACTGGCATAAACATAGGAGTCTCATATGAGCCCCTATTTGTATGTAAAAAACCATATCTGGCTTTTTTATCCTTATGTATTAATTCGTATTTTATTTTCATAAAAACTTCCTTTCTTGACAACCATTGTATATATTAGTATAATACAATTTATGTTTTTGATAAAGGGGGAAAAAAGATGTTTAAAACAAACGAAAATAAATATTTAGATATTTTAAACAAAGCAGATCTTATTTATAAGTGTGAGGTTGAATCGAAACTACATTTTAGAACATTCGGAACAACAGCAAGTGATGCCAAAGGTATTAAAGAAGCGGTTGTTTTCAAATACAGAAATTTGTATATTGAGAAAGAAGAAAACATGCTTTTTAATTTAAACATTTTACTCAATAACAACGAATCATTTAAAAATGCATTGTTAAATTCATTTATCAATCATTTTTCAAAAGAGAGTTTAAATCATATCGCAGAATCATACTTTTTTGATTTCTATCCTGAAAAATGGGACAATATAGTAGAAACTTTGGCCAATTGGTACTTTATAAATAAATCAACTGTTAAAAGAAAAATATCAGAAATATTATCTTATCCTAATTTATACAATGTTTTATCAGATGATCAAAACACATACAAAAGTAATGAATTAGAAGAACATGACAAAACAAATATAAGTCGTACAAAAAGTTTATTTTAAAATAAACTTTTTCCTAAATTGTAATTTGAACCGCACCACATGGGTGTGGTTTTTTGATACAATAAAAGAGCCCACCCGGCAGGAGGAGCTCATATATGAATTATAACCAATTAACTGAGAAAAAGAAAGTAGAAATAGACATTTTATTAGAACAAGGAATGTCAATGCGAGAAGTAGGAAGAAGATTAGGTGTTAGTCACTCAACCATCTCAAGATATAAATCAAATTGTTATAAAAAAAGAACAATAGATATAAATAAGAAATATGAAATATTTATAAAATATTTGTTTAATCATTACGATCAAAGAAATAATTCGATAGAAGTATGTGTATTTAAGTTTAAAAGAAGTCACATATTTGCACCATGTCCAACAACAAAACAAGTGTATAACTGGATAAACGCAGGCAAAATATATCTAACGAGAGAAAAATTATGTTATAAAAAACATAAAAGAAAAACCAAAAATGGAATGATGAAACATACACTATGGAATTTAGAAAATAAAACAGTACTACCAATACGATTAAGACCGAAATATATAGAAGAACGAAACGAGGTAGGACACTTAGAAATAGATTCTATAGTAGGAAAACGAAATGAATATCAATCAATAATATCAATAGTAGACAGGTGTACAAGAAGAGTATGGTTAATAAAAGCCGAATATAGTCAAGAATATTATATAAATAAGTTAATATATGAATATATAATAAAGAACGAAATAGAAGTAAAGTCAATCACTACAGATAATGGATTAGAATTTAATACATTAGGAATATGTGCGAAAAAATTAGGAGTAAAATTGTATAAATGTGATCCATATTGTTCATTTCAAAGAGGAACAAACGAAAGAACAAATGCACTGGTAAGAAGATATATACCAAAAGGATCATCATTAAAAATAATTCCCCAAATATATTTAGATGATATTTCATTTAATATTAACTCTATGCCAAGAAAAATATTTGACTTTAAGAGTACTTTTGATATAGAATTAAATTATTATTAAGTGGTGCGGTTGAGATTACAATAAAGAAAAAATATTAAGTAAAACTTAATATTTTTCATTTGTTGTCAAAAACGCTATATCTTTGGTCGACAAAACACTCCGTTATTGGTATAATGTTATTGTTATACTGAGGTGAAAAAGATGGCGAAAGAGGCTATAATAGTAAAAAATGTAACGAAGTATTTTAAAGTATACAGTGATAAACCTATGACTTTAAAAGAGCGACTTGTTTTTGGAAACAAAA
>JGI24709J26583_10002464_pt1 | contig 15270 bp, 10 predicted proteins | sample BioPla2DNA1_FD_26583 | JGI IMG/M metagenome (IMG submission 26583) | reverse complement strand
ACTTTATGAACTTTATGAACTTTATGAACTTTTAACTTTATAAACTCAGGTCACCAGTTGGATGCTTATAAAACACCGAAAAAAAGCCTCGCTAAATAATTANCGAGGCTTCCAAAACATTGTTATATATACTTATAAATTAAGCTTTCTTTTGATTTTTTCTTTCAAAATGGTCTTTATAACGATTACGGAATTTATCAACACGTCCTGCTGTGTCAACAAGTTTCATCTTTCCTGTGTAGAAAGGATGAGAAGTGTTAGAAATCTCTAATTTATATAATGGATATTCAACTCCGTCTATTTCAATAGTTTCTTTTGTATTTGCAGCGGATTTTGTGATAAATACGTTATCATTTGACATATCTTTAAATGCCACTAAGCGATATTTTTCTGGATGTATTCCTTTTTTCATTTCTTTAAAATTTAAAATCTATTACTTTTGGGGTGCAAATATACACACTCTATTTTAAAAAACAAAATAATTTTTCAAGATTTAGCAAATATTTTTAACAAACTACATTCCTTCGTCATCTCCACCACCTCTACCAGGTTCTTCGTTAGTAAATCCTTTTTCTCTTCTGCTCTTAAAATCGTTGATTTTATATGTAACCGACAAGGTAACAATAGGCCCACGAGGCTGTCTCAAAAAATGTTGGCTAAAGCTGTCAGTTTCAGAAATACGCTCCATTTTCATAGTGCGGAAAATATTTCTAAGATTAAGACTTACAGAAAGTTGTCTGTCTAAAAAGTCTTGTCTTACTCCACCACCTGCTGCCCAGCTTGCACTAGATTTGCCTTGAGCGCTCAACCTTGGTCCATTTAAAAAAGCACCTAATTGTATTCCTGTTCCTGTTTTTTTAATTTTTATAGTATTATTAATTCTAGCATTCCATTGAATAGAATTGTTTGAGTTATAATTGTTTGAGCCAGCAATAATTTCATAATAATATCCTGTTCCAGAAATATTCAAATTATACCATTTTGTAACATTTAGATTTGTCATAAGCTCTGCTCCTGTTGAAATATCTTTACCAATATTATCAAAAGTTGAAATAAAAATATCAGGATTATTGCTATCAATTCTGTTAACTCTATTAATTTTATCGACAGTTTCTCTATAATAGGCTTCGATTGCAACATAATGAGCTCCAAATTTTTTTTGAAAACTCAAATCAAAAGAATTAATATATTCATTTTTTAAATATGGATTACCCACACGAACTGTATTTGGGTCAACAACTTCGATAAAAGGATTTAAAAACCATGGTCTAGGTCTTCCTAATCTCCGGCTATAACTTGCTAAAATTTGAAAATCTGCTGGAAACTGATAAGATAAGTGTACAGAAGGGAAAAAATCAAACTTGTTTTGGTCGGCATTTGTCCATTCTTGATTAGTTAGTGTTTGTAAAAATACTCTATCTGTATATTCTGTTCGTAAGCCTAATTGATAGCCAAGAGTTTTGAAATAATTAGAAAATATTACATAGCCAGATTGGACATTCATAGTATAAACATAAGGATTGTGTTGTGTTGGGTCATCTATCCATTCTGACTGCATGGTTTGATAACGATAATCATTAGTTGTTTTTGATGTTCTAAGTTGATAACCAGCCTCAAGTTTAGCTTTTTCTGTAATTGGATAAACATAATCAGCTNTTGCTAAAAACATATTTCCAGATCCATCTTCTTTAGTTCTATATTCGTTTTCTGGCTTACCTATATTATTATAAATGCTATCTGTATCGTAAGTACTGTAGTAATCAAGGCTTTTATCTTGTGTAGCAGAATAATTTGTATAAATCTGTAATTCATGACCATTATTGTTAAACTTTTTCATATAATTCAAATCTCCTGCAAAATGTTGATATACAGATTGCGATTCACCATCAGACACATAATATTCAGGATTAAAAATTACATCATTTTTCCCCAAGCCATTTTCTGTCTTACTGATAGCTGTTGAACCCCAAGAACCATAGCCATATTTTCCTGAAATTGTTACAATATCTTTTTCTGTTATATAATAATCTAATCCTGTTCTTGCGCTACCTGAACCTCTAATTCTAGAGTTTTCGCTCAATGTATTCAAATAAAAATCTTTAGTGTCATCAATAAAACTTATTTGGTCAACACTTCCTTCGCTTCTAAATATTCGTTTTGAATATTCTCCACCAACAAAAAAGTTTAATTTATTAGTTCTAATATTTATTAAAGCATCTCCTCCATGTGTATTAAAGCTACCATAATTTGCGGATATTTGCCCATTCCAACCTGCACGTTTATCTTTTTTTAGAATAACATTTATTATTCCTGAAACTCCATCGGCATCATNTTTTGCAGAAGGATTTGTAATAATTTCAATATTTTCTATTGAACTTGCTGGAATTTGTTGTAAAGCCTCACTACCTTCTAAAGGACTTGGTCGCCCATCAATTAAAACCATAAAACTTCCAGAACCACGTAAAGAAACATTTCCTTCAATATCTGTTTCAATAGAAGGTACATTTTCTAAAGCTTCTACTGCAGTTGCACCAGCTGAAAGTATATCTTGATTAACGTTAACAACTTTTTTATCTAATTTATATTCCACTTGATTTACTTGTGCTTCAACACTTACTTCATTTAAAATATGTGCGTCAACTGTTAGGTAAATTTTACCTAAATTAACTTGTTTTCTATTTGGACTAATGCTTAAATCTGGAATTGTATGTTTTCCGTAACCAATAAAATGAATTTCAACATAATATTTTCCATATCTAATATTGTCGATATTAAAATATCCATTTCTGTCGGTAATGCCACCGGTTACTATACTAGAATCTCGTTTGCTGTATAAAACAATATTTGCATATTCAACAGCTTGGTTAGTCTCTTTTTCAAGTACTATTCCACTTAAATTTCCATCAGAAGGTATATTTCCTGGGTGTTGTGCAAAACCAAGACTAAAAAGAAAAATTCCCGCTATTAAAAAAATCAACTTCATATAATATATTATTAAATTAGAGTTAGACAGATAAAAAAGAAAAAGGTTTAATAAATTTTAAACCTTTTTCCCAAATTATTAAACAATAAATAAAACGTAAAAGTTTAAATTTAAACTTCTACCAAAATTATAATTTTATTTTTTTTACATTCTATTAATCCACTGACAATATTAAAATTAATTTCTTCATTATTTTCTTTTTGTCTAATGGTAATAATTCCTTTTTCTAGTGTTGAAACAATTGGTGCGTGGTTATTTAAAATCTGAAAAGATCCTAATGTACCGGGCACTCTAACCATTGATGTTTCTCCGGCAAAAAGTTTTTCTTCAGGTGTTATAATTTCTACTATCATAATTATTTTGTTTCAGCGAGCATTTTTTCGCCTTTAGCGATAGCTTGCTCTATTGTACCAACTAGATTAAACGCAGCTTCTGGATATTGATCCACTTCACCATCAAGTATCATATTAAATCCTTTAATAGTGTCTTCGATTTTTACGAATGCACCTTTCAAGCCTGTAAATGCTTCGGCTACGTGGAATGGTTGAGACAAGAATCTTTGTACTCTTCTTGCACGGTGAACAACTAATTTATCTTCGTCAGAAAGTTCGTCCATACCGAGGATTGCGATAATATCTTGAAGCTCTGTATATCTTTGAAGAATGTTAATAACTCTTTGAGCAGTTTCGTAGTGTTCTTTTCCAACGATTTCTGGAGCCAAAATTCTTGAAGAAGAATCTAGAGGGTCAACAGCAGGATAAATACCTAGTCCGGCAATTTTACGGCTTAATACTGTAGTAGCATCAAGGTGCGAGAATGTTGTTGCTGGAGCTGGGTCGGTAAGGTCGTCAGCAGGAACATAAACTGCTTGAACAGATGTAATAGAACCTGTTTTTGTTGAAGTAATACGTTCTTGCATCTCTCCCATTTCTGTTGCTAGCGTTGGTTGGTATCCAACTGCTGATGGCATACGTCCTAAAAGAGCAGAAACTTCAGAACCAGCTTGGGTAAATCTAAAGATATTATCCACGAAGAATAAAATATCTCTACCACTAGTTTTTGAGCCACCATCTCTAAAACTTTCAGCTATTGTTAGCCCTGATAAAGCCACACGTGCACGCGCTCCTGGAGGTTCGTTCATTTGTCCAAAAACCATTGAAAGCTTAGATTCTGCTAATTCATCATTTTCAACAAGTTCTAAATCCCAAGAACCTTTTTCCATTGATTCTTTAAATTTATCACCATATCTTACAATGTTTGCTTCTATCATTTCGCGAAGTAAGTCGTTTCCTTCACGGGTTCTTTCTCCTACTCCAGCAAAAACTGATAATCCGTCATAACCTACAGCAATATTGTTGATTAATTCTTGAATTAAAACTGTTTTTCCAACACCTGCACCGCCAAACAATCCAATTTTACCACCTTTAGAATAAGGTTCAATTAAGTCGATAACTTTAATTCCAGTATAAAGAACTTCAACTTCTGTACTAAATTCTTCGAATTTTGGTGGATCGCGATGAATAGCATAAGCATTTTCTTTACTTAGTGAAGATAATCCATCGATATTTTCACCAACAACATTCATCAAACGACCTTTTACTTGGTCGCCAATTGGCATTTGGATAGGATTTTTAGTGTCATAAACATCCATTCCTCTATAAAGACCATCTGTAGAAGCCATAGAGATAGTACGAACTGTAAATTCTCCAATATGTTGCTGACACTCAACAACTAAAGTAGAACCATCGTCACGTTTTATTTCTAAAGCATCATGAATTTTTGGAAGTTCTCCGCCAGATTTCTCAAAGCTTACATCAATTACAGGACCAATAACCTGAACAATTTTACCTACTGTTTGACTCATTGTATAATATGTATTAAAATTATTGCAAACAAAATTATAAATTATATTTACAATAAAAAATAATAGATGTTTTTATTTACTCACATTTATTAACTTTTATGCAAAACGCAATTAGTTTGCTACATTAGAAGGCTTGCTTACTACTAACTGCAAAAATCGCCAACATTTCCCTTTAAAATTTTCTTTTTTCTAACGACTTTGTATAATTCATTAGTATGTCTTTTCGATTTTTGTCAGCTTCAATTTTTTCAAAGTATTGACTTGCCTGATTCATGTAGAAATTGTTTTTTTCTTCAGAATGTTTAGCAATTTTGAGTGAATCGTAAATATTTTTTACTGCATTTATTTTTTCTTGTTCATCAAATTCTTTTAAACTTATCCAATGTTTTAGCTCTTTTAACTCATTTCCTTTTGCAAGTTCTAAAGCTTTAAGCAGTAAAAATGTTTTTTTATTTGAAANTATATCTCCACCAAGATTTTTCTTAAAGTTTTGGGTATCACCATAAACATCTAAGAAATCATCTTGTAATTGAAATGCTATTCCGAGATTTCTACCAAATTCGTAAATATTATTTTTATTTTCTTGATTAGTATTTGCCGTGATTGCTCCTAATTTTAAAGAAGCTGCCAAAAAGACTGCTGTTTTTAGATTAATCATTTTTAAATAATCATCTACATTCAAATCAGTCATACTTTCATAATCCATGTCTAATTGTTGACCTTCGCAAATTTTTAATGCAGTATCAGAAAACAATTCTAAACTTTCTTTTAAATATTTAGCTTTAGCAATATATTTGTAAGCAATTACCGACATTGCATCTCCCGACAACAAAGCTATATTGTCTGTCCATTTAATATGTACTGTTGGATTTCCTCTTCTGACATCAGAATTATCCATCATATCATCGTGTAAAAGAGTAAAATTATGGAATATTTCTAGACCACAAGCAATATCTAAAGATGTTTTATATGTTTCGCCAAATAATTCTGTTGCCATAAGGCACAAAACAGGACGTATTCTTTTACCTCCAGATTTTAAAGTGTAGTAAATTGGGTCGTAAGTATTGGCTGGAGTTTTTCCAAAATCTTGTATCAATAAATAATCATTGAATATTTTTAGTAGTTCTTTATCGTTTAGCATTTTTAAAATAATTTAGTGTGTAATTTCAAATAGTCCTGTTTTTAAAATTTTTCCAATTCCGTCTTCTAAACTTATTAGTTTTCTATTCAAAACTTTAAGCATATCCGAATTATCTGGGCATCTTCTTTTCATATCTCCCTCGGCAAGAGGTGGCACATTAATTATTTTTGATTTTGATTTTGTTAGTCGTATTATTATTTCTGCAAGTTCATTAATAGAAGTTTCAATAGAATTTCCAATATTAACAACTTCGTTTATAAATAAATCGTTATAAGCAATTTTTGTGCAAGCTTCAATATTATCGTCTATATAGCAAAAAGTTCTTGTTTGTGNGCCATCTCCATAAATTGTAATATCATGATTATTTAGAGCAGCATAAAGAAATTTTGAAATTACAAAATCTTTACTTTGCTTAGGACCATAAGTGTTGAAAAATCTAAAAATTGTATAATTTAAACCAAATTCTTTTTGATATGATTTTAAGAAAGCTTCGCCAAGATTTTTCACTATTGCATATGGAATTCTTGAGTTTAGTGGTGTTGTATGTNCGTTTTGAGGAAATTCAACAGGCTCGCCATAAACTTCTGATGATGATGCATAAAATACTCGTCTAACTCCTATATTTTTACTTAGTCGGCAAATATTTTCAATTCCTTTAATATCNTCTAAAACACCTATAGGATTTTTTTGAGTTCTCAACACTCCAACCATAGCTGCATAATGAAAAACATAATGAAATTGATATGAAAGCATTACTTCCATAATTTCTACATATTTATTTACATCAGCTTTAATAAATCTTAAATTATCTGAATNATGAGACAATTTGTCGATATTACCAGTTGACAAATTATCTAGCACAACAACTAGATTTTCTTTATCTTCAGCAAGTTTTTCAGCTAAAGAACTTGCAATAAAACCTGCTCCTCCTGTAACTAAAATTTTGCGTTTAAACTTGTGTATTGGAGTTAATGTTTTCATGTTTTTTTATTTTTTTAATAAATTTTATCTTTTTCTTCAATTTCATTTATTTCAACTTCTTCGTTGTCTTCATCGTCATCTTCATATATTTCCATAATTGGTTCTGGGAAGTCTTTTTTAGTAATATATTTTTCAAAACTTATCAGCATAGATGGTAGTAATATTANATTTCCTATCATAGCAACTAGTAAAGTCATTGATATTAAAAATCCTAAAGCAGTTATTCCACCAAATCCAGAAAATGTAAAAATTAAGAAGCCAAAAAACAGAATTGAATAAGTGTAAACCATGCTTATTCCTGTCTCGCTAATTGCTTTTTTAACTGCACCTACAACATTCCAACCATTTACAAACACTTCTTGTCTATATCTTGTAATAAAGTGTATTGCACCGTCAACAGATATTCCTAAAGATATTCCAAAAATTAAAATTGTACTTGGTTTAATAGGAACACCAAAATATCCCATTAATCCAGCAGTTACTAGCATTGGGATTAAGTTTGGAATCAGTAAAATTCCTACCATTTTAAACGNACGTTGTAAGCCAAGCATTAATAAACCTATCAAAACAATAGCTAATGCTAAGCTACTAATTAAATTGTTTATCAAATAACTAGTACCTGTAAAATATAAAATTGAATTTCCAGTAATCAAAGTATTGTATTTATCTTTAGGAAAGACAGTATTTATATCGTTTTCAATTTTTGGTATAAGTTCTTTCATTCTATTAGTCCCAATATCTTCAATATTTAAACTAATTCTAGTAATAGTTCTAGTGCTATCAATAAAAGATTGAGCAATATTTTGATTTAATCCTCCTTCGGGTAATCTTTGAAAGATAATCTCATAGGTTTTTGGCGATGAAGGTAATGCGTATTTATCTGCATCTCCTTTAGAATATGCCTGATTGAGAAACTTTAATGCGTCAACTATAGACAGCGAACGAGATAACTCTGGATATTGTTTTAATTTTTGTTGTAAAGAGTCTATCTTTTCCATCTGTGTTATCATTTCATATCCTTTTAAGCTGTCTTTAGATTGTACTGCTATTTCAACAGGGCTAACACCTCCAAAATTCTTTTCTAAAAATTTAGTGGCTACATAAATCTCAGAATCTTGTGAAACGTCATCTAAAATATATCCTGTTCTTTTCATTAGAGTAACACCAAAAGCAGATAATATTAGAATTACAGCAATAGTTGCATAAATTTTTCTTCTATGGTTTGTTACTATATTTGTAATTCCATTTAAAACTTTAGATAAATATTTATTATTAAGATGCTTTGTATATTTATTTGAAGGTGGTTGCAAAAAGCTGAAAATTGCTGGAAGCATTATCAATGCGTTTATAAAAGTTGATATTATTCCTAAAGTAGCAATTATTCCAAATTCTACCATTACAGAACTATTTGTAATTATAAAGCTTGTAAATCCAACTGCAGTAGTTGCATTACTTAAAAATACTGCATTTCCAATTTTTGAAATAACTCTTTGCAGAGCTAAAATTTTATTTCCATGAGCTTTTGTCTCTGTATGATATCTATTTAATAAATAAATTGTATTTGGAATTCCAATAACTATTAACAGAGGCGGAACCATTCCCGATAAGATTGTAATTCTAAATCCAAATATCCCCATAAACCCAACTGCCCAAGTTACGCTCACTCCTACTACGAGCATGGCTACGCCTATAACTTTAAATGATCGGAAATATAAATATAAAATTATAACACAAACTAAAGCAGCTAAAACAATAAACAATATTATTTCGCTTTTTATTAAATCCATCATTTTGGTTCTAATAAAAGGTAAACCCGAAACATATACTTCGATATTTTGTGCCTCTGCAAACTCTTTTACTACTTCTTCTACTTTTAATACAACTGGAATTCGAGCTTTGCTGTTTAGAATTTCTTTGTCAATAGACACATTCATCATAAACACGTTTTTCTCTTTGTTGTATAGTAAGTTTTCATAAAAAGGTAAAGAGAAAAACACTTCTTTTAAGCTATCTAATTCTGCTTGACTTGTAACTTTATCTGGAAAAATATTGTAAATTTCAAACTGTCTTTTGTTTACACCATTTTCATCTGTAACTGTAATTTGTCTAGCATTTACAGCAGAACTAACAGTTAAAACATTGGTAACGCGATCTATTTTTTTTAATTCTTCACATAAGTTTTGTAATGCTTGAAAATTTTTCAGTTCAAAAAAATCATCTGATTCAAAACCTACAAATATACCATTTCCTTCTTCACCAAAAGTTTGTTTAAACTTTACATTATCTATTAAAACTGGATGTTTTTTCGAAAGCATTGAGGCGTAATGATAGTCCATCTCTATAAGAGAGGCTTGATACCCCATGAAAATTGTTATTAAACCAACAATTATTAAAAGTGCTATTCTATACCTTAAAATTACCCGTGCTACTTTATTCCACATTATTATTAATCAATTGTTTAAGAATTTGCAAAATTACAATATTGATTTTAGTAAACAAGAAAAATTTGAAATAATTCAGTTTTTATACAATTATTCCATAAAACTATTAAGCAAATTAATAATCATATCATGTTGTACTTTTGGTAGATTTTTAATTCTGGTAGAGTGAGTTCCCTTTGGTTTTACAACTTTAACAAGGTCGGCAGTATTTACAATTTCTGGAGCAACCGCTGTCCATGGATCGTATTCGCCATAAANTAATATAGTATTTTTAGCTTTTGTTTGAACAAATTTTTCCAAATCAATAGATGTTTGAGAGTAAAATTCAGGAGTCATATCTTTAGTTAAAAATACCTTTTTAAAATAATTTTTTGCGGTTTTAATTTTTAAATATTTCCTAAATAATGTAGTTTCGTAACCATAATACCCTAATTCTCTTGCCGCTTGATAATAAAATGGCAAAACATTTTCTGAACTTTCTATAGAAAAATAGTCTGGTCCAGCCACTGCTACCCAGTGTTGAAAGAGCTTAGAATCATCTTCTTTTTTGCTTGGAATTCTTTCGGTATTACCAACCCATTGCCAAAAAGCAAATGAATATTCTAAAACACAATAATCGTAAATTTCTTCTAATGGAAGTTGAAAACTAAGTTTTGAAGCTTTACAAAATTGTTCAAACATAGGAAAAATAGTTTCACGGCGTTTTAAAATTTCTAATTGAAAATCACTAACTTTTTTTCTTTCTTTTTTTGTTGCAACATTATTTATAAAAGGTTCATGTCTGCCGTCTTCTAAGGCTTTAGCTATTGGTGCCACATAAGCTACACAAGCGTCAACGTCATTTGGATAATACATTTGATATAAAAGACAAGTTTGCCCACCTTTGCTAATTCCTGTACTAACCCATTTGCCTTTATATAATTGTCCCAAAGTTTTTCTTATAATATGATGGTCTTCTGCGGCATTTCGTGTTGTTAAATAATGCCAATCTATATTTTCAGGCTTTGATTTTGAAAAATAACGATGCTCAACACAAATTTCGTTTCCATTCAAGATAGAACATAATTCATTTATATAGTTCTTATTCATCGCATAATCAGCAGAATAGCCTTCTGTTGTAAAAATAACAGGTGCAGTAAAACTTTTGTGATTTAAAAACACTCGTTGATAAAAAACTTCTGAATCATCATCATCTTTGTCAACTTTTTGCTCAAAAATTATTAAATACTTCTCAGAAAAAAATTCTGTTGTAGGAAGTTCTTCTACAGATACAACTCCATCTAAACCTTTCAATAAATTTTCTAACTCACTAGCAATTAAGCTATAAGAAAGAGTTAAAAATACGCTTACAAATACAAATCTTAAAAACTTCATCATTCTATAATTTTAAAAAATATTTGTCGCAGTATATAAAATTTAATAGAAATCAATTTGTAAAATATCAAGATTTTATCAACAAATTTAATGTTTACTTATTTTTTTAATAATTTTGCGGAGTGAAAAATTTATTAAATAGACTTTTTGACTCAAATTCTAATATAGAAGAATTGCTATCTATATTAGACAACAATAGTAATACTAAGTCCATAATACTGAAAGGCTTATCAGGCTCATCTAAAGCTTTTATTTTAGCAAAATTAAGTCAGGAAAATAAGAATTTAACTTGCGTAATACTACCCGACAAAGAAAGTGCTTCTTACTTTTATGATGATTTAAACAATATTATAGGCGACAAAAATATTTTGTTTTATCCTTCGGCTTACAAGCGCTCAATTGAATATTTAAAAACAGACAAAACCAATATTGTTTTAAAAACAGAAGTTTTAAACAAAATATCTTCCAACAAAAAGCCTTATCTCATCATTACTTATCCTGGTGCAATAATTGAAAAAGTTATTTCAAACAAAACTCTAACAAAGAACACATTGGAAATAAAGCAAGGCGAAAAGCTTTCTATGGACTTTGTTATTGAAGTTTTAAATGAATATGGATTTACTGCAACTGATTTTGTTTATGAACCCGGAAGCTTCTCTGTTAGAGGAAGTTTAATAGATATTTTTTCTTTTTCTGATGAATTTCCATTTAGAGTTGATTTCTTTGGCGATGAAATTGAAAGTATTAGATCTTTTGACCCACAAACTCAGCTTTCAACCGAAAAACACAAAAAAATAGTAATAATTCCAAACGTTCACGAACACTTTGATGAAACAGAGAAAGTTTCGTTTTTCGGTTTTATAAACAAAAATTGTAAGTTTTGGATTTCAGAACCAGAATTAGTTTTAGATAAAATTGAAGATACATATACTGCTGCTGAACAAAGATACAAAGAAGTTGAAGACAGTGATTTTGATGATGAAGATAATGTTATTTTAGAACCAAGCAAAAACTTATTAAATGTTCAAGAATTTACAAATCAGATAAAAAACTTTCAAATTGTTGAAATAGCTTCTCGCAGTGTTTTTGAAGCAGAAAAAGAGTTTTACTTCAATACTGAACCACAACCTAAATTTGGAAAGCAATTTAATATTTTAGCAGAAATTCTTCAAAACAACGAAGCAAATGGTTACGAAACTTATGTTTTAAGCAATAACGAAAAGCAATTAATAAGACTTAAAGATATTTTTACTGAACAAAATCAAATAGTAAACTTTATTCCAGTTTTAAAGATTGTAAACCAAGGTTTTATAATGCATGAATCAAAAACATGTGTTTTTACCGACCACCAAATTTTTGAAAGATACCACAGGTTTAGCAGTAAAAAACTTTCGCACAAAGATAGCATTACAATTCAAGAACTTACAGCTTTACGCCCCGGCGATTATGTTGTACATATTGATAATGGAGTTGGAAAATTTGGCGGTTTACAAAAAATAAACAACAACGGCAAAATCCAAGAAGTGGTAAGCATTATCTATGACAACAACGATATTCTTTATGTAAATATTCACTCTTTACACAGAATTTCAAAATATAGAGATAAAGATGATGAACCGCCAAAAATTTATCGCTTGGGTTCTGGACATTGGAAACGATTGAAAGAAAAAACCAAGAAAAACATAAAAGATATTGCTAAAGATTTGATTTTACTTTATGCAAAACGCAGAGAGCAGAAAGGTTTCGCATTTTCGCCTGACTCCTATTTACAGCATCAATTAGAGTCATCTTTTATGTACGAAGACACTCCTGACCAAAGCAAAGCCAATGAACTTATAAAAGCCGATATGGAATCCGAAGTTCCAATGGACAGATTAGTTTGTGGTGATGTGGGTTTTGGAAAGACAGAACTTGCAATTAGAGCAGCTTTTAAAGCAGTTAACGACAGCAAACAAGTAGCGGTATTAGTTCCTACAACAATTTTAGCACTTCAGCACTACCATACTTTTAAAGAAAGACTTGCAGATATGCCTGTAAACATAGCCTATGTAAGCAGATTAAAATCAAGCAAAGAGATAAAACAAAGTTTACAAAAATTAGAAGAAGGCAAACTTGACATAATTATAGGCACTCACAGATTGTTAAATAAAGATGTGATTTTCAAAGACTTAGGCTTGTTAATAATTGACGAAGAACAAAAGTTTGGTGTGTCTATGAAAGAAAAATTGAAAAATCTTAAAATAAATGTTGACACTCTAACTCTTACAGCAACGCCAATACCACGAACTTTGCAATTTTCTTTAATGGGTGCCAGAGATTTATCTGTAATCAACACGCCACCACCAAACAGACAACCGATAATTACTGAGCTTCATTCATTTAACAACAAAATTATTCAAGATGCTATTTATTACGAAGTTGGAAGAAATGGTCAAGTTTTCTTTATAAATAATAGAATTCAAAATATTTTTGAAATAGAAACTTTGGTCAACAAACTTTGTCCTGAAGTAAAAACTGTTGTAGCACATGGACAAATGGAAAGTCAGAAGTTAGAGAAAATTATTTTGGAATTTATGCGTGGCGATTATGATGTGTTAATTAGTACAACAATTATTGAAAATGGAGTTGATATTCCAAATGCAAATACAATAATTATTAACAATGCTAACAACTTTGGTTTGAGCGACTTACACCAGCTCAGAGGAAGGGTTGGTAGAAGTAACAGAAAAGCTTTTTGTTATTTACTTTCTCCCCCATTATCTGTGCTTACTCCAGAAGCTCGTAGGCGTTTAAAAGCATAGAAGAATACAGCGAATTAGGCTCAGGAATGAATATAGCTTTACAAGATTTAGATATTCGTGGTGCTGGCAATATTCTTGGAGCAGAACAATCTGGATTTATTGCTGATGTTGGTTTTGAAACTTATAACAAAATACTTAACGAAGCTCTACGAGAATTAAAAGAAGGAAAATTTGACGATACATTTTCAGATAATGAACAAAATGAAGAAGATGATGAAGATTTAATTTCAGTAGATTACGATTGTCAGATAGAAACAGATATGGACATCTTAATCCCTGACTATTACGTAAGTTCGACATCTGAAAGAATTAAATTATACAAAGAGTTAGACGAAATTAAAGACGAAAATTCATTAAGTATTTTTAAAATAAATTTAGAAGATAGATTTGGTAAAATTCCTAAAGAAACAGAAAGAATTTTTGAATTAATTAAACTTAAATGGCTCGCAATAAAAATAGGATTTCAAAAAATTGTTATTAGAAACAATACTTTATTAGCTTATTTTCCAAGCAATCAGCAGTCTAACTATTATTCTTCGCCAAAATTTGCCAAAGTTTTAAACTATGTTCAACATAATCCTCAAAATTTACAAATTAAAGAAATTAACGAAAAACTAAGTTTAAAAGTTTTGAAAGTTCACAAATTAGAAGATATTGCTAAGGTTTTGAATGGAATACTATTAGCAGTTGAAAATAATTCTTAATTCTAAATTACTTTAATTTTTCACACAACGTACAGCCCCACCTAGAGTTTTAGAACTTGCTTGAACATTAATATTTCCATAATCATAAAACATGAAAACACATTTTGCATCATCGGCATCTGTTCCTTTTGTAGTAGTCCACCAACAACCGTGCTTTCCAAGGTCAAAGAAATAATCACCATAATTAGAACGCATACCACCAGCGAGAGCTGTAAAGCCAGTTTCGTTTGTAGCTCCTTTGTTTGGTGTTTTCCAATGTTCTGTGCCAGTTTCTTTAAGTTTGCCACCAGCAACAACTTCTCCACCTAAAAAGTCTGTTAATTCTGTCCATTCTGCTTCGCTTGGCACATGCCAACCTTCTGGACAAACACCACGCACTCCACTAGGATTATTATTGCTGTTCATTGCTCCACCCATTACTGCTGACCAGTTATATAATACGCCGTAAGTAGCATAATTTTCTGTTGCTTTAGCATCTGAAATATTTGTGCCATTATAGCCATAAACGTAATAATATGGATAAGTGACTGAGCCTGTTTCATAACCAACTACGCTTGGCAAATACTTTAAATTTTCTGCCATCCAAATTTGATTACCTATTTGTATAGTTTTATAAACATTGCCATCGCGTGGATCTGTGAAAGTGCTAAATCCGCTAGTTTTGAAAGAAATAACATTACCATAACCTGTGCCTACACTATTTGTTGCATAAGCTCTCACATAGTAAGTTGTGTTTGCTTCCAAACCTGTAATACTACTTTCAAAGCCAAATGCGCCAAGAGTATCAATAGTTTTATTATCTGCTATAGTTGGATTATCGTTTGTACTCCAACAAACACCACAATCTATTATACCTACACCACCGTCATCTTCAATAAATCCTCCTGATGTAGCTGTTGAAATAGTAATATTTGTTACCTCAGTAGTAGATACTACAGGGACTTCTTCTCTTTTACAACCAAGTGCAAATACTAAAAATAA
>JGI24709J26583_10002446_pt1 | contig 15318 bp, 7 predicted proteins | sample BioPla2DNA1_FD_26583 | JGI IMG/M metagenome (IMG submission 26583) | reverse complement strand
TCAGGTCTTGCCGAACACAAGAATCACCTGCCTTTTAATAGCGCCAAAATACGCTTCCACCTGCACATTTCCCCACAATAAACTCCGGAGGGATGCCATGTTTGAAGAGCTGGTTGCCGCTTTTGTTGCTATGCTGATGTTAGTTGGTTTCTTCGTCCGAAAAAGGAGATAAAAAGAAGGAATTAACCGGCTTTTGCCAGTAATCCCTTCTGTAAAAGGAGGTGATACGTTGCTAAGCAAACTTTTCGACATTGTAGTCAACGGTCCCAAGAATAAGATATGGTACATTATCTATATTCCTGCAATGCTGGCTATGTTCGCAATCGTCCTTTTCCTTCTAATGGGCGTCCTTCCTGAGCTGATTGCCTGGGGCTTCGGTATTGCGTGTGTTTTTTGGGTAATAATGGTAATGCTATGGCCAGTTATTAAAACCATTAAATGGGTAATAGGAAAGATACTCTAACTCTATTGCACCTTCCTTCTACCCAATGCTTCACGGGCCATGTTCACCATAAGTAGGTTTGCTCTGTCCAAAGCCGCCTTCTTCTGTTCGGGCATCAGCGTCTCTGAACCTAGAATTTCCCTTTCAACCTTCCTTATATCACTGAATTTACCTGCAACCTTACGCAGCTTCTTCAACCGGGCGTGCTCTTTTAAGGTTATGTGTGCCTTACCTGTTTGATTGGTCGTGGCATATTTCCTCTCTAGCTCGTTCAGTTCATCGTAAAAGTCCTGAACGCTTTGAGAACTAATATATTCCTTAGCCATAAACGCCTTCAGTACAGGGTATTCAGAAGCAGACAGACTTGGTTTACTTGTGTCTCCCATTATCCCAGTTACCTCGCCAATGCCCTCTGCAAATTTAATCGAATACATACCCAGGCCGCCGGTGTAGCCACGGATAGTTTTCTATCATACGCGGTGACAGATTTAATATGTTGCCAATACTCTTTGCGGTTTCCGTGGTATACGGCCCGTATTGGTATCTTGGTTCAAGTTTTTCCTCTCTCTGTGGCACTATCGGCCTGCCAGTAAAGTAGGACTTATTTGCAAATGCCTCAATTATCGGTATCATCGCAGTGGGGATATAGCCTGGAAGTGCCGCTTCACTAATGGTTTCGCCAATGCCATCAAACGCCTTGGGATCATTTTCTAGAATCCAGGCCAACACTCTCTCCGGCACACTGCCGAACAAGATACCCATTTCAAATGGTTTTGGAATCCTATAAATGTTATTCTCCGTTAAGATTATCCAAAACAGATCCTTTTGCCATTGAGGTAATTCCTTATACCTGTCGTCGTCATGGTTAGCAAGGAACAGCAGTACTGACGGAAGTGTTATTGAAATCACTGCCCTTAGAGTTGTCTGGAGGGGCTTTTCAATAAACTGCCGCCGCATTTTGTCCATGCCCTGGACAGTAGCGTTCATAAACGCTATTATCCGGTTGGCCTGCTTCGTATGTGTCCCCATCCTGCCGAAGTCAAGCGTCACATCCCTTGCCGATAGGGCCGCCTCCGCCGGATCCGCACCACTCCTAACGCCCTTGGCGAACTCCCCAATTCTGGTCCCGTACTCGCCCATCTCAGATAGCTCCCTAAGCATCTCAATGAAGGAGTTGGCCCATTCTTTAGGGTTGAGAGCAGTAAGGATCTTTTCCTGTTTACTTTTATTCTTGAGAAGCTCCTTCACGTTCTTTTGCAGGTAGTCTCTGTCTAGGGATACAAGCGTTGCGCTTGCTGCACCGCTGTTCATAAACTGCCAATACAGATCGTCCTTCTTGAGGTAATGGAATATACCTCTTATCAAGTCAACCCCTGGTATANACCCGTATTTGGAGTTGACGAAAGCGGAATACTGATCTCGAAGCGGGTTTCTTACCATGAAGTCAGGACTTAATGTAGCGCCTGCCCTCAACCATGAAGCAGGGTAGCTTAAAATTTTAACCAGTATATTTGCAGCATCCTTGTCCAGCGCCAGTGTTGCCCGGTAGAGATCCGGTTCAAGCTGGTACTTTTCTGCCTTGCCGTCCCGGTAAATAGTCAAGATATTATCCTTGGCAACATTGTACCTGGTGTCAACCTTTTCCACAAACCTGCCGCTGCCTTCTTTACTTTCGGCAAGCTCCACGATTGCCCGGCCCACACTGTTGCGTTCCGCGATATTCACAAACAGGTAAGTGTTCTTGACAATGGACTCCAGCGGATCCAGGATCTCCCTCGTTGAGCCCTTCATCATCTTTACCGGGTTTCTCAGGTTAGCAAACCCACCTTTGGACATATAGGCCGCTATGGTATTCACATCTTCCTCGAACACCCGGTAAAAGGGAACATAGTTAGGATACATCTCCCGCATCTTCTTAGCCGCATCAGCGCTCATAACCCCGGAATCTACCAGTAACTTCAGCAAGGCATCTTGGTATTCAACAAGATCCTTCAACACCTTTTGGTACTTGTCGGGCGCAGCATCAACCACTTNCTGCGCATCCTCGTCCAAAATCCCGGTTATCTTGCCCTGTGCCGTAACCTCAAGGGAGTGCTTTGCAACAATGTAATTCCTGAAATCATCAAGCTCTTTGGACACGGGCTTCAAGACTTCCGCTAAAGACTTCCCGATCTTCTTACCGTTGGCGTCAAGTACTCCGTAATACAGCAGCGTCCTTGCCTTGCCGGCCCACCCACGGGCAAGCCAGGCCAACTTGAACGGATCTTTGTGAATGGGTAGGTTTTTTGCGCCAATTTGTTCAACGTACCCCTTTAGCGGGTGCAATTCGTCAATGGTTAACGTATAGATGCTGGACAGGCTCATTTTCCTTCTGTTGCTCTCACCCACAGAGATAGCGCCGGCAACTCTTGCTGCCGCCGGTTGGGTATACCACAACTCAATGTCTGCCCGTGTCGTCAACAGTGAATCCTTGATATCGTCATAGACTTCTATCTTATTTTCGAATGCGGCATAGTAGTTAGGCGCTTCCTGTTTCGCTGTCTCCGGTTCTGTCAGGTAAAGGCGCATAAACTCAGCCACACCCTCTTTCCTGACTTGTTCCTTGGTGTAGCTTTTCTTTGATTGAGGTTCTCCCAAGTTTAGCAGTTCCTGATCATAAGCCGGATCTGCAAGGTTGAGTTTCTTGTCCAGGTAGTGTCCAACTTCGTGGCAAATCACAGGTAGGTCGTTAGCCAGCCTTGTACGGATAACCTCCGGCTTGATTTTGAAAATACCCAACGATTTCCGTCGGAAGCGTCCAGTTCTAATGGGGGCGAATTTCGAGTCCAGGAACTTCACAATGTCCCTGCGCCTAATTGTTTCTTTTGTAGCATCTTTCTTCTTTAACTTTGGCGAGGTAGCAGGACGCGCCATGGCTTGTGCTTCATCCCTTGGTGCCACCACATCTAAAACCGGACGGTGCTTAATTACGTTGCCCAGTATCTTTGTTGCATTATCACCGGCAGGGATAAAGAATCGCGTATCGTAGTTAATTCTTTCCCGGAACACCCCTTCCTGTTCCAGTTGATTTGCATAGTGGTATAAGTCGTTCCCGGTGACCTCAATTCTGTGCTCGCCGGACACCCTCCTTCTTGATATTTTCCACCCATTGGCCAGGTACACTGTGTAGTCGTTATTCAAAATCAAGTCAACGAGTTCACCAGGGCTATGCTCTTTGGTTTTCCTCTGCACTTCAAGACGCCTCAAGGTTTCGTCAATGCTACGTGGGGGAATTATACGTCCAAGCATAACCCTTCCACTATCAGTTTTGACCCTGATAACCCTTACACGTTCTTGCGTAAGCCTGTCCCATATGGGTAGTAATGCGCCCGTGATAAGGTGAACTTTTTGTGTGCTGTATTCAGGTAGTTTGTCCTGTGCTTCCTGCCATAGCTTGACAGCTTCAGCATCGTCCACCTTTTCCCAATTACCACGTTCAAATTGTGGCAGATCAACAGTGTTAACATTGTCCTTTGATTGTCCGTGTAATTCATAAATCAGGACAATATCGCCATTTGGCAAGGTCTTTTCGCCGGATATACGCCTTGCATATATCCTTCCACTTCGGGTATTGCGATAAAACCCGTTAAACCGTGACAGTTTTATTGCCTCGTTAAAGGGCAGAGGCTCTATTTTGTAGGATGCTTCAAGTTCAACGTATTTCGTTTCGGCACCAGATTTTTCTTCTGTGTATACAGTTTTTTCGTCTTTAACTTCTACCTTATCGGCACGGAAATTCTCTAATCCAACATCGAGATCTCCGCGCTTCCTTGCCGCTTCCACTATCGCTTCGAATACATTCCAAAAGGCGTCAAATACCCTGTTCTGAAGATCTGACTCAAGAGTAAGCAAGCGGTTCAAAAACTTAGTGATGTCTCTTAGAGCTGGATCTTCTTTGAGGTTTTGGTGTTTATCGAGTAGATTCTCCATCCCCATTTTCCTGAGCAACTCTTGTGCGTTTATATCGCCTAACTGCTTCAACTGCCCATCTACGAGATCCATATAAAATCTCCATAGGGCACCTCTTGCTATTTCGCTTTCCAGGTTGTCTTTGGCGCTGAACAGTCCTTGGCTACCAGCCTGCCGTTGCCCTTTGGTAAGCGCCCCCAATTGATCAAGCCGCCTCGCGATGGAGGATATAAACCTCTTTTGCCCTTTGAGGTTAGTCGTAACTAAGACGTAGTGCGGTGCGCTTGCCTGGTTCGTCCTGTGCGTCCTGCCAAACCCCTGAACGGCGTTATTTGCTCTCCAACCCGCCTGAATTAAGTAGTGAACCCTCGGCCTCTGGTTCTTGGCCGTGAGGTCTGCATGGTAGCTCTTACCGGTACCGCCTGCATCTGAGAAAACAAGGATCTGTTTCTTGCCATTCATAAAAGAATCAACATCTGCCTCAACGTGGCTTTTTGTCCTGGACTCCTTTTTTACTACGATACGACCGGAACTATCTTTAACCCTTATTACTCTTTGTCTGCGTCCGGTAATCTCTGCTACATTTTCAGGCCCGAAGTTGTTAAGAATAAGCTCTAGTGGACCATCTGGAACCTTCAGGGCGCCAATCTGAGACATGAGTTCTTCTTTCATGGCTAAAGCCTCGCGGTTATGAACCTGGTTGCCATGACTGTCAATAACAGGTCTTGTTCTCTCATTACCATCCTTATCAGTGTAAACCTCGTACTGCTGCGTTGGGAAACTCTTATCAAGATATTGCATTAAGATATCCCTGGGGGTCAGATCAAGATCCTCAAGGCTCTCATCTTCCAGTTTTGCAATAGCACGGTTTTGGATAGCTTCATTGGTATTAACTAGTTGCAAAACAACGGCTCTGCCGTTTTTCAAGTCCTCTTCAACCTGCTTAATTACCGAAGGCATTTGCATTGATGTGAGGATTTGGTTAAAGAACCTCTGTTGGGCACTCCAAAACTGGGCCGCTGCATTACCTTTTGCCCTGCCACCATAAGCCTGTCTGGTAATATCAAGCGCCTTGTGCATGTTCTGTAATACAATCTGCCAACCCTTGGCCATTGCATCGTAAATTTCTCTTTGCGTCTCGGTTAGCTTATGCTCAAGCGTTCCATAAGTAACCCCTTCATAACTCAGACTCCTGGCAATATATACACCCATAGCTTTCATGTCTCGCGCCACAAGCTCCATTGCAGCAAGTCCGCCAGCTTGGATTTTATTAACGAAGTCATTTTTATCTGCGAATGCCGTGCCCTCACCCCACAGGCCAAGCCTGTCTACATAGGCCAGATTATGAACCTCTGTTGCCCCTGTTGCCGAAACGTATACAACCCTGGCGTTGGGCAACCTCCTTTGAAGTTCAACGCCGGCCAAAGCCATGGTAGCGGGCTTANTTATGCCACGCTTGCTTTTTATAGAAAGACTATTCTGCATGAGGTGTGCTTCGTCAAAGGCAATTACCCCGTCAAAGTCTTCACCCAGCCACTCAACGAGTTGATCTATCCTGGCCTTTTTGCCTTCTTTGTGAAGCACTGCACCTTCTCCAGTTGTTTCCAATCCGCTAGCAAGGGNATGGTACGTGGTAAATAAGATACCTCCCTTTTGTTTAATTGGAGTGCCTAATTTTATTTTTTTAAGGGGAAAGAGTAGGTCGGTATCGCCGCCGATGTTACCAAAATCCCTTTTTGCGTCTTTAAAAAGTTCATTGTTTTTGCTAATCCAAACAGCTTTTTTGCGTCCCTGCCGCATGTTGTCTAAAATTATGCCGGATATTTCGCGGCCTTTACCTACGCCCGTACCATCACCAATGAAAAANCCCCTCCTTTGTCCGTCAGGAAGGATTTGTCCGTGCGATTGCCCAGCATAAACAACTGCTTCAAGTTGTGCTATAGACAGTTTACCGTATTTAACAACTTCTTCTGGCAAGTTTGGTGTATATGTTGGAGTGGGTGGCTCAACTGCGGCCATCGCGGCACTTTGAACAAGAGGCCCCGGGTGTTTTTGAGCGCCAGGGATTTTTAGCTTTTGAGGTGTATATGCCGAATATACTGAATTACTAAGTTCTTCTTTAGACGCTACTACTTCCTTAGCTTCTGCTTTTACTCCGGTATCTGTTCCTGGTAGTCTCCCTCTATCAGCGCCGACCTTATCCTGTCGCACAGGTACGCCGCCGCGTCCCTCGGTTCCTTCTGTTTTGCCAACTGTGTCAACTCCACTAGACTTTCCTCCATCAGGAACTTCATCGCTTTTTTCGGATCTACCTGGTACAATAGCATCTCTATCGCGTTCAGGAGGTCTGCTGACGCGCCCCTGTTTGTCACGTCCTCGATCTTCACTTCTCTGCTCTTTAATGCCCACCTCGGGAGTTGATACAGGTACAATAGATCCGGGTCTGGCTTCACCCCTGCCTTCTTCAGGAGCAACTTCGCCAGCACGTTCGCTGATTGACTGTTTAACTTGTCTAACTCGGTCATTTTTAATTACCTCCAGGAACGATATTGCATCCTCTAGGTCGGTAAACTTCCCTGTTGCCGTCGGCTCTGTTGTGGAGCCCGTATTGTCGATAACGACAAGTTGGACATCAAAACTGGTACCGTACTTTTTGTAGTTTTTACCGTTAATACCTATATTTACTCTGACATTGTACTTTTGCTTAATTTCATCCCACCATTTTCTAAAACTAGGAGCATTATCGGCCATGCCCTTGCCAACAATCATAACCACCCGGCCATTCGGCTCCAAGCGGNTTAATACCTGTTCAATGTGGGCAGTTGAAAACTTCGTGGATTTTTTCCCTTTAATTCGGCCTGCCGTAGCAGAAAACGGAGGATTCATAATAACCACGGTTGGCTTTATGTCGGCGGGGAGGATATTGTCAATTTGCTCTGCGTTCTCGTTGAACGTGTGATCAAAGTCTAATTCCTTCAGCAGTTCCAGTCTGCGCTTTGATAGTTCGTTAACAACAACCTTTGCGCCGGCTTTCTTGGCGAACACTGCCAACCCGCCAACCCCGGCACTTGGCTCCATCACAACATCGTCCTTGCCGATATTTGCCACCCACGCTGTTACGTATGCTAGATTAGGCGGNGTTGAAAATTGTTGAAACTCGTCTTGTTCCTCTGTCCGCTTGGTCTGCGTGGGTATAAGAGTGAGCATTCTTTCAATTCTTGCTAAGTTCCGCTTTGCTTCATCTGCGCCTACGTCAAGGTTGATGTCGCTTTTAAGGATGCTCATGTTCACACCAAGTTCCATAGCATCGTAAGCGTCCTTGGGTGTGTATTTACCTTCGGACATCTTACCTTGGAAGGCTTTCGTTGCTACATCGAACAGTTTAAAAGCATTGAACCTCTCACCGTTATTTAGCTGCTCCTGGGCAAAATTAGCGATCTGTATGTGCGGAGCATCCTGCTTTAATTCTACTTCAGGTTCCGCAGCGGTGCCGCGTTCAGTTTTGGCTGTGGCGGTTTTACCCATTAATTTGACGTTCAACTTTTTGCCGCCGATAAGCCTGTCAAATACCTCCCTCATGGGATCCGACAGTTCTACTGACAGTTGTGTATTTTTAAGTTTCTTGTAAATCTCAGTAAGCCATTTCTTGAATTTTTCAAATACCTGCTTTAACCCTGGGCTTGGCGCTTTGCCGTCCATCAGGTATTTTTCAAAACCTTCGGCAAATTTCTCTTCGGCATCCTGTGTCCAAACGCCGTCCTCTACACCCGCCCATTCCTCGGCTATGGCTAAGTCCCCGGGCGATAAATCGCGCCTGAAAACGTGACCTAATTCGTGGGCCATTGCTGCTACGTCAGGAGCTTTCAGCGCCCGGATAAGTGCCCTTGCGTCCTCGTCAAACTCTACAGAAGCAACCGGGACGCCCTCAACAGTCTTGAGTAGTTCAGGTGCTCCTTTCTTTAGTATCTCCCGGACTTCCTCCGGTGACAATATCTTATTAACCTTAATAGCGCCACCTATAATCCAAGCGCCACCTTGCATCTTGTTTGTCTTAAACCTGTAGTGCCCGCCAACGGGTATCCTGTCCCGTACGTCCTTTGTCTTTGTAGTATCAGCTATAGGCTGCCAGTCTACGTCCGCCGGCAACTCTACTTCTGCCCATACTCGCCCCTCCTGCATGGTACCATCCTTCTTCATCAGGTGAGGCGCGTATGGAAGTATGCCAGCGTGCCAACCGGGTCTTTCCGCATAACCTTTTGTCGGTATGTGTTCTGCCTCAATCCATTCTCCAATAGGTGTAGGTTTAGATTTGCCAATAAATAAGGGGAATATCTTCCCGGGCTGAGACTTCATGGTCCTGAAGAGTTTATATGCTTTAATCGTCTTTTTGGGCGGCGTGAAGTCCTCGGCGGCAGGTTCCATACTCATATTCTTATCATCTTCCGCCATCCTCTTTAAGAGGGCGTCGGTAGCAGGAGTCCCGCCGAGGACAACTCCCCTAAACCGTTGTCTTACATACTCATCTGGATCAAGGCCACGATATGACGCTACGCCACGGATTAAAACCCCAAGTGCTTCTGCTTTCTCTTTTCCGATTTTCCCCGGGGAGGCTTTAATGATCTGTTTTTGCAACTCTTCCAGTGATTGCGGTTCAGTTACAGTTGCGCCTTGCTGAACCCGTTCTAATATCCTTACTGACGGATCTTCCTCGCCGTAGAACGTCCAGGCCGCCTTCTCGTTAATGCTGGTGTTAATAGATTTGGCTCCTAACTCCTTCAATACATCTTTCAGCTCACGCGCACCTTTGCCCTTCACCTGCCATGCAGTGCGCCCGTCTCTTTCGTCCTTCGTCTTTACAATTTGCAGGCCGTACTCTTTTAATACTTCTTTCGGAGATTTGTCAAAGCCGCGCTTTCTTGTCTCCTTTTTGTTAGTGGTGGATGTCTCCTGTTCGGTACTTACCGATTTAAGACTCTCTATAAACTCTCTCGGCGTACTCCCAACGGTTCCGTGTTCATCTACCCATTCAACATAACCCTCTGTTTCATTTAATATCTGCACCCGTCTTTCCGGTGTGTATGTTTCCTTTAAGATATGCGTGGCCTTAACATCACCCTGCACATCCACTTCCTTAAACAGTTTTAGCGGTACGCTGTCAAAGACTTTATAAAACTCCTTCGCGTCAATTCCGGGCCTTAACGACTTGTCGATAACAAACTGACTCCAGGCCCTTTGCCTACTCATGCCTCTGGCTTTATAGTCAGCCGCCAAGTCTGCTGTGCTTGCTGTGGTTCTATCTCGCTTGACGACAGTGGGTTTTTCTTCTGCAGGGATAGGTTCTTGTTTGGTTTTTGCTTCAGGCGCTTTTTGTTTTGAAGTAACATCTACCTTTATCGGCCTGACATCATCCTGATTAAGTCTAACAACAGTCTCGTTCCATCTTACCTCGTATAGATCCTCGCCCTTAGTGTTTTTAACCACCCGTTCAATGGTTGCCGGTTCCCACTTATACTTTCCTGGTTCTACCTCCACTCTTATTTCAACCTTTTCACCAGTCCTGGCAAACTCGGGTGATGGTGCGGGTCCCTTGGCGGCTTCAGCTGGCTTAGGTTGCTTTACATCTTTGCCAATAGCTTTTCCCTCAGCTGGGGCAGTAGGCGCTTCTGCTTTTGTAACAGGTTCGCTCTCCACAACTGGTGCAGGAGGCGTAACAGGTGCTGGATGTACGACTGCTTCCGGCACTTTTGCAGTCCCGGCAGGTTCAGGAGTAATAGGTGCAGGAATAGTAACCTCTGGCACAATAGCAGGAGTAGCAACAGCAGGTTCAGGTAAAGCGGCAGTTGGTGTTACAACGGGAGAAACGATTGCAGGAACCTCTGCCGCAGGTTCTACGGGCGCGGCAACAGGTTCAGTTACCACAGGGGCGCTATAAGGTTCAATGTTGCCCAAAATGGGCAGAATAAGCCTGCCGGAGTTGACATCATCAACTATACCCTGGACGGCCTGATCAATAACCTTCTGTCCTTCCTCCGTTTCCGCTATTGTCTCCAGTGCCCTGTCAATAGACTCGTCCGCCGTTAACCCTTCGTTCCTTTCAAGGTGTTCAGCATGGTGCCTTACCTCCGTCTGCATCTCCGGCGGCATGGTTTCAAGAGTGCGCGTCTTGATCTCCCGCATAACATCAGTAACAACACCTGCACCGCCCATGCCAACGCCAAAGACGCCGCCGACAAAGGCAGCTTCCTTTTGCGCCTGGGTCGGGTGAAGCATCTGTTCAATAAAGCCTCTATCATCGCCAAACGCCTGCTGCTGGAATACCTCCTGGGCGCTTTCCTCCAGTCCTTCCACAACACCAACCCCGCCAAGGCGTCCTGCGCCCATTGCAACCTTACCCAGTTTGCCTACAGGCTTAAACGGAGCAGGAACAAAAGCAGCCGCCAACTGCGCCGCGTCAAGCCCCCACATACGAAGGTTCTTGTCAAATACGGACTGAGCAATTTCTTCTGCCTTATCTGGTTCATAGCCGCGTTCAAGGGCTTCAGAATAAGCCGCACCTGCTTCCATAGCTGATTCAAGAGGACGGGATACCCCTGCACCTGTCAGGGAACCAAGGACTGCCCTCCCAAATGCACCCAGGCCGGCCTTTGCACCTGCCGCGCCACCCAGTTTATAACCGGCAAACATGGCCGGGACAAGTGCAAGCGTCGTAGGTAACGATCTCGCTACGTTGCCTGAATAGAAGTCGGGATTAAAGAACGATCTCCAGGATATTTCTTCTTCAGGCACCCGGGAAACGTCCTCGAAACCCCTCCTAATTTCTGCGCCTTTGGTTTCAAGCGCTTCGCCAAGTCCTTCTTTCCCCTTCCACTTTGCAGTGCCCCCAGCCAAAGCTAAAGTATCCCCGACACCTGCCCGCACACTTGCACCTACGGACTGGAGAAAGTCGCGGTCCTCTTTATCGGGCGTGAACGCTCCAATCCCGGCATCTACAGCCGCCGCCGTGCCTGCCGCGCCACCCGTTGCCTTTGCCCAAAGCGGCATACGCTTAACCATATCTACGGCCTTTTTCAAGCCGCCCTTGACGATGGGCGCAGCGCCACTCAGGAGTCTACCGCCCAGCATACCTTCGGCGAACCTAAGCGTGTTCTCTTCCATCTGCCATTTTTCTTCTTCGCTCAGTGGCGTCTTGGACGAGAAGGGGCTTAATTTTGGCGCGGTTTGGGTTGCACTAAGCTGTTCCATTGACTGAACAACCATCTCCTGCCATTCCCTTTCTGGATCAATCGCTGGAGACGGCTTGACTGCTTGAGGCGTGGACATTTCAAGTGCCTGGGCCAATGGGTTATCATACTTGGGAATAGCCGCACCAAAAGGAAGAAACCCGCCAAGTTTCTGATCAAGGCGGGTGTATGCGCTCTCTTTAGGCACTGCCGGCGCTACCGATACTTCCGGTTGCATGAGTTGTTCAAATTTAGTGTCAACAGTTACGGGGCTGACTGTTTCCGGTTTAAAAAGAGATTCAGTACCCGGTTTTGGTTTGGTAAAATCATAAGTTATTTTGCGCTGTTTCTTTTCTTCTTCAGAAACAACTTCGCCTCTTTTTCTGGAAAAGTCATAGTTTGCCATAATTACATCACCTTACCTGAACTGTTTGCCCGGGAGTATATCAATAACTTTCTGCCATACTGGGCGGGCCTTTAGTCTCTGCCTTTCCCTTTCCTCCTCTTCATTCTTGAGTAAGAATTGGTACTCTTCCATAGCTAATGCCGCTTGATCAACGTATTCCTTGAGTTTTTCTATATCTACGCCATCACGGACTAGTTNAGATGCCCAGCTATCAATATTAACCTTTAACTCTTCCGGCGAAGTTCCTTTAATGAGTGCATCATTGACAAATTCCATAGCGTNTGCAAGGGCAGCATTTTGCCGTTCTGTCAGGGTCTTGCCACCGGAGGAACTACCGCCTCCGCCGCCNCCCCCTCCGCCGCCGGATCCTGATCTGCCCATGTTCGCTAGCTGTGCGCTTTTCAGGGCCGCTTCAAGTGCAAACTGTCTTTCTTTAAAGTCACGTTCCCACGTAGGCTGTCCCTGGTACATACCGGTTAACCCTGCTTCTGTAACCTGCTTATATAGTGTCGGTTGTCCGCCGTACATGCCCGTTAACTGTGCTTCCTGTAACTGCCTTTCATAAGTAGGCTGGCCGCCAAACATTCCTGTCATGGCGGCCAATTTCATCTTCTGCCCAATAGTCGTGTGATCACCCGCATAACCCGGGGTAAATTGCTCTAAACCAGTCTGGAACCCCTGCGTTGGGTCAGCGCCCCAAAGGTCTGTAGGCAACTCATAGGGACTCCCGCCGGACCGGAGGAAATTCATCCTCGTTGCATTAGCCGCCGCATTCAAGGCTGCCCTTTCAGCGTCCGTAGCAGCATTCCTGTACCGCATTGACATACTGTGCAGGGCATCTGCCACGGGATTGACCCGCTGTTGTTTTTGGAATTGCGCTATCGCCTGCGCTAATGCTGTCGCGCCTTCGTATGGGTTATAAGTTGTAGCCATTTATCTCCCTCCTAGCCATAAAGGAATAGGGGCAGCAGTGATAACATAAGGTTCTGCTGATTCTGGTTATAGCCAAGCATGTTCTGGCGCTGTAAATTCTGAAGTTCTGCCAACCTGTTTGACTCAAGTAGTCCTAAGCGCTCCTGGAGTTCATTCTGTCGCCTGGCGTATTCATCAGCCAGCGCCGCTAACTGGAGGTCAACCCCGGACATTTTGGCCGCCTTTTCCTGCATGGCCTGTGCCTCCTGCCTCAATATCGGCTCAGTCAGCTTTGCCCTTTCCCAGTTAACTACACCTGAGCGCCCCATTCCCCGGGCAATAGCGTCCTGTTTAGCCCGTCTTTCCGCTTCATCAAGCCGTTGGCTGATGGTGTCGCCAACGCCGCTGTAAGCCGCCTCAATCTGCAATTTAGCAGCTTCCTGGGCCGCCTTTGACATATCGTAGTTGCTTTGCAGCGCCGCAAGTAAAGGCGACAACTGTAAATCTGCGTATGTCTTCGCCTGCTCCATCATCTCAGCATCAGACAGTGGCGTGTAGTTGAAAGAGGTGCCAAGTTTACCGAGTATGGCATCGAGATCCATCCTGTTGCCTAAAGATGTAGGCTGATATGTCTGCTGTTGGGCGCCATAGTAAGTCGTCGTGGGCTGGTAGGTCGTTGACATTCCGCCGCCCTGCATAATCCTGTTGATGTCAGCCTGGTTTAGCCCACTTCCACCCAACGCTTGAGTAGCTGCATCGTCAGCCTTATCCCTGCCCTTGCCGCTAACCTTTGCCCCCTGGTTGGCCGCTTTTGCGTACTCCAGGGCATAGCCGCTCAAACCGGATAAGTCAAACCCGCCTCCGCTGCCACCGCTGGTAGAAGTTGGCCTGTAATTGCCCCCAGGTTTTGCCTGGGATGCCGCACTGCTGTAGTCCGTGTAGTCTGGACCGTCAGTATAACCGATAACCTCTCCGTACTTATTGTATATTTTCCCCATTGTCTAACCTCCCTCCTATAACCCTGTCAGTGCCCTTTGAAGCGAGTTCATGTAAGGCGTCTTAGGCAGTGCCGTTGGCCTGACAAACTCCCTTGGCGCAACCAGGCTCAGCGCCTGTGACATGGGACTTACCTGCCTGTTGCTTAAATCGTACTGGTAATAGTTTGGGTCAACCCTGTCCAGGTGTTCCGCGTAGTCAAGTATCTGGTCTGCCGCACGGGGGTTGATCTTGCCGCCGCCGTGGGTAGAAACAACATCGCCCAGCGTCCTGCCCGTTCTGTTGTAAGTAAACCTGTAAGTGTCGGGGGCAATTGTTGTCAGCCCAAGGCCGTACTTTTTTGCCAAACTCTCTGCCGTAGGCCATGCCTCCACAGGGGACATATAAGCAAGCAGTCCAAACCGTTTACTTGCCGCCCACGGGTAATCTTCCGGCCTGATCGTCTTTGGATCAATTGCCATCCTTAACAACCCCCTTCTTTAGGCCTGCAATTTCAGCTTTGGCCTCTTCAAGCTGCTGCTTACTCTCCCTGACTTCCCTCTCAAGGATCTCCAATCTCTTTTCAATAGGGGTCTCCTTACTTTTTATGTGAACCCTTATCATGCTTCACTCACCACCAAAGAAGTTGAAAAAGGCAGGTAGTTTTCGGCGTTAATAGTTATGTCTACTGTATGTGGTTCATCACAGGTTAATTCGACAAGCAGTTTTCCGTTTTCCGGCTTCGCTTGATATGCCCTGCCGCCAATGGTGACGGTAAACGCCCTATCCTCATCGGTTATAATGTTAGCTAAATAGTCCATACAGCTAAATTCCAAAATAAAAGAGACGCCTGCTGTGTACGTCCCCGGCTCGAAGTCTATATACCTGTCTATCATATACGGCAAAGTCCTGATGCGAATATCCTTCGGCAGGTTATACCTGTTCTCGCCGAATACGTCATACACTATAACATCATCGTCCAATGCGTCAAGTATTTCTGTGCTTTTAATGTCGTACTTGTTATGGAAGAACATCCTCTGCATAGAATATCCCCCCTAAACCTTAACTTCGATAATATTTCCGGCTTCTCCGGGTTGCCCTGGTTCACCGTCCTGGCCATCATCCCAGTACCCCGTGCCGCCTGCGCCGCCTGCTCCACCTAGGCCGCCGTTAACCTCTATTGTGCCAAAGTCTGTAAAGCTAACTCTATAGATAAAGGCAGCGATTCCGCCGCCGCCGCCTCCACCACCACCGCCACCGCCACCGCCGTCTCCTTGGCTGCTGTTGTAACCATCCCTGCCGTCCCCACCGTCCAAGCCGTTGCATTTGACGGCACCGGAACTGGTAATAAAGATGGAGCCGCCGGCAATAATAACCACAAGGCCGCCTCCAGCAGAACCACTTTCCGCTTGAAG
>JGI24709J26583_10002444_pt1 | contig 15324 bp, 10 predicted proteins | sample BioPla2DNA1_FD_26583 | JGI IMG/M metagenome (IMG submission 26583) | reverse complement strand
AAAGATTTCAACAGATGCTCTTACAGGTCTTAATAACAGAAACCGCTTCAGAAAATATCTAAGTTCTGTCATGGGCTCATCTGCAACTGTAAAATCCAACATCTATTTAACCTATATCGATGTTGATGATTTCAAGNCTATCAACGATCAGCATGGTCACCTGATGGGAGACGTTGCTCTGCGNACTGTAGCTGAGTCTATGCGTGATGTTGGTAAAGAGCACCACTGNTTTTTAGCAAGAATAGGNGGTGACGAGTTTGTGATTATCTCTCACCATCAGCGTGAAGAAGANCATCTGAAAATGCTTCATCTTTTAGAGGATTATTTAGGTGAAAAGGCTGCGATTGCTCTTGATAATTTTTCAATTTCATTCTCTGTAGGCTCTACAAATCTGAATGTTCCTAACACATCAGCAAATGAGCTTTTAAAGATTGCTGATAAAAATATGTTTCGCAATAAGATGCTAAAAAAAGCAAGACGCGAAAAAGAGAAGCAAAAGAACGCCAAGATGAATGATGAAAATAAGCAAAAGCGCAATGATAAGGAGGCTCAATAATGAACTCATCCTATTATTATGCTATTGAGTTAGATCTCGTGTGCATCTGCGTGTTTTTCGTGGTCTTAATTAACTTATGGCGTACCGGCACCAAGCTGCGCATACAGATGCTATCAATTCTGACTATGGTTATCATTCAGTGCGTTCTTGATATTGTTACCTGTTATATGAGCGATATGCACAGCGGTGATNCTTTGACACTGCAGGATGNNTGCAAGGTTAATCATGATTTATTTACACTTTTGTATTCACTAAAGNCATTTACTAACCTTTTAGTNCCTTATGCAATTTTCTATATTACCTATAATTTCACCGCTGATAAAATTGCAAGCAAAGAGGCGAAGCTTGTATTGCTGTCTATTCCTTTTGTAGCGCTCTCCTACCTGACACTATCATCTCCAATCAGTGGCCATATCCTGTTTTTAACCTTCCATGGTGAAATTGTTCATGGTAGATTCTATTCGTTACTTGTAGGTACAACAGGTTTCTATTCAGTTTTAGGTTTTGTGAATGTTCTTAAGATCTTTTCTTCTAAAAAGGATTTATTCAGCAATATTACAAGAGCTCCAATTGATGAAATCTGTATTTACACTGCAGCAACACTGCCATTTATTTTAGCTCCTGTAAACCTTCTGTTTAATGTAAGTATCGTCTCCCCAGGTTATGCAATCTGTCTTTTATATCTGATGACCATTAATCTTTATATGCGCATTTCCATCGATGATTTAACAGCTTTAAACAACCGCAATGAGCTTACAGCTTATCTTGATAATTTAATGAACCTTAATGAAAAGGAAAGATCATCAACTTTCATGCTTTTCATTGATGTAAATAAATTCAAGCATATTAACGATACCTTCGGGCATAACGAAGGTGATGTTGTGTTAATGCAGTTATCAAGACTTTTAAAAGCCACCTCAGAGTCATTCAACTGTTTCTTATGTCGCTATGGCGGTGACGAATTTATTATGATTAAGCAACATGCCAATGAGGAAAAGGCTGTTAATATCTGTAAGTTCATCGATGACAGTGTTACAAGATTAAGAGNTCTCTCTCTTGCACCATANGAATTGTCCGTATCAACAGGTTATGTACGCTTTGATAAGAGATTCAGAAGTCCAANAGACTTTATTGATGCGGCTGACAAACTTATGTACGAAACAAAGCGCAATGCCAAAAAGAACTACACTCACTTTAACAAGAAAGCTCCTGTCAAAATTTCAATTTAACCAAGATACTAAAATGCCACTCAATTGAGTGGCATTTTAGTATTTTACTTAATCAGCTAGTTGTTACTCATCAATTCTTAGCATTACTGCAGTTGATAAATCAACTTTTGAATTATGCTTTAACTTAACTGACCAGCCTGTACCTGGAGCTACATCAAGTGGCTTATTGTCTCTTTCGTTTACAAGAGAAGAGCCGTCAAGATCAACTAAGCCTTCTGGTGTGAAAAGAGCAATATGACTGTTCTTTTCAAAGCGGTTCTTAACATCAATATGTAAAGTACCATCATCATCCTGAGAGGTGATTTCACCACAAATCTGTAACTTGCCAGGATTTGGTGAGTTGGTCTCATAGTCCTGAGTCTTATCTGGGCGATGTGGCTCAAGAAGAGCTGTTGTATAACCGCGTGATGGAATTGAGTTTACGATATTGTAACTCTCATCTGGAATTTCTTTGCCTTCACAGATAGCATCGATAGCTAAGCGATAGGCACGAGAGATGGCTGCTGAGTAGAATGGAGAACGTGAACGGCCCTCAATCTTAAGTGAATCTACACCAATCTCAATTAAGCGCTTTAATACAGGAAGAGTACATAAATCCTTTGAGTTCATAAGATATGAACCGTTTAGATCTTCTTCCATTGTCATCCATTCGCCTTTGTGATGCATGGTTTCTTCAATCTGTGCACTTAATGTGGTGCCATCATCTGCTTCAAAGGTTGTAACATCATCAGCGGTAGCTGCATGAACGTTACGGATATTAAAGCCATAGCGACATGAATTATTGCAGGCACCGATATTAGCATCACGGTGAGACAGCATGCCTGAAATCAGGCAACGGCCAGATACTGCAATGCATAGAGCACCATGAGCGAATACCTCAACTTCCATGTCAGGGCATTCCTGTTTAATCATGTCAATTTCTGTAAGTGACAATTCACGGGCTAAAATACAGCGAGTTAAACCTACTTTCTGCCAGAATTTTACAGAGCCTGCGTTAACAGTGTTAGCCTGTACAGAAAGGTGAATAGGAATATCGGGGTACTTGTTTCTTACGATATCAATTAAACCAGGATCAGCCATAATGAATGCATCTGGTTTTAACTGAGCCATCTCGTCAACAATGCGCTCAAAAGCGGCAACTCTGCGTACGTGAGGGATAATGTTTAAAACAGCATGAACCTTCTTACCAAGTCTATGAGCTTCTTCGATGCCCTGCATAAAGTCTTCGCGGATAAATCCGTTACCACGTACTCTCAAAGACCATTTAGGAACACCAGCATATACAGCATCAGCGCCGTATGCAAAAGCCATATGCAAGTGTTTTAAACTTCCTGCAGGAGCTAAGAGTTCAGGTTTTTTAAGCAAGGTCACAGTCAAAAATCTCCATTAAATATTGAGTAAGTGAGGTTAGTATATCACCCTGAATTACAAGTAATGCCTCTGCATCGGCAATTGCATCATCAGATTTTTCAGGAAGGTTCTTTTCTAGGTAGATATCAGATGGTTTGATTTTCTTAATCACAATCTCTGATGTTAAGGTAAACTCAACGTTATCTTCAAAGTTAAGACCTAGTTCTGTAACAAGTTTTCCTGCATCTAAATGTACATAAATCTCCTGAGAGGTTAAATCCTCTTTAGAAGCTCTGATAACTCCGCCATCTTCATCTTTGCTCTTAAGTGTGGTCTCAGAGCCTAGCTTAAACTGTGATGGTAATTCATTATCTGTAAGCCACTTGGTGATTCTCTCATCAACAAGGCAACGTGGAGCTAAAAGCTTAGCAGGGAAGGTAGAAAATGCCTCACGCAAAAGAGCTACAGCTTTTTCTGCGCGTTTTGCTGAGGTTACATTGATACCTACAACGCCTGTTTCCACATTTAGCCAGATTAAAAACTCGCGGCGGGTGGCAAATGCCTTACCAAGTAATTCATTAGTAACAGCAGCTTTTAATGCTTCTTTTTCAGTCTTTTTCAGCTGTCTTTTAAGTTCAAGCTCTTTTGCTTCTGTAAGCTCTTCTAAATTTGCTTTGATAACGGATGATGGTAATAACTTGCTTTCTTCCATAAGCTTGAAGAAGTAGTTTTTACCTGAGCTGAAATGGAATGGTGTATCGTGACCATATAAAGGAGCAAATCCAATACTTGCAACATCCTGAGCTGCACAAGGTTTAAAGGCTGCTTTCTGTAGCGCTTCTTCTGTTAGAGCTGGATCGGATAGAACACTGTTTAATTCTGAAAAATCAACTGTGTAAAAACGACAATTTTTAAACCACATAATCTTGGATCCTATAAATAAAATTATTCTGCAAATTATGCTTAAAAATGGGGATTTTTTCAAGATCCAAAAAAGCTTTAAAGGCTTTATTTTATTGATTTTTTAAGCTTAAAACGGTATAATTCAATGATAAAAATTTATATGCAAAACAAAGGTACATTTAATGTTAGATAATACCGATAATCCAAATTTAGAAGAGCAGGATAACGCTCAGGAACCAGTTACCACTGCTTTAAGCATTAATTCTAATATGCCAATAGTAAAATTAGAGGATGAGTTAAAACAATCGTTCATCGACTATGCAATGTCGGTTATTGTTGATCGTGCTTTACCTGATGTTCGTGACGGTTTAAAACCAGTACATCGTCGTATTTTATTCGATATGTACGATTTGAAAGTATGGAACTCCGGCCAGACTAAAAAGTCAGCCCGTATCGTAGGTGACGTTATCGGTAGATTCCATCCACATGGTGATACCGCAGTATATGAGACCATGGTGCGTATGGCACAGTGGTTCTCAATGCGTGAACCTTTAATCTTCGGTCAGGGTAACTTTGGTGACATCGACGGTGATAGCGCTGCTGCTATGCGTTATACCGAAGTTAAGATGACCAAAATTGCCGAGCAGATGCTGTCTGACATTGATAAAAACACAGTAGACAGCCATCCAAACTATGATGGTAATGAGCAGATCCCTGAAGTATTACCAACCAAGTTTCCAAATCTTCTGGTAAACGGCTCATCAGGTATTGCTGTAGGTATGGCAACAAACATTCCTACTCACAACCTGTCAGAAGTTATTGATGCATCTATTGCAACTCTTGAGAATCCTGATATTTCTCTAGATGAACTAATGCAGTATATCCCTGGTCCTGATTTCCCAACAGGCGGTATTATTGTCGAATCAAATTCAATTCGTGAAGCTTACAGAACAGGCCGTGGAGCTTGTATTATTAGATCACGTACTCATACAGAAACTGATAAATCAGGCCGTCAGACAATTTATGTTGATGAGATCCCTTACGCTGTTCATAAGGTTGATATCGTTAAGCAGATTGCAGCTTTAGTAAAAGATAAGAAGATTGAGGGCATTTCTGATGTAAATGACTTATCTGATAAGGATCATGCAGTAAGAATTGCTATTGAGTTAAAGCGTGATGCTTATGAAGAGGCTGTATTAAACAACCTTTATCAGAAGACTCAGTTACAATCAAGCTTCCCAATCAATATGGTGGCTTTAGTTAACAACCACCCAAGACAGCTTGGTCTAAAAGAGATTCTAGTTGAGTTTGTAAACTTCCGCCGTGAAATCGTAACACGTCGTACCGTATATGATTTACGTCAGGCCCGTAAGCAGGCGCACTCTGCTGAAGGTTTAATGGTTGCTAAGGCAAACATTCAGCGCGTAATTGATATTATTACCGGCGCAGAGAACTCAGAAGATGCTCGCATCAAGCTGATGGCCGAGCCTTGGGACGGTCAGATGATCGGTACTCTAATTGAGAGAACACCAGAAGGTCAGAATATCTCTCTACCTCAAGGTATTCCATCAGACAGAGGTCTAACCGGTGACAAGTATCTGTTGTCAGAGGCACAGGCTAGAGCAATTCTTGATTTAAGACTGTCTAAGTTAACTCATCTTGCTCAGGATGAAATCCGTGATCAGTACAAGGGATTATTAGGTGATATTCGCAACTACTTGGATATCCTGAATAATCCAGAGCGTATGAAGTCTGAGATTAGAAATGAGTTAATTGAAGTTAAAGAAACTTACGGTAACAAGCGTAAGAGTACCTTCACTCAGGATTTAGGTAAGTTTGACAAGGCTGATCTGATCACCCGTCGTGATGTTATCGTAACCTTATCAGCTCAGGGTTATATCAAGTATCAGGATATCTCAACCTATGACAGTCAGGCTCGCGGTGGTCGCGGTAAGCTTGCAACCAAGTTAAAGGATGAGGATTATGTAACCAATGTTGTTGTNGCATCAACTCACGATAAGATGATGTGCTTTACNAATAAAGGTAGAGCATTCGTAAGTGTTGTATACGATCTGCCAACATCTGAGAATAGAACCTCAAAAGGTCTTCCTGTACAGAACTTCTTTAACATTGATAAGGATAACGGTGAGCGCATTACTGCAATGCTTCCAATTTCCGAATTCAATGCCGACAGCTACTTCTTTATGGCTACAAAGAAAGGTCTTGTAAAGAAGGTTAAGACTAATGCCTTTGCATCATTTGTAAACAGAATGAATGCCAACGGTATTATTGCTGTAAACTTAAATGCAGATGATGAACTAATTGGTGTAGAAGTTTCATCAGGTGATGATGATATCTTCCTGTTCACCTCAAATGGTTATGCTCAGCACTTCTGTGAATACTACAAGAAGGCTGAAGAAAACGCATCAGAAACAGATGAGGCTGCTGATGATACAGCATCTTCTTCAGATGATGGTGAGGAAGGTTCAATTGACAGACACGCAGGCTTTGGTGTTCGTCCATCAGGGCGTGGTTCAGGTTGTATCCGCGGTGCAAGATTACGTGCTGATGCTGAGGTTGTATCTTTAATGGTTGTACCTCCATCACAGATTGATTCACAATGTATGATTGCATCATCTAACGGTTTTGGTAAGCGTTGTTCATTATCAGATATCGCATTACGTAACCGTGGCGGTTTAGGTGTTATCGTAATGGGTAACCTCGATAGAAATGGTAAGGTGATTGGTGCAGTTCCTGCTGATGATAATGCAGACTTCATGATCATTTCAAATCAGGGGCAGCTATTACGTTCAACCATGAACGATATTCCTTTAATCGGTCGTTATGGATGTGGTAACAGAATTATGAAGATGTATGAAGGTGACAGTCTGATGGCAATTCAGTCTATCCCTGAGGATGTCGTAGAAAATTCTAAGAAGACAGCTTTAGCAAGAGAAAAGGAAAAAGAAGAATTACTGGAGGCTCAATTGCAGGAAAGTCAAAAGACTGAAACTGTAGAGAGCACTCAAGAAAATGCTCTTGAGGACAATGGTGAGAATGCACCTATTCCTGTAGAGAACAATTAAGATTTTTTAAAGCATGGGGAAACTCATGCTTTTTTATTCACGTAGATAAAGTTTACTTTGGAGAAAGAACTAAAATGAGTAAGGTTTGGAACTATTTTGCAGGTCCTTGTATGCTTCCTGTTGAGGTGATGAAGAAGGCTCAAGAGGAATTTTGCGATTTTGAAGGTGCTGGTATAGGTATCGTTGAGATGTCTCACCGCTCTGCAGAATTTACAAAAGTTGCACAAGATGCAGAAGCATTACTACGTGAACTTTTAAATGTTCCTTCAAACTACAAGATCCTGTTTGAGCAGGGGGGCGGTCGCGGTCAGTTTGCTGCTATCCCATTAAATCTGATGCCAGAGGGCGGTCATGCTGATTACTTTGTAACCGGTCACTGGTCACGCTGTGCATGGAAAGAGTGTAATGAGCGTTATGGTGAGGCTATTCTTCATGAGTGCTCAGAGCAGGACGAAAACGGTCAGTACTTTATCGATTACTCAAAGATGAAGGTAACTGAAGGTTCTTCATATGCATACCTTTGCTTAAACGAGACTGTAAACGGTATTGAGGTTTTTGATATTCCTGATACAGGTGATGTACCTCTAATTGTTGATATGTCATCAGATATCATGACCCGTCCAATTGATGTTTCAAAATTCGGCGCTATCATTTTCGGTCTTCAAAAGAACGTAGGTCCTGCTGGTATGACCATCACCATCGTACGTGAAGATCTATTAGGCCATGCCCGCAAGTACACTCCTTCTGTGCTTGACTGGTCTGTTCTTGCCAAGTTTGAGTCTATGTTTAACACCCCTTGCACCTTCTCATGGTACATGGGTGGTTTAAACTTTAAATGGATTAAGTCTTTAGGCGGTGTAACAGAATTAGAAAAACGTAATATCGAAAAGTCAAAAATGCTTTATGATTATATTGATAGTACTGATTTTTATATTAGCAAAGTAGTGCCTAAGGACAGATCACGTGTGAACGTAGTATTTACCTTAAAAGACGAGTCATTAAATGATGAGTTTATTAAGACTGCTAAAGCTAAAGGCCTAATCGGTATTAAAGGTCATAAAGTTTTAGGTGGTATGAGAGCAAGCATTTATAATGCAATGCCAATTGAGGGCGTAAAGGTACTTGTTGAGTACATGAAAGAGTTTGCTGCAAACCATAAATAAGGAGTAAGTTATGGCAGAGATGCGCACACCATGGTATGAGAGCTATCCAAAGGATGTACCTCATACTATCAATGCTCATATGTACGAAAACTTAGGTCAGCTGTTCGATGATGCATGCACAAAGTATGCAAAAAAGGACGCTTTTATAAGTTTTAACTCTGCCATCTCCTACAAAGATATTTATAAGTACACAAATCGCCTGGCAGCTTACATGCAGAAGTGGCTGGGAGTTAAAAAGGGAGATAAACTTGCAGTTATTCTCCCTAATGTGATTCAATATCCTATTGCTGTATTTGCAGGACTTAAATGCGGCATGCAGATTGTAAATATCAATCCTCTATATACAAATCATGAGATCTTAGGTGTGCTGCGTGACAGTAAAGCTAAGATTGTAATTTGTCTTGAGAGCATAAATCAGGGTATCCAAAAGATTTATGAGCAGACCTATCTTGAGTATGTGATATCGTGTTCTGTAGGTGATATGCTGCCATTTGTAAAGGGCAGTGTCATTAACTTTGCTGCCCGTCATATTCTCAAACAGATCCCTAAATTTGATAAGAAAAAGGTTCTAAACTTCAAGCACTGTATTTATCAGGGGCGTCATTTTGAGCTTGAAAAGGTTGATGTTGAATTTGATGACATTGCTTTCTTGCAGTACACAGGTGGTACTACAGGTAAGCCAAAAGGTGCAATGCTGTCCCATGGCAACATTATTTCAAATGTTGCTCAGGCAGATGCTATGTACGCACCAAGAATTGCCAAAGGTAGTGAGTCAATTCTGACAGATCTGCCTTTGTATCATATTTTTGCAATGACAGTTAACCTCATGTACTCTCTATACATAGGTGCTACCAATCTTTTGATTATCGATCCTAGAAAATTTGATAATCTGATTAAGCAACTGCAGAAATTTCCACAGATTTCTATTATTACAGGTGTTAATACCTTATTTAACGCCTTTGTAAACAACAACGTATTTGACAAGGTAAAACTTGAGAATTTGCGTCTTGTAGTAGGTGGCGGAACTGCTGTTCAGGAAGGTGTTGCCGCAAGATTTTTAGAGGCATCAGGAGGTATTCCTATTTTAGAAGGTTATGGCCTTACCGAGTGTTCACCTCTATGCTGTGTGGTTCCATATACCCAGAAAAAATACAACGGTACTATCGGTGTACCATTGCCTTCAACATATGCTCGTATTGTAAATATCGATACAGGTGTTGAGGTGGTTAATACTGATGAGCCAGGTGAGCTTCAGTTTAAAGGCCCTCAGGTAATGAAAGGCTACTTCTCAAACGAGTTTGAAACCAATAACGTATTTGATGATGGCTGGCTGAAGACCGGTGATATCGCTCAGTGGTGTGAAGGTGGCTATATCAAGATCATCGATAGAATCAAAGATATTATCATTGTCTCTGGCTTCAATGTATTCCCAACTGAAATTGAGAACGTGGTAAGCAGAAACGCTAAGGTTTTAGAGTGTGCCGTTATCGGTGTTCCTTCAAATTGTACCGGCGAATCAATCAAGTTATTCGTGATTAGAAAAGATAAGAGCCTGTCAAAAGAAGAGCTTAAAGATTACTGCAGACATTATCTAACAGCCTATAAGCTTCCTAAGCATATTGAATTTGTTGAGGAGCTGCCAAAATCTGCTGTTGGAAAAGTGATGAGACGATACCTCAAACAGAACAGATTTAAAGTATAAAATCTGATTGAACAAGTCTAATTAAGTTATAATGAGCGCACTATCAAAGGTGCGCTTATTTATGAATACTGCAAATATTAAAATCGTCCACGAAAAAGAAGACTTCAAATCCCTTGCCAATATTATAAACTCACTTACCGAGCACAACTTTATAAGTATAGATACAGAGTTTATAAGAAATAAGACCTATTATCCTAAGCTATATATTCTGCAGTTATGCATTAAAGGCGAAGTCTATATTGTTGATACAACTTCAAAGGTTGATTACAAACCGTTTTATGAAGCTCTTGTAAATACAAAAGCTACAGCTTTGGTATTCTCTGGTCGTGAGGATTTTGAGATCCTGCGCTTTGAATGTAAAAAAGTCTGTCTTGATGTTTTTTTACCTGAGAATTGTGTCGATCTGCAGCTGCTTTTGGCTTTTTTAAATATCTCATATTCTCAAGGATTGCAGGCTGCTATAAAAGAGCAGCTTGATATTGAGCTTAAAAAAGATCAGACATTATCAGACTGGTCTTTACGTCCGTTATCTGATGAGCAGCTTGATTATGCAGCTAATGACGTGCTGTATTTAGAGCAACTTTATAAGAAGCTTTTAGATAGAGCTGAAAAAAACGATCCTAGACTTACATATTTTAAGATGGAGATGAAGCGTTTTATCAAGAGCATTGATATTGATCTGATCCCTGAAACTGCCTATGTGAATATAGCAGGAGCCGGAGCTTTAAATGTCAAGCAGCTTAATATCCTAAAGCATCTTTGCATGAAAAGAGCTGAAATAGCCTTGACTAAAGATGAAGCTCTAAACAGAATTATTACCACCAAAGCTTTGTGTCAGATTGCACAGTGCAGAAAGCTAAATCATAAGAATCTTATTGATTCTGGTATGAAGTTTGGTGCCATCAGAGCATATGGTAATGATGTCATCAGATGGTTTAGCGAGGCTATTAAGCTTTCTGTAGACACCGGAATTAAAATGCCATTTGATTATTTCTCATGCAACAAAGCATATTCAGGCAAGTTTAAAGAGCTTCGTCATCATCTAAAGAAAGTTGCATGTGATATTAAGATCTGTCCTGAAATCATCTGCAACAAGAATCTTTGCAATGACTATTTCTATGCCTTATCAGAAAAACGTGCACCTATCATCTTATCGTCCTGGTACAAGGATGTGGTAGGTGAGATTGATCTTGATAAGGTGAAATGAACGCAATTTATCCAGTTATAGGAATTCGCTATAACTGTGCATTTATAAATAGTATTATTAACCGTTTGAAAATGAATAGCGTTTATTGCATTATGTGTCTATCGAAATTACTAAATTAAAATATATTTCTAGGAGATATTATGAAGAAGTTATTTACAGCAGCTGTTGCTTTATCAGTTTCAGCTTTTGCATTTAACGCAAACGCAAATGAAGTTTTATCAATCGGTGCAAGTCCTGTTCCACATGTAGAGATCTTAGAGCAGGTTAAGCCTGTTCTTGCTAAAGAAGGTATCGATTTAAAGATTATTGAGTTTAATGATTACGTGCAGCCAAACATCGCAACTTCAGATGGTCAGCTTGATTTAAACTTTTTTCAGCACCGTCCATATTTAGCATCATTCATCAAAGATCACGGTTCAGATTTAGTTGAGGTTGCTGGTATTCACATCGAGCCAATGGGTGTTTACTCACACAAGGTTAAGTCATTAAATGATTTAAAAGATCGCGCTTTAATCAGTATTCCAAATGACCCAACCAATGGCGGCAGAGCATTATTACTTCTACAGTCAGCAGGTTTAATCACATTAGATGATCCATCAAACGTTACAGCTACTGCTTTAGATATTAAAGATAATCCAAAGAAACTAAAGTTCCAGGAAATCGAAGCCGCTCAGTTACCACGTACTTTAGATGACGTTGATGCATCTGTTATCAACACCAACTATGCTATCAATGCAAACTTAAATCCTCTAAAGGACTCATTAGTTATCGAAAAGAACGATTCACCTTATGTTAACGTAATCGTTGGTAACTCTAAGTCTGCAAAGAAAGACTCTGTTAAGGCTCTAGTTAAGGCTTTACAGTCACCTGAGATCAAGAAGTTTATTGAAGAGAAGTACAACGGCGCAGTTGTTGCAGCTTTCTAATCTAAGATAAAGCATTAACTAAAAGAACCTGGTGGCACATGCTTCCAGGTTTTTTATTTTTTGATCTTGCAAGTAAGTTTCTGCTAAATGATAATAGGCAAAGAGACTTACTATGAAAACAGAAATTTCTTTTGATTATAAAAACTTCTTAAAAACAGTTCCTAATCGACCAGGCTCCTACAGAATGTATGGCGATGAGGAAACAGTTATCTATGTGGGTAAGGCAAAAGATTTAAAAAAGCGCCTCTCATCCTATTTTCTAAAAGAAAACAATTTTAAAACTAAGACTCTGGTAAGTCATATTCATCATATTGAGTTTACAATTACCTTTTCAGAGGCTGAAGCTTTAATTCTTGAAAACAATCTAATTAAAAAGTATCAGCCTCACTACAATATTCTTTTACGTGATGACAAATCATATCCTTATCTTGTGCTTTCAAAAGGCAAGCATCCAGGACTTTACTCGTATCGTGGTAAAAAGAAAATTGATTATGAGTATTTTGGCCCATATCCTGATTCGTCAGCCGTAAAAGAGAGTCTTAGACTGCTTCAGAATCTGTTTCCTATAAGACAATGTAAAGATTCAGTTTATGCCCACAGATCAAGACCATGCCTTATGGCTCAGATAGGCAAGTGCCTTGCTCCATGTGTTCCTATGAATGATTCTGCTAATGCCCATTATCAGGATCAGGTAAACCTCCTTAGAATGTTCTTAAAAGGACAGAGACAGGAAGTATTACAGGTAATTACCGACAGGATGGAAAAGTGCTCTTCAAATCTTGAGTTTGAAGAAGCAGCAAAACTTCGTGATCAATTACTTGCACTTCGCCGTGTACAGGAGAGTCAGTCAGTATCAGGCGATCTGATGTTTGATATTGATGTAATTGCTCAGGAAATTGCAAGCGAGCTTTGCTGTACGCATATCCTGTTTATCAGAAAAGGCAGAATTATTGGTACACGATCCTACTTTAGTAGTATCAACTATGACGATGAGGACAATAATCCTTTAAATGCCTTTATATCTCAGTTTTATTTAAGCGATACCCGAGCTGGTATGTATCCAAAGGAAATCATTACAGCAACTGAGGTAACTGATAAAGAAAGCCTTATTAAAGCAATTAAAAAGGTTGCACAAAGAGATGTGGTCTTTTTAACTAATGTAAGAACAGAAAGAGCAAAATACTTAAAACTTGCTGAGGAAAACGCTAAGGCTTCATTACTGGCAAAACTTGCTGATAAATCCACAGCAAAACGCAGAATTGATGATTTTGAGAAGATCTTTAAGCTATCAGATATTCAGCACATGGAATGTTATGATATTTCCCATACTCAGGGCGAACTTACAGTAGCCTCGTGCGTATCTTTCAATCGTGATGGTCCTGATTCTCAGAACTACAGACGCTTTAACATTGAAGGTATAACTCCAGGTGATGATTTTGCGGCTATGCATCAGGTTTTAACCCGCCGTTTTAAAGATCCGTCAAAAGGCATTGTACCTGATGTCATCTTTATTGATGGTGGTAAAGGTCAGTTAAAGCAGGCTGAAGAGGTTATTCTTGAGATATTCAATCAGTATCCTCAGATTAAAAGACCTAAAATTCTTGCAGTAGCAAAAGGCGAGGGCAGAAAAGAAGGGTTAGAGACTCTAATCAGTGCCTATGATAGAGAGGAGTTTCATTTATCTTTATCCGATCCTGCCTTGCAACTTGTATTACATATNCGTGATGAGTCACACCGCTTTGCAATTACAGGGCATAGAAACCGCAGATTAAAAGCCCGTACTCATAGTGTGCTTGAGAANATTGATGGTATCGGACCAAAGAGACGTCAGGCTCTGTTAAAGCACTTAGGTGGTATGCAGGAGCTTAAAAACGCCAGTGTCGATGAGATTAAAAAGGTACCTGGAATATCAAATGAAATGGCTCAGTTAATCTATGATGATCTTCATTCGCTTTAAATTGAAATTTAGAACCTCAAAAATCGTATTTTAATGGTGTGGACCCACTAAGCTGAAGATGCTAAAAACAGAGTAACTGTGTATAGTATCGATAGAAATTTAATTAACAACCAAGAAGATCCACAAGATGATTGTAAATGAAGTTGCAAAAAATGTCGAAAAAATTATTTCTATTGATACAGCCAAGAATTCTTTTCAGGTACTGGTGGTAAACCAGAAGACAGGTAAAAAGAAGAATGCAGGTTCTTCCGGAAAACTGTTGCTAGTCTAAATCAACTAGGTTAATTCTGTAGAAAAATTGTAAAAAAGGCCACAATTTATTGGATTGTGACCTTGTATAAATAAGTTTAATCTAATTAAACGTTAAATCTTGTTAAAATCTTAAGTAGATTCTGAATTAGCTTGATTGAACCTTCAACTTCATGTCTTGATGTTACACAGTGGTCTGTTAAGGTTTGTGATGAATGGGTAATATCCTGCATGTTATTTGAGATTTCAGATGTAGCAGTAGTCTGCTGTTCAGCAGCTGTTGCAATCTGGCTAATCTGAGCATTTACATTGCTTACCTGTACTGTAATGTCATTTAGTAACTCCTCGATGGTGCTTGTCTCAATTGCCAGGGTATCCATGTTCTTTACAGAATCCTGCATTGACTCATTTGCAGTGTTTGCATTTGCCTGGATCTGGGTAACCATGTTGGTGATTTCATTAGTAGACTTAGAAGTGCGGGATGCTAAAGCACGAACCTCATCAGCTACGACAGCGAAGCCCTTACCAGCTTCACCTGCACGAGCTGCCTCAATAGCTGCATTAAGTGCAAGAAGGTTTGTCTGAGAAGCAATATCATCAATTGTCTGAACAATGGTGCCAATCTTCTGGGCCTGTTCTACAAGAGCCTGTACGTTTTCAGCATCATGTTTTGACTTAACAACCTGGTTCTGAATGCTCTCAATGGTCTGCTGTACCTTACGAACACCTTCTTGAGTAGTCTGATTTGACTGATTTGAATTTGCAGCTGCTGATTCGCAGTTTTTAGCAATATCACCTGTTGTTGAAACCATCTCATCAGCTGCAGCAGCAACTGTAAGTGAGCGTGACTGAGACTCATGAGCACGGCTACTCATGTCCTCTGATAAGCTATCAATCTTATTGAATGCATTCTCAATCTGTCCTGTTGCTTCCTTGATGGTTACGATGTTGTTTCTCATGATTTCACGCATTTTTTCTAATGAGGAAATCAGTACA
>JGI24709J26583_10002442_pt1 | contig 15334 bp, 11 predicted proteins | sample BioPla2DNA1_FD_26583 | JGI IMG/M metagenome (IMG submission 26583) | reverse complement strand
TCGATCTGGCCCATGGTAAACCCGTGATCCATCGGAATGATCACGGCGCGACCGGTGTTCCGGTCCATTATCCGCTCCAGGCGGATCTCTTTTCCAATCATCTTTATCACGCTCTAAGGATCTCTACCGCTTCCTCTGCCGACCGACCCTCATGGATTATCAGCGCTGCGGCACGTATCAGACGATCCGGCGCCTGATGCTGGAAGGCGTTTCTCCCGATCGATATCCCGGCGGCACCCCCTTCCATCGCGCCCTCCACAAGGTCAAGGATCGCGCGGTCATCGGTCTTTGAGCCACCCGCGACCACGACCGGCACCGGGCAGCCCCCTGTCACCTCCTGGAACGAGTCCGGATCCCCGGTGTAGACGGTCTTGACGATATCGGCGCCGAGTTCGGCAGCCACCCGCGCGGCAATCTTGACGCTCTCAACCTCGTGTTCATCCACGACCTTCCTGCCACGGGGGTACATCATCGCGAGGAGGGGCATCCCCCACTCCATGCATGTGATCGCGACCCTGCCGAGGTCTTCAAGCATCCGTGCTTCTGAGTCAGCCCCGACGTTGATGTGCACCGAGACACCGTCTGCACCCATCTTCAGGGCGTTTGTGACGGTGTTTACGAGCACTTTGTCGTTTGGGTCAGGGCCGATGCTGGTGCTCGCCGAGAGATGCATGATAAGGCCAACATCCCGGCCGTGCCCCCGATGGCCGTGCAATGCAAGCCCCAGGTGACCGACAACCGCGTTTGCTCCACCGTCAGCGACAAGGTCAATGGTCTTCCCGACATCGACCAGTCCTGGGATAGGACCGAGCGTCACGCCGTGGTCAAGCGGCACGATGATGGTCCTCCCGGTATTCCGATCCATAATACGTTCCAGACGAATCTCTTTTCCTCTCATACCTGTAATCTCCTCCGGATTCTGAGTAAATACAATATCCGGAATGGTTCAAAACCGGGTAAAATCGCTATAGAACGCTGCCGCTCCGCTGTCACGGGTATCGGCGATTAAAAACTGGTATATTGCTTCTGCGAGGGTGGCTACTCCGTTAACCGAGGTAAAGGCAGTCACCGGCGAAAAAACATTCACCCTGCATTGTGGGTACCATTACTCACTCTCATATAAAAAGATGCCGGGAGATTACGCGATGCGGCAATCCGGACCCCCCGGTGGTGAGGTGGGCGGACCCCGGGCATTGATGGGTGTAGCCGCATGCGGGAGGGTGGGAAGGGGGTTATGCATCTTTCGATAACAACGCCTCCTGCCGCCGGTTGGTTCATGGGGACGAGAGAGGCTATATCGCGAACATTTGCCGGAAAGAAGTATTGGGGAGAGATCTACTTCCGGCCGCCTTTCCGGAATGCTATGACATCGCCTATAGTCATCGTCATCCGCCCCGGTCCGCCGGTGGAGGCAGCGTCCTCGGCAGAGTCGATCAGCCTGATACCGAGCGCTTTCTCAAGCTTTCGCCGGACATCATCTTCAGGGATGAGATCGCCCTTCTCGATCTTTTTGATCAGGATTTCACGCTCTTTAACTTCCTGCGCAAGATCGAGGGTGGACCACCCCTTCTCCTCCCGGGCGGCGCGGATCCGGTCAGCGTAGTCTTCGACGATCTCTCCCTCCATCAGGTCAAAGACGTCCCGCGCCCGCCTTCTGGTCTGCGTGACCGCGATACCTGTCTTTTTATGGACAATTCTCTGTCGCGATTGCTGGACTTCTGTACCGTGTTTCGCACATCGGACACAGACACAGAGTTCTGCACCCTCGATCTGAATGGTTTTTGGTGGTCCCTGTATGGGGGCGCCGCATAGTTCACACTGCATAAGTCTCGCAAACAACTTTATATTCATTTTAACCTATATAATTAATCGAGGAGACCCATGGGAGATATCGCTCGGCATGCACCAGAGAAGGATACCGGTGAAGACATCTACCAGTATCTCCTGGAACGGATAACCAACCTTGAAAACCGAAACCTGGAGCTACGCGAACAGTTCCGTCAGATAGAGTCCGAGAAACGATATATTGAGACCCAGAAGATCCGCTACGAACGCGAACTACGCAAATTAAAGAGCGAGATTGAACAATTACGAAGCCCCCCCCTTGTTATCGGGACGGTAACGGATGTGATCGATAACAACCGGGTGATTGTGCGGAGCAGCGCAGGGCCACGGTTCCTGGTCCGTACATCACAGCTTATCGACCCCGATCTCCTCAAACCCGGTGCACGCTGCACGCTTAACCAGCAGTCCCTTGCCATCGTGGATGTGCTTCCCACAAGCTACGACGCGCAGATCTACGGCATGGAACTGGTTGAGTCTCCGGAAGAGACCTACGAGAACATCGGCGGTCTTGGACCGCAGATCGAGGAGGTCAGGGAGGCGGTTGAGCTTCCCCTGACAAAGCCGCACCTCTTCGAGAAGGTCGGGATCTCTCCGCCGAAGGGCGTGCTGCTCCACGGGCCGCCGGGCACAGGGAAGACCCTCCTTGCGCGGGCGGTGGCCCATCACACAAACGCACACTTCCTCCGCGTGGTCGGTTCGGAGCTTGTGCAGAAGTACATCGGCGAGGGGGCGCGCCTGGTCAGGGAGCTCTTCGACCTCGCGAAACAGAAGGCTCCCTCGATCATCTTCATCGATGAGATCGATGCGATCGGCGCGCACCGGAACGACTCGACGACGTCGGGAGACCGCGAGGTCCAGAGAACGCTGATGCAGCTCCTGGCCGAGATGGATGGATTTGAGGACCGGGGTGATGTCAAGATCATCGCCGCGACCAACCGGATCGACATCCTCGACCGCGCGCTTCTCCGCCCGGGCAGGTTCGACCGGATGATAGAGATACCACTCCCCGACCACGAGGGGAGGTTTGCCATCCTGATGATCCATACCCGGAACATGAACCTTGGCGAGGACGTCAACCTCTCAGAGGTGGCCCGGCTCACGGAGGGCAAGAACGGCGCTGACCTCCGGGCGATATGTATGGAGGCGGGCATGTTTGCCATCAGGATGGAGCAGGATACAGTCGGTCACGAGGACTTCATGAAGGCGATCGATAAACTCTCGCTCGACTTTGACCGGCACCATTTCCATACCACCTATGGCGAGATGTTCGCCTGAATAACTCCTTTTTTCTCCCGGATAACCGGCAGAATGGATGATCTTCAGTCTCTGGTTCGTGGTTTCAGCTCGATCTCATCAAACGTCACGACGTGTGAGTCGACGACATCGCCCCGGTCATTTGCAAAGATCTGGACAAAGATCTCGGCGGTCGCGTTCTCCAGGGACGTGACGTCCCCGTGTTCCGCCTTTACATTGAAACCGAGAGACTCCAGCTCTTCACGGACAGCGGCCCGGGTGTGATAAGTCGAGAAGATCTCTCTGACTCTCGCGATGGTGTTCTGTTGTTCCTCCCTATCTGTAGCCATATCTTCCCATACAGCCCTGCGCTATATTAACATGCTCCCGTGGGTCCTGGCAGACTGCCGGCCACCTCTCTCTGGAGTTCACTCCCGGCCCGACCTCTCTTCCGTGGATCAGGTCGCATCTTCCCGGGTGGGTATTGCCCCGGGATCCCGCGCCTCATAGCCTGCATCCTGCATTTAACTCTCCTCCAGGGCCCTTTGTACCAGAGTCAAAGTCTTCCAGCATGGTCTATCCTGGTTCCTGCCGGGGAAGAGGCACCCCATAGCACGCCCTTGCACCAGAGTTAATACCGGGAGGAGCAACCTATCAGACAGACGTGATGGATATGGTTTCACCGTTGATTCTGGTCAATCTGAAGACCTACCACGAGGGTATGGGTCAAAACGCTCACCGGATCGCTGCCGCGGCCGAGGCCGTGGGGAAGGAGAGCGGGGTCGTCATCGGTATCGCCCCGGTCTTCACCGAGATCCGCCCGATGAGTCAGCACCATGCAATACCCGTATATGCCCAGCATATCGATGCGATCGCTCCCGGCGCTCATACCGGTCATATTCTGCCTGAGGCAGTCAGGGCGGCGGGCGCCCACGGCACCCTGATCAACCACTCCGAACGGCGCCTCACCCTGGCCGATATCGACGCCGGCGTCCAGGCCGCGAGAAGACTCCACCTCGAGTCGGTCGTCTGCACGAACAACGACTCCACCAGTGCTGCCGCAGCAGCGCTCCGGCCCGATTATGTGGCGATCGAGCCCCCTGAGCTGATCGGGAGCGGAGTATCGGTCTCAAAGGCAGACCCCGGGATAATCGAGCGTTCCGTAAACGCCGTCAGGGCGGTGAATCCGGACGTGAGAGTCCTGACCGGGGCGGGGATCCAGTCAGGCGAGTGCGTAAAAATAGCAGTCGACCTCGGAACCTCCGGCGTCCTGCTGGCATCGAGCGTCGTCAAGGCCGACGACCCCGGGGCGGTCCTCCGGGATCTCGTATCATTGATATAGAGGAGAGACACCTCCCCAATTTTGCGGGCATCGGTGTGGCGGTTCGCCATGCTGCCGGGAAATCTCCGTAACGAGGGGTGGTGCGCTTCCTGCCGGCATCCTGGCAGAAAGGGACTCATCCATTGATCTCCGTGGAGTCCCTTCACCCACCCTGCGCCCGGCGCTGGCCGCGCACAAGGACGGGGCATCTGCATGGGTGCAAAGCACCACGGTCCGGCTCATCCCCTGCCGGTGCCCTCTCACGCTATCAACGATATCAGATCGTGTTTGGTGATGACGCCACATACCTTCCCTCTCTCGAGCACCAGGACCGCGTGGTTGTGATGCAGGAGATGGACGATCGTATCGATAGGGGCTGTCGGAGGGAGCGCCGGGAAACCGGGTTCCATACAGTCTCTGACCAGTTTTTGATGTGTCTGGTGGAACCCCCCCTCTTCCATGGCGCTCATGATCGCTGATTCCGATATACAACCTACCGGCACCTCGTTATCGAGTACCGGTAACTGAGAGATACTGTTCCTGCCCATAATCTCGACAGCGCGGTTGACAGGATCATCAGGGGCGACAGAGAGCACAGGTGAGGTCATCACATCGGCCGCCGTGATCGCCGAGCGTTCCGCCGCCTGCAGGACTTCTACGATCTTTGCGAGCGTGCTGACCCTCGGATCCACACTGCCGGACTCGATCCGCGCGACCATGGACTGACTTATCCCGGCCATGCGGGCCACATCTGCCTGTTTTAAACCCATACGGATTCTTTTTTCCCGCAGTTCGGCAGGGGTGGGGATCTCCATATTATTACTATTAGTAATTTTTTTACTTAAGCATTTGCTCTCCTGGTACACAGACCGTCCCTGGAAAGAATGGCACCGATGTGAACATACGAAGGGCAAAAAAGGCGAACCGCTCAAGGAGGAGATAGCAGGGAGTGGGAGGAGTAAGCCTCCTTCTGTTCTGTGCGGCATTCAGCTACGCGCCATACCCGGGCGGATACCAGACGATCCATCTGCCCTATTCTGGTTTGCACCCGCAGGGATTCACCGTTTCATCGCATCCCGCCGCTACGTTCAACGAGTTATTTGCGCGAATAACTCGCACATCTCGCCCCCGTCAACGGAGACTCAGTCGTTTCATCACTGTCAGCGGGCCGTGTCGTTTCTGTGTCATTGCCGTGACTCTCGCCACCCGCACTTGCGTGCGGCTGCGTGTCTGGCCGGTGGGAGGACTTTCCTCAGCGGCACAGGATATGTGCCACCGTCGGCCGCACTCTCCCTCTCCTATATAATATTCACGGGAGGGAATATATATCTGTGGTCGCCTGCCCTGACCGATCTCCGCATCCGGGCACAGGCCCGGACAGGTCGCGCACACCGCGCAGAACCGTGCGAAGGCCGGTGTCGGGGGCATGCCAGGCGAGATGGATGGTGGCACCCCCTCAAGCTCAGGATAGGTTTATATGCCGGGGCCAGGATCCTACCACGAGTATCACTATGGGGGGAAGTGAGGGCTGTACACATCTTGAGCTTGCGGCAATTTTTGCAGCATTCGTTGCCGTCACCGCGCTTTTTTCGTTCATCTCATTCGGGGCGGGCGCCTCGGGAGGTGGACCAGCGGCTGGTGCGGGCATATACCCGGTTCTGGCCGCGAATGAGTCAAATCTCGCGCTTTCCGGAGAGATCACCGGCTCCCTCCTGGCTCCGGAACCGGCCAGCACCTGTATCGATACTCTGACCTTCCGCATCACTCACACGGGGGAGGGCGAGGCCATCGATCTCTTCCGGGTCACCGTGACGGTCATGGCAGGAGACTACCTCAAGATCCTCGCGCGGTCCGAAGACGCTCTCCCGGGACCGGGGATGTGGACGGTGATATCCCCTCCGGGCAGTGATGCGTTCCTTTCCGCCGGGGAGGGATGCACGATCCGGCTCCATCTCGATCGCCCGGTTCCGACCGGCGGTGACCTGACCATCAGGGTGCGCCCCGAAGGGTGCAGACCCTGCACGATCACCGGGCCGGTCAGGGTTTCTGCGGCCGGCGCAGACCCTCTCTTTTCTGCAAAAAACTAAAAGTATTCAATGCCTCACGATCCATTCTGATAGCAATGCTGACCCCAAAAGAAGGTAAAGTTGCAGTGGATCTGGCGAGGAACAGCATCGAGCGAGCCGTAAGAGGTGATCGGAGAATGCCACTACAGAACTTCCCGGCGGTATTTCAGGAGAAGCGCGGTGTCTTTGTCACAATCACGCGGCAGGGGCAACTCCGCGGATGCATCGGCCTCCCGTACCCTACAGCGCTACTCGGTGAGGCGATCGTCGAGGCGGCCGTATCAGCAGCCCTTGAAGACCCTCGTTTCATGCCCGTATCTTCGCGAGAACTCGGTGATATCGATCTCGAGGTGACGGTGCTCACAGAACCCCGGGAGCTCGATTGCCCCCCGGAAGAGCGACCTGGCTGTATCGAGGTCGGGAGGCACGGCCTGATCGTCAGCGGTCTCGGTAGAGGCGGCCTTCTCCTCCCGCAGGTTCCGGCGGAGTACGGCTGGACCAGTGCCGAGTTCCTCGACCAGACATGCCTCAAGGCAGGACTCCCGGTCGGATGCTGGAGGCGCGATGACGTCACCATACAGGTCTTTGAGGGGCAGATATTCAACGAAAAGGCGGTTTACCCCGAATGACAATCACTTTTGAAGTCATACACAAAGATATCGCCGGAAGGGTCGGCAAGCTCAGGGTGAACGGTAAGGCGGTCCGGACGCCCGCGCTCCTCCCGGTCATCAACCCTCACCTTCCCCTGGTGACCCCGCGCGAGATGCAGGAGATGGGGGTCGAGGCCCTGATCACGAACGCCTACATCTTCCGACGGAGCACGGAGTTCTGCGACAGAGCACTCACTGAGGGGCTCCACAGCGTCCTCGACTTCGACGGTGTCATCATGACCGACTCCGGATCGTTTCAGCTCTCGGTCTACGGCGAAGTCGAGGTGAACAACCGGGAGACACTCGAGTTCCAGCAGGCGATAGGAAGCGATATCATAGTCCCCCTGGATATCCCTACCCCGCCGGATGCAGGCAGGGAGAGGGCGGGCCGGGAGCTCGCGACCACCATGGACCGGATCCGGGAGGCTCGCGAGATCTTCCCGGACGCAAACCTCGCAGGACCGGTGCAGGGCGGGATCTTCCCCGACCTCCGCGAAGAGGCCGGTCGCGCCGTCCAGGATCTCGGGATATCGTTTTGCCCGATCGGCGCCGTTGTGCCGCTGATGGAGAACTACCGCTACCAGGACCTGGTGGAGGTCGTCCTCGCGGCCAAACGCGGTCTCTCCCCGGCGACTGCCATCCACCTCTTCGGTGCCGGCCACCCGTCGATGTTCGCCCTCGCCGTCGCTATGGGATGCGACCTCTTCGACTCAGCCGCATACGCCCTCTTCGCCCGGGAAGGGCGTTATATCACCCCGCACGGGAGCTACAAGATCGATGAACTCGCAGAACTTCCCTGCTCCTGCAGAGTCTGCCGGTCGATGACCGCTGATGAACTCCGCCGGTCCGATGACCGGGAGCGGCTGCTCGCTCTCCATAACCTCCATGTCACCCTTGCAGAGATCGCCCGCATCAGGCAGGCGATCCAGGATGGGACACTCTGGGAGGTGGTCGACGAGCGGTGCCGGAGCCACCCACGCCTCCTCGCCGGTTACCGGAAACTCCTCGCCCATACACCCGAACTCGAGCGCTACGACAGCATCTCCAAGCGCCGGTTCTTCTACTGCGGGTCGGAGACCTGCCGGCGGACCGAGGTGCTGCGCTACCACAGGGTCATTCCCCGCATCTCCGTCGGGGAACGGGTACTGATCTCGTTTGACGGCAGAGAGATCCCCGGGTTTGACACAGTGCTGAACTTCAAGCCCCCCTTCGGGCCATACCCTGTGGAACTTGCGGAGACGTTCCCGATCGGCCAGAGCGAGGTTCCGGATTGGGATGTGGATATGGTCAGGTCCGGGTGCGTCGGTATCCGTGCCCTGATGGAAGGGCACCCGACGAGCCGGTTTGCCATCCGGTGTGGTGATGCGTGGGCAGAGATCGTCCGCGAGGAAGTCCCCGGAGCGGAGGTGTACCATGAGCAGGTATGAGGCAGTGAAGCGCGATGGTCTCGCGCGGATGGGGACGTTTGAGCACGATGGAGAGATCCTCTCTCTCCCTGCCACCCTCGATACCGATGCTCTCTTCCCCGCGCTCGATGGGCGGGCGCTCTCAAACGTCCCTCTCTCCTCGGGGAAGGCGTTCGTCAGGGACTTCTTCTCCTCAGGAGGGGGGGAGCAACCGGTGGCTGTCCACCCGCTCGCCCCGGAAGCACCGCAGTCAGGCGACTGCACACTGGTCTCAAACTGGCATACGGTGCTCAATAATCCGAGGAACTACGCAACATGGCTCGCCGGTCTGAAGGAGGATGTCCCGCCGGATACCGCGTGGTACGCACCGGCAGTGGCGCTCCCCTCGACCGCCTGCCTCCTCATATACTCAGGCTTTGACCTCTTCGACTACCGCGCCGTCGACCTTGCGTCAGCACAGAAAAGATTCTGTCTGCCGGAAGGAGAGTTCTCCGCCTCGATGATGGAGACCGGGGTCTGCGGGTGTGAGGGCTGCCGGGCCGGCGACCTTGCGCAGCACAACCGCATCGCGCTTGACCGTGAGATCGCGCTCGTGCGCCACTACATCGAAGCCGGGAGGCTCCGGGAACTGATGGAGGCGCGGTGCCGCGCAAGCGCCGCACAGGTCGGCATCCTCCGGTTCCTTGACCAGAACTACGAGTTTATGGAGCGCTCCCTCCCGGTGGCGCGGGCGGTGCCGATGCATGCCAACACAGTCGAGTCACAGAACCGGGCCGAGATCCGGCGGTTCGCTGACCGGGTGATCGAGCGGTTCATCCCCTCCCGGACCGATGTTGCGGTCCTCCTCCCCTGCTCAGCGCGGAAACCCTACTCCTTCTCACGGAGCCACCGGCTCTTCATGAGCACGGTGAACCGGCGGGCGCATGAACTGATCGTCACATCGCCGCTCGGCCTCGTGCCCCGGGAACTTGAGCGGGTCTACCCGGCCGGCCACTACGACGTGCCGGTGACCGGCTACTGGGACCGGGAGGAGTGCGCCTTTATCGCTGATATACTCGCCCGCTACTTTGCCGCGCACCCCTATAACCGGGTGATCGCCCACCTCGACGGAGGGGCGCTCACCGTCGCGGAGATGGCGGCAGAGACCTGCGGTATCGATCTCGAGGTGACATGCCGGGGCCACCCGACGTCGCCGGAGTCGCTTGCGGCGCTCTCTGCCGCCCTTGAGGGAGAGCGCCGGGTGCAGACAGACACCATCCGGGGCACGGTCTCCTGGCAGTTCGCGACCGATATCAACACAAAAGGACTCTCCCTCCGGGGCAGGAGCATGCAGATGGCGGTCCTCCGCGGAAGACAGCAGCTCTTCAGCGTCGACGAAGGGACCGGACTCTTCCGCCCGACGTTTGAGGGGTGGCGGATGATCCCGGAGGGCTACCGGGTCAGGATCGATGCGTTCGTGCCGCAGGGCGATGTCCTCGCCCCCGGTGTCGTGGACTGCGATCCCCGGATACGGGAGGGTGATGAGGTCTTCGTGGAAGGACCGCTCGCGGTTGCCACCGGCCGGGCGATGATGGGGGCGGACGAGATGCTCCGGTCGAAGCGCGGGGTCGCGGTGAGGGTGCGGAAGACGAAGAGAATGGAGGAGTAGGAAGGCTCTCCCTCTGATCCCAATTTTCAACACTCATCCACGCTATTTTTGTGATACAGGCGGTATTCATGAATCTGAAGTCTCGTATCGGGGGATGCGAGATAATTTTCCCTTAAAACAAACGACGATCATCTGGCAAGAGAGAGTCTGCTGGGCCACATTAACTGTAAATGGAGATGTGCATACTCTGTTTCCTGCTCATAAAGTAGAGTCCGCTCTCTCCACCCTAAACTGTTAAATGGTACCTGAGCATTATGGGGGCTATGAATCTGGGTGGCAACGCAGGGTGGGACACTTCGTTCTGTCCTCTGGGGAGGGTCGAAAGTTCCGATATTGGGCGGCCCGGATATAACGCTGGCATGAATTATAGAGGTGATCTTTTCCATGAAGATGAGATCAGAATTTTTCATAGGTTAAGCATGATGCTGCCCGCACTAGAGAGATTTTCCAATTGAGCAGGTATCAGACTATCCCCTCCCGACAGGGGTCTGCCTTCCAGTCATGGGTAGGTGGCGATATCCAGCATCGACGATCTTGCGCTGCGGATCATCATCTCGCGATGCCGTGTGGAGGTCAGAATCACAGAGGGGAAGGAATCATCACATGGTTCAGTAACAGCGTTTGAGGAGATAAGCAGGAGATAAAAACACCATGTCCGTGTTGCAGCGTTCCGGAGAGAGAGGAGGATGCGTGTATGTTGCCGTAATCATCATGGTAGTAGCCATGTGCGTTGTCATGCTATTCCTGCACCTCCAGCCATGGGAACTGGATCCCTCTGGCCTACGAGAACCGGGGATACTGACTTCCGGAGTGTCAGCGATGACAGAATTCACAATCACTGTTGCAGCGAATGATAGCAGTGCAGCATCGAAATCCAGAGCAGACTATATTTGTGATGGTATTGACGATCAACATGAGATTCAGGCTGCGATTGATGCTCTTCCCGCCAGAGGTGGGACCGTCCAGTTGACTGAAGGGACATTCAATTGTGCGGGAAGCGTCCTGCCCCGTACGCATACGATCCTGAAGGGTAAGGGTGATCAGACCACTCATCTTGTCTTTACAAATAGCGGTTTGATCTGGTTAAAAGACGACTTTATCTTGCTGGAAGGTTTCCGGGTGACCGGTTCTGGCTATTCCGGGAGATCAGTACACATGGGTGTTCTGTATATCACGGCAAGCCATATAGGGATCAGGAACATCACCGCCACAGCGGATAACTCCATCCAGGCTGTATTTTGTGTGCATTCTACTAAGGAATATAATAAGAATATTGAGTACATTACGTTCACCGGTTGTGTGGCCGATGAGCCCGGGACGTTTGGATTTCTTCACAGCTCGTGGGACACCAACCATAAGGTGCACAAGAATATCCGATACACTGATTGTAAAGCAATAAATTGTGGTCGATACAGTGCCTACAATCCCTGGGTAACCGGGTTTGATTTCGCAGAGTTAAACGACATCGAGAACCTTCGGGTGACCCGATGTATCGCTGAGGGTTCTTTTGAGTCCGGATTCCACTTTGAGTGGGGTCCCGTCAAGAGGGACGTCATCCTTACTGACTGCATCAGCAGAAACAACGGTCAAAAACCGTTCCCGGCGACCTACAGTCTGAGTAACGAGAATTACTTCGGGTGTGGTTACTACGCACCGAGAGGTCAGTACACGTTCAACAACTGCATCGCAGAGGGGAATAGTGCGTATGGGTTCTTCCTCAGCTACCCCGACGGGGTCTACCTGCACAGCTGCATGGACTTTGAAACAGGCGGGGGAAAGACCGATTATTCAGCGGTAAAACCGACAGCGTTCTTCATAGTGCAGTCACAGTTGACGGATGCCAACCCCTCGATCGTCATGGAGGACTGTACCAGCATCAATTCCCATGGTCGTGGTCTCTATGCAACGCTCGTCGATCACGTTCAGGTCAGGAATTTCACAATGGTCAACCCGGGTGGCATTGATGGGATCGGCGCCCTGATAGGAGATCCGGCACTGGGAGGGCATGTGGTTAATTCCGTGTTTGATGTGCATGCGACAGGAAATGCGGTAAAGACACTCGTCAGTGTGAACGGTGCAACAAACTCCAGGATCACTGGAACTATCGTGTCGGATGTTGAAAATCCGGTTCTCGTTGATGGAACGGTTCATGGAAGTCCAGCAGTAACCATGAAGATTCAATCTGGCTATTCTATCGTTCAACTGGATCAGGATGACCGGTCTTATGTGTGACCCCGGGAGGCGTTATAAAAACTGAGAATATTTCGCAGAGGCGCCTCCTATTGATCCTGAAGTGAACCCGGAGGAGGAATGTCTATACTTGCCGGATAAGCACACCCACCATCTTCTCGCGTCATGAGAGTTTCGTATGAAAAAGTGTCGCCTCTTTTTCGTCGGGTATACTTGAAGTTCAGATGATAATCAGCCATCTTCAAGCTTCTGCAGAACCGTCGTGCCACATACTGACCCGTACTCGCGCAGAGATGATTTCCTGGATGGCTATAGGGTCGTATGCAAGTCTCTGCTGTCCCATCAATAGATAAAATTTTAGTATATATGTATTTTCTTTATGTTTATAGTATAATTCGGTTTAATTTCAAATTTATTCCATGCAAATCTATCAAATATTGGATTTTTGTAGTTTATATTATCAAAACGAAATAAATAGTTATTTATATTATAACTCACTGATAGTGAATATCGCCCGAACGAGGTGATTTATTGGGAAGTAAACGAACAGTGATGCTAGTTATTGCAGTGCTACTGATATTTGGCATGATTCCATCTGTTGGGGCACTAGAATCTGGTACGGTCACGATAACCGTGGCTGCAAGCGACAGTACCAGCACAGTGAAGGCTCAGGCGGACTATGTCTGCAGTGGGTCAAACGATCAGGCGAAGATTCAAAGTGCTATTAATGCCCTCCCCGCTCGCGGGGGAATCGTTCAGTTGAGTGAAGGAACGTTCAATTGTGCGGGAAGTATTCTACCCAAAGCACATACGACCCTGAAAGGCAAAGGCGATGATAAGACCTTTATTCGGTTCACAAATGACGGAATTTTACGGGTCGATACTGAATATGTGATGCTGGAAAACTTCCATGTTCAGGGTACTGGTTACAGGGCATCACGTGACGCTGGCGTGGTGTACATCCGTGCCAGTCACAATGCAGTAAAGGATGTCACCGGTACTGCAGACAGTACCATTCAGGCACTCTTCTACGTTCGCTCTGTTGGTATCGGCAACAAGAATATTGAGGATATTGAGTTTACCAGAGTGGTTGCGGATAGTCCCGGAACATATGGATTTATCCACAGTTCGTGGGGCACCAACTACAAGGTGCACAAAAATATCCGGTACGCTGATTGTAAAGCAATCAATTGCGGTCGATACAGTGCCTACAATCCCTGGGTTACCGGGTTTGACTTTGCGGAGTTAAACGATATCGAGAACCTGCGGGTAACAGGATGTATCGCTGAAGGTACTCTTGAGTCCGGGTTCCATTTCGAATGGGGTCCTGTCAAGAAAGACATCGTTCTCACCGACTGTATCAGCAGGAACAACGGTCAAAAACCGTTCCCGGCGACCTACAGTCTGGGTGGCGAAGACTACTTTGGGTCCGGTTACTACGCACCGAGAGGTCAGTACACGTTCAACAACTGCATCGCAGAGGGGAATAGTGCGTATGGGTTTTTCTTCAGCTACCCTGATGGTGTCTACCTGTACAACTGCATGGATCTTGAAACAGGTCGAGGAAAGACTGATTACTCAGCGGTGAAACCAACAGCATTTTTCATCGTGCAGTCACAGTTGACGAATGCCAACCCCTCGATCGTCATGGAAGACTGTACAAGCATCAACTCTCACGGTCGTGGTCTCTATGCAACTCTCGTCGATTATGTCCAGATCAAGAACTTCACGATGATCAACCCGGGCGGCATCGATGGGATCGGTGCTTTGATCGGGGATCCCGCACTGGGAGTGGGTTTTGTTTCCTCAAACGTTGATATCCATGCCTCGGGGGACAGGGCGCCTCGCCTCGTCACGGTTAACAGTGCGTCCAATTCAAAGTTCACCGGGAGTATTGTATCCGATGTGGCGACACCGTTCACCATAGCGGGAAGATCGACTAAAAACGTCGTAGTTGAAGGGGTCAAGACGACCTCGAATACACTTCCGGTGGGTTCGACAGGAATCACGACACGTGACGTCGATGCGAGTGCGGTCAGGATTGTTAACTGTGCAGTTGTCAGGCCCGGTAGCATTCCTGCCCCTACTCCCACACCCACTCTAACTCCAACCCCGGATCCAGCCCAGAAGGCTTATAAAGCACACACGGTGCCTGGCCGTATCAATTTCATTGATTTTGATTACGGAGGAGAGGGTGTTGCGTATCATGATACCGATGTGGGCAACCAGGGCGGTTATGCATACCGCACTGATGATGCCGATGTCGATATCGGTGAGCGAGATGGTGTAGATGTGCCCGTCGTTTCCCATACTTACGCTGGAGAGTGGCTCAAGTATTCTCAGGTGCAGGTAGACACAACGGGAACGTATGAAGCTGTGTTCTATACCAGTACCACCGCATCTGACCGGTCCATCTCGGTATTGGTAGATGGCGAAAAAGTTGCTACAGTTAATGCCCCGAACACCGGTAGCTGGTTCACGTTTGCCCCAACCGCGATAAAGATACCACTCACCGCCGGCGAGCACACGTTACAGATTGTCATGGATACTGGTTTTGCAGACCTGGCGTATGTCGATTTCAAACCTCTTTCTGTTCCTTCCAGGAAGCCTGACCTTGTTGTTACCGACATCGCCTGGACNCCNGCAGACCCGATCTCCGGTGATGCAGTGACGTTCCGGGCAACGATCAAGAACCAGGGAACCGCTCCCACGCCTGCGGGTGTGAAGCATAGTGTCCTCTTCACGGTCGATGATGGTGCAGCCGGCCCTGCCGTCTGGTCTGATACCCATACCGCATCGATCGCTCCGGGCGCCTGGGTGACGGTTACCGCGAATGGCGGTTCTGCCGGCGCGACCTGGAAAGCCGTGGAGGGTACCCATATCGTGAAGGCTTATGTGGATGATGTCGATCGGATCGCGGAGAGCGATGAGACGAACAACATCCACACGAAATCCATCACGGTGACTGCTCCAAC